>Ga0137378_10001091_pt1 | contig 22553 bp, 17 predicted proteins | sample SagtaG_21_FD_104813 | JGI IMG/M metagenome (GOLD analysis project Ga0137378, IMG submission 104813) | Vadose zone soil microbial communities from Sagehorn Ranch, Mendocino, California, USA - Sage2_L_60_16 metaG | ecosystem: Environmental > Terrestrial > Soil > Vadose zone | place: USA... | reverse complement strand
TTTACCCTCCGCGTCTGAGCGCGGGACGCACCAAGCCGAAAGAAGATGAAGGCAAGAAAATCTTGTACCGCAATTTGGGAAACGGTCGCTTCCAGGATATCTCCGACCGTGGCGGACCTGGTTTACTACTTCCGCGTTGCAGTCGCGGGGCGGCTTTTGGCGACATTTTTCACACAGGGCAAATTGACGTGGCAATTAACAATCTGAATGACGTTCCTACTTTGCTTCGGAATCAGTCGGCTTCGCCCAACTCATGGATGCTTGTAAGACTTGTGGGAACGCGCACTAACCGTGCGGCGATCGGATCCAGAGTAATTGTCGAAGCCGAGGGCCGACGTCAAATTCAGGAAGTACGCAGTGGTGGCAGTTTCTGTTCGCAGAGCGATTTGCGATTGCATTTTGGCTTGGGCCGCGCGCGCGAAGCAACTCGTGTACAAGTCAAATGGCTGGGCGGTGGGCAGGAAATCGTGGAACACGTTCCTGTCGATCGCTTAGTTGTGATCCATGAAGGAAAGGGAATTGTCAGTCAGGAAAAGTTTTGAACTTGTTTCGGGCGCTATCCCGCTCGTTGTCCTCACTCTTCTCTCCGCCACGGCTCAGTGCGCCCAACGGAACATCCCGGGAAATCCCAGTCAAACCACGGCGTACGATAACGCTTTTCGTCTCCTGCAAACCGGACATGCTGATGAGGCGCTCACAGAAATAGATACCGGATTGGCAGCTAAACCGGACGATCCCTCTTTGAACAACCTTCGAGGGCTGGTGACGGCCAAGTTGGGTCGAACTGAGGATGCCGAGGCCAGTTTCAGGACAGTCATCCGACTACGTCCGCACGCGACCATGGGTTACAACAATCTTGCTGCGTTGCTTTGGCAACTGGGTCGTCGCGCCGAAGCCGTGAAATTATTCAGGCAGGCCCTGACCGAGGAGCCGAACAACTTTACAGCGCTGGTCGGTTTGGGAACGACTTTGGCAGAAACCAGGGAATGGGGGAAAGCTGAGCCATATCTGGAAAAAGCCTGGTCCGGCCATCCTGGAGACTTCCAGGCCGGTTATGAGCTCGCTCGGAGTCTACGAGAACTGAAGAGAAACGCCGAGGCTCAGAAAGTGCTCACGAGGTTGAGCCCTCCTGACGATAGTGCCAGTGCGACGAAGTTCTATGCGCTCTCAGCGGGAGTGGCTGAACAACTTGGAGACCAAGGGACCGCAACTCGATATTACAGTCGTGCGTACGAACTCAGCCCGCAATCGTTTGAGATTTACCTTGCGCTCGTGCGCAACACTCTGCCAGCACGAGACAAGCGGAAGCCGCAACTGCCTTCTGCACCGGCGGGCCTGTCCGCAGAGCAACACTTTGAGCTTGGACTCATGTTTGAATCCGGCGGCGACTATTCACAGGCAGTTTCTCATTTTGAGCAGGCCTTGCAGCTGCAGCCAACCAGTCAGCCGGCAAGTTATAACTTGGCCTTAGCCTATAAGCAGCAGGGGAGGACAGAGGCCGCTACTGAGTTGCTCGAACGTACTCTCAGGCAACAGCCGGACGCCGAGCTGTATAACGTGCTGGCAGCAATTGAAGAAGAGAGGGGGCGTTACGTCGAAGCGGTGCGACACTACCAGCAAGCTGTCGAGCTCGACCCGAGCAACGAGCAATACTATTTTGATCTCGGCGCGGAATATCTTACCCATCTCACGTTTGGTCCGGCGACTGAGGCGTTCAGGGTGGGCTCGCAGAGGTTTCCCAAATCTCCGCGCCTATATGTAGGAAGAGGCTTGGCTCAATTTGCTCTGCGTCAATACGCGGACGCAGCAGACGCGTTCATAGACGCACTGGAGGTTGATCCGGCATCGCCGGATGCGTTCCTCGCCTGGAATGCCTTACCGACGTTCGTGATGGTGGCTGAATGGGAAAGGATACAGCCACGACTGCAACGTTTGGCGGAACGATTTCCTGGAAATTCCCAGGCACTGTTCTGTTTGGGCGCTGCGCTCTTCCGGCAGAGCGTAGCCTCGAATCGAGCGGACCGTCTCGATCTGGCGCAATCCATGCTCGAAAAAGCCGTCCGTTCGAATCCACGACTGGCAGCAGCACACCTCGAATTAGCCACACTCTATGCTCATCGCAAACAAAACCAAAAGGCCGTGGGCGATTTTCGTGAGGCAATTCGGTTGGATCCGGACTCCGAAATGGCGCACTACAGGCTTGGGCAGACTTATCGAGACCTGAATCAATTGACGTTGGCTGAGCGGGAATTGGATTTTTATCGGAAGCTGTCTCGAAATCACCGGAACCGAATGGCGCAAACCCGGAGCGCTATCAGACAATTCGTGCTTGCAAAGCCCGGTTCCGAGGCGGCCTCCAGGGGCGAAAGCACTATGGTGAAGTAACTTCAGCTTCGCAGACGACGCAGTGTTATGGTTGCGCGTGTATCACAAGAGAAAGGAGCTACAAGGAAATGAACAGAATGCCATTGCGGCGCGGCGTTTGGGCCTGGCACCGTGTCGTCGTTCTTTGTATTGCTATTTCCGCAAGTTTTCCGAGCAGACTAACTGCCGCGGACATGCGGAAGCCCCTTCCCGATCATGTTCCTCCCAAGCGTTCCTCACAAATTGAAGATGGCTTTGGCATAAACTCTGATCTGCCGCGTGATCCTTATTTGCCCTGGAACCGCTGGTGGTGGACCCGGATGTTCGATGCTGGTTTCAAGTGGATTCGCATCGGCCAGTACGAGAACAGCTCTGACCGAACCAGTTGGGATTGGATCGAGCAGAAACGCGGTGTATATTCCAGCTCGCAGGAACTAGAGGACTACGTAGATTCACTGCTGGATAATGGCGTCAACATACAAGTGCAGCTACTGTATGGCAATCCCATGTACACGGCCGCTGCTGGCAAGATGCCGGACACCGTTACTCCCGAACCGGGTTCGTTTCATAATGCGGACAGAAGTCTGTATTCAGTATTCTGGCCTCCTAGAACTCCCGAGCAAATTGCCAACTTTAGCCGCTACGTGAAATGGATGGTGGAGCACTTCCAAACCCGTATCCATTACTGGGCGCTCTGGAACGAACAGGACATAAATTACTGGAACCCGGTAGCCAATCCAGAAGATTACGGACTGCTGCTCAAATCCTTCGTGCAGGTCGTTTACGATATTGATCGTGACGCCAAGGTGATCTACGGTGGCCAGGCCGATCCCTCACGCGATTTCACGAAACGTGCACTGGACACATGCCAGTGCGCCTCTGGCATCGACGTATACGCCTACCATACTTACCCCGGCTACGGTCAGAACCTGAACCCGGAAAGCATGGACTACGGAGCCTATTTGACGGAGTCACCGAGGCTATTGCGCGAACTAGTGCGGAATTACCCCGGAATTCGATCCGACATTCAGTTTTTTGACGACGAGTTCAACTCGATTCCGTCGTGGAAAGGATCGGATGAGTCTGTCCAGGCCAAGTACGTTCCACGCGGGCTGGTGTATAACTTGGTGGCGGGCGTGAAGACGTTTGTCTGGCCGCTGGCCGCAGGGACCGATGGCAACGAATACGACGACTTCGGGCTGATCCATGGGCTGACTTTCCATGCTACTGACTTTACGGCGCGGCCCGTGTTCTATGCGCTGCAGAATACGAACGCACTCTTTTCGGACACGAAGTTCGATGCTGCGATCGAAATCAGAGCTCCCGACTTGCCCGCACTGCGCCGGCAAGCAGGATTTCCTTTCATGGCCTACGGCTTCCGTTCGCGATCTGGAAAGGCCATCGTGGCGTACTGGCTTGCCGCCCACAGTCTGCCAGGAAACGTGTTCCCTCCGCTTTACGCGGAGCTCTCGTTGAAGAACACGGGCATAAGCCACCCCGTTTTGGTTGACGTTGTTTCAGGAGATATCAAGCCCATTGAATGGAAGGATGGGACAACAGATACGTTACAAGCGTTGCCATTGAAGGACAGCGTCATGGCCATTGCGGACGAGAGTTATTTTGATTGGCCCCTGCTTCCAGAAGCGCCAAGTTCCCTAACGGTAGCGCTGAGAAGGAACTCTGCGAAACTGAGCTGGAGCCTCCATGGGGGAGAGCCTAAGGGTGTAGTGGTAGAGCGCCGGGTTGAAAGCCTTGCCGGGGACGGTTCCCGGTGGGAACGAATTGCAAAGCTGCAAAATACGGCAACCGAGTACACCGACTCTGGTGTCGCGAAAGGCCGGCAAGCTGCTTATCGCGTACGTGCGTACAATGACGCGGGAGAATCTGCCTATTCGAATATTGCCGGTGGGACTGTTCCGATTCGATAGAACTCTGAATTTCGGCTAGAAGATATATTTTAAGGCGAACTCAATCTGCCGATTGTCGGTCGAGGTGCTGGTAATGCTAGCTCCCCCGGGTTGATCCACGGTGTTGCCCGGCAGCCCAAAATTGGGATGGTTGAGCAGGTTGAAGAACTCGGATCGGAACTCAATCTGGTGAGCTTCACGTATCTTGAAGCTTTTTTGCAAAACGAAATCCATATTGACAAGCTTCGGGCCTCGCAGGTTGCCAATCCGCGAGTTACCGAACACGTGCGCGATTTGTTGTCCGGGGGCCAAAGGCGGTGCGGCAAACACGGCCTGGTTGTACCAGCACGACAGCGTTTGGTGACCTGGAACACAACCGAGGTTCGCTTGTTCAGCCTGCCCAATGGAGAAACTGTACGGATTCCCAACCTGATCAGGCCGATAACTGCCGCTACCGGTATTGCTGAGATCGCCGGACATGACGGCCGTAAATGCCTCCCCGCTCTGCGCGCTCGTTATGCCACCGATCTGCCATCCACCAATAATTCCATCGGAAACACCCCCTAGGTTAGGGAGGAAATGCCGGCCCCGACCGACCGGCAATTCGTAGATATAGCTCACTACGAAACGGTGGCGAAGGTCGGGCAGTACCGGGCCAAACTCCTTCTCCGGATGGTGGGCGTCCTGGATAGCTGCCCCGACGTTGCCGTCTGCATTACCCAGATTGTGCGCCAGAGTGTACGAGGCTAGCAGGTTAAATCCGCTGGAGAAACGCTTATTCACCGACGTCTGAAAGGCGTTGTAGAACATCTGCAATTGCGGAAAATCCAACGGCAACACGTTGCTCAGGTCGGGCAGGACGTTGAAGTACGGACGACCAAAGTTGCCTGTGGCATCCGAGAAGTTGGAATCCAGCGGTTGAAAAGGCTGGTTCAGGTCGCTGACCTCGTGATTCCACAAGTGGTATGCGCGTGTGCCGACGTATCCGACTTGTGCCATCCAGTTCTGCGAAAACTGGTGTTGAATCCCCAAATTCCACTCGATAATCCGCGGCATGCGGCGAACGGGACCGGTCGTGCGCACGACTCCAGAGGGGTGATTGGGATCAGCGAAGGGAATAATTGGCGAAAAGCCAGCAGATATGAATTGACTCGAGGAGGGGATCTGGCCCACGTTGAAGAAATGAGACGTAAACGCCAGCTGTGGTGGGTTCAGACCCAAGTCATCGAAGATGTTCCCCTCGCTTGAGTAGAATATGCCGAAGGCGCCATGGACCACGGTGTCCTTCTGCGGAGACCACGCCAAGCCGAGTCGCGGCGCCCAGTCGCTCTTGTCAAACTTAACCCCCGCGTGAGGCACAGCATTGGATCCATACGAATTCACTACGATGGCACGGTCCAGATCGAAGTTTCCAACGCGGCCATTGGCGGGCGAGGTCACCTCGTACCGCAAGCCGATGTTTAACGTAAGGTTTGGCAAAGCGTGGAAATCATCCTGAACGAACTCCGCCAGGTCCCAATAGCGTGTTGGATACATTCCAGTAAGAAAGTCCTGCCCGGACGAAGTTGGTATTCCCAGTATCAAGTCAGCAAGCCCGTTGCCGCCATTAGCGGTAGTCAGGTCGGCGGTGTACCCCCCTGGGAAGCTGAACTGTCCACGAGACGCAGTCAGCTGAAAGAAGTTCCGCTGCTGGCGACGGAAGTCAACGCCGAACTTGAAGGAGTGCTTGTTACGGACCCATGTGACGGTGTCTGCAACTTGATAAATGTTTTCAATGGCGTGCTCAGGCGTCCACAGCGAATCACCCATGGGGGTGAAGCTGGCGACATCCTCAAAAGACAATCCTGAAGAGTTGACATCGCCGCGATTGGCGAACGGAATCCCAACTTGCTCCGAAACATTCTTGCCGAACAGAAGCGGCAGGGCGTTCACCGCATAACGGAAGAAGCCCCCATGAGCATCATTGAGGAGGCGCCCCGAAAAAGTGTGGGTCCAACCAAGGTTACCGTGCTGGGATCGCGTCTTATCGCGACTGGGACAGCAGCTGGCCCCGCCTAAGTCTCCCAACGGCCCTGGCCGCACGCTGCGAATGTCATCGAAGCTGTAGCCCGCAAAGATCTGATCCGGTTCACGAAAGCGATGATCCAGGCGAATGTCGAACGAATCCTGATCGTTCACTCGACTCGGACTTGAAATGTAGTTATTAACCAAGCCCGGACCATTGGGCAGGGGATACAAATTGGCAACGTTCAATCCCGTCGCATTGAGCATTGAGGATGGGATTATGTTGTTGGAGCTGACGGGATCGCGGAGCAGAACCGTGCCGCTCCCATCCGCACACGCATGACTGTGAGTGCTAAAAGGGTCGAAGATCGTGCCGAGGTCGAATGACTCCCCCGGACCTGGAGCCGGACAAGGAGAAAAGGTAACTCCTGTCAGCCGGTCGCTGAAATCGCCACTGCGCTCCACGGCATTAGGCACGGTAGAAACGTAGCTCAAGGCCTCCCGGATCCTGGTTGCCTGGTAATCGCCGAAGATGAATGTCTTGTCTTTCCTGATCGGTCCCCCGAGAAAACCCCCAAATTGATTTCTCTTAAAGCCCGGCTTCGGCGCAGGTGGAGGAGAAGCGAAATAGTTTCTCGCGTCCAGTGCACTGTTGCGGATAAATTCAAAGAGCCCGCCGTGGATCTGATTCGTGCCGGACTTGACCACTACGTTCACCGCGGCCCCACCGCGGCCAAATTCTGCACTCATGGAGTTTTCTTCGGTGCGGAATTCCTGAATCGCATCCGGCGGCGGAAGGACGACGACACCACCGAGGCCGAACTCATTGTTGTCAACACCGTTCAGGAGAAAGTTGTTATTCGAGACGCGCAGTCCATTTACCGAAAGGGCTTCATTGGCCCTTTCGTTCTCAAAGACTCCGCCCGAAACGTTGGACCCCGTCATGCCGCTATTGGCACCTGGCCCTAGGTAGGCGAGCTGAATGAAATTGCGGCCGTTTAGTGGCAAGTCAGAAATCCGTTTCTCGGTTTCTATTGTTCCCAGCGAGGAGCTCTCTGTTTGCAGCAGGGGAACGATTCCGCTCACTTCCACTGATTCGGTCGTGGCGCCCACCTGCAGATTTAGATCCACTCGTACCACCTGGTTGACGCCCACCTCCACGCCCGGTTTCACCGCTCTTTTGAAACCTTGTTTTTCCACGGTCACAGAGTACGCACCAATGCGCAGCAAGTTGGCTGCATATGCTCCGGAAGTGTCCGTTGTGACTTTGATGGATTGATCGGTGGCCGAATTCGTTATGGTTACGTCGGCCCCGGCTACCTTCGCGCCACTGGGATCGCTCACGATGCCCACAATACTGCCCCGATCGACTTGAGCGATTAACGAGGAAGCGTTGGTAACTAGTACCAAAGCAAGGGCCAGCTTCACAGCCCGGCTGGTCTCTGACGGTGCCTTCATGGTGCCCCCTTGGCCTGCGGGAGTCAGAGGTGAATTGTCTGAACCGCTTTAATACTCCACCGCAAGCACCAAGTCAAGCTGAACAATAGATGCTCGAAAGTCGCAGAAATTCCCAGCCAGGACTACAATGTGGCCCTGCATTGGAGTCTTGTCATGAACACGATTCGGCGCTCAAGCTTTGTGCTCGTGCTTTGCTTGGTCTGCTCAGTCGCATCGCCGCAATATCGCGGTCCAGTTGGGAACGGCCACGAGAGAAAAGGGTGGGCCGAGCTACCAGAACAGCGCACCGCAATGCATCTGACCAACGCGCCCGACCCGCGAGAGCTCAAAAAAGACGCCGATGAATTGGCACAACTGTCGCAGACTATACCTGCTGAGGTCGAGGGGATCAGCCGCGGTTTAGTCTCCAGCAACTTGAACGAGAGGCTCAAGCGTATTGAGAAGCTGTCCAAGAAACTGCGGGATGCCGTAGAGCGTAGCAGCCGGTGACGCGGGAAGCTGGTTTTCGAACCGTCGCCGCTAGCTCGGCGGGAGAAGCGTGGTCAAGACTGTCGGCGACCTTCATTAAAACCAGGTGGGCAACCTAAAGTACTTCTATTGACCACGTGCCAGGCTGCAGTTAAAGTGCTTTCCCTGAGAGGAGCGCAATGTCGGAACTCGCTTTATTCGGCGGTCGCAAGGCGAAGGGCAAACCATTTCCTGAATGGCCTATTTACGACGACAAAGAACGTCGCGTGCTGATGGAGGTCTTGGAGAGCCGCATCTGGTGGCGCACGCCGGGAACCAAGACCTTTGAATTTGAGCGTGAGTTCGCAGCCTTTCACGGCGCGCGGCACGGCGTCGCGGTGACGAACGGTACCGCCGCAATCGAAGTTGTCATGGCCGCTCTTAACGTTGGGCCAGGTGATGAGGTCATCGTTCCAGACTTCACCTTCATCGCCACTGCCAGTGCCGTGCTGTTTGCCGGAGCACTGCCGGTAATGGTGGACGTTCGGCCAGATACATACTGCATCGATCCCGATCTGGTCGAAGCGGCGATCACCCCGCGCACAAAAGCTATCATCGCGGTACACATGGGCGGGCATCCCGCTGATCTTGATCGCTTGACCAAAATCGCCCGGGACCATGACATTGCACTGGTGGAAGACAGTTCGCACGCGCATGGCAGCGAATGGCGAGGGCGGCGAATCGGCACGTTTGGAACAGCGGGAACATTCAGCTTTCAATCCAGCAAACTGATCACCGCCGGAGAAGGCGGCATAATCATTACAAATGACGATGCAGTCGAACGACTGGCCCGCTCCGTCCACGATTGCGGCCGCATGCCCGGCGAGTGGTTCTATAGCCATTTTATTTATGGTTCCAATTACCGGCTCAGTGAATGGCAGGGCGCCGTGCTTAGCGTGCAACTCACGCGTCTGGATGCGCAGACTGCGCACCGCCACAAGAATGCGCGGCTGCTCGATCGGCTGTTGGGAGAGATTGAGGGCATTACACCGCAGAAATTGGACGCTGGCTGCACTCGCAACGGACAGTATGCGTATATCTTTCATGTGGATCGCGACGCTTTTGCCGGCATCAGCACGGAAAGATTCATCGCAGCCATGAATGCCGAAGGCATTCCCAACCAGGCGAGTTATCCTCCGCTACACGATCTCGATGTGTTCAAAAGTGGCGAGTACCGCAAGAAACTCACCGGCGGGCAGGCGGAGGAAGCTAACGGGTTCTTAAAAGGAAAATTTCCTCACACTCACCGCGCCGCCTGGGAAACGGTGTGGATTCCGCAACCGGCATTGCTGGGCGACGAGAAAGACATGCATGAGATCGCCACAGCGCTGAAAAAGATTCAGGACCATGCAGGCGAGCTTGCCGCCGCGCCTGTCGCAGTTCGGGAAACCGCCTAGCAAGGGCATGGAACTGCACGAGCGCCAGCGCTATGTTCCGTACACACGCGAACGAAACTACGCAGGCCGGATTACGGAATGCGTGTTTCGCGGTCTCCGCTGCGTAGTTCTCGAAAACCAGGTCATTCGCATCTCCGTGGCTGCGGACAAAGGAGCGGATATCTACGAGTTTCTTCATAAGCCCACAGACACCGAATTTCTCCTGCGTACGCCGTTAGGATTACGCGCGCAACCTCCAGTACTACCCACCATCACTTGGGAGCGATGTTTGACCCTTGTTGATTACCGCTCTTGAGTGGTAACAAGGGGCAAGCGGAAGACTCGGCCCCAAGGACATCTGCACAGCCTCACCATATTTGATGGGGCTGTTGCATTTTTGGAGTGGAGTTTTAGTACTCGGATGGGAGCCGCAAGCAAGTGGAACTGCCGATCTGCCTCTGTGATGATCCAAGACCGCTCGTTATTGGGGCAACGTGTACGAACTCAGGATGCGGAAGCCTCTGCGAACCGACAGTTCGTTCTCGCGTCGGTCGTGCTCGTCCAGATCACCCCAATCTCCGCACACGTGGCGAACTAAAGAAAAGCCGACGGATCCATTCCGTTAAGCACTGCTCCTGCTGCCCTGAAAAAGCTGCGCTCTCCCCGTTGGCACAGCCTGGAGGCTGCCCGTGAACCCAGCCGGTTAAACTGTCGGACAGTCTGCGCCGTCCGGCTAGGAAGATTCCCGCAATAATTGTGTGTCGCCTGTCTGTTGAATTTCGGGAAGTTTGATTGAGGCCTGCCAATACCCGCGCTTTTGCTGGCGCCCGGAGATGGGGGAACGAGGGTTCGTTGAGGGTTCGATAATTGTGTCTGGCGATTCCTTCAGGCGCTTCTGGTTGCCACCGGTGCCTGGAATGTCAATCGGTTACTTGTCGTGAGAGCGTTGACACGGTAGAGCGCAGGACCCAAATTTGTGCGATGTGTCTCGTTTCTGCGATCGCTTGGTGTTGCGATCCGTGAAAGTTCACTCGGAAGGGTTCCATAAGATCGGGACTTCCCGCCGCTATTCGTCCATCACTCCGCCGATTTCAGCGTGGATGTCTTCTTAGAGAAAGTGCATATACCCTTCAAATCACTGTGCACGAACTGTGCATGAATGCAACGTTTTAATGCCGTGAAGGTTAGCTTTGAGCGAGAAGCAGATTCCCCCACTTGTTGAAAACATTGGAAACGAAAGTAGGAGATGGAAGTCGTGGAAGGGAGGATCGTGCGCCCAAGGCAGGTGCGCTACCAGGCTGCGCTACGCCCCGACAAGACTAGCTAGCAGGATTGATTCTAACGTACTTTCCAACTTTGTTTCCACTCCGAATCATGATTTCTGGCCTCGACCGTGCGAATATCGTGCTCACTGCACGCTGACCGTGCCAATTCGATCACCTGCTTTTTCAGCAGGCATCTCGTTGGCGCGGCGGTTGAGCTTCTCCAGAGCTTCGCGCTTCATCTGCAATTTCATCTGCGAATACTTCTTGAAGACTTGCGCGTCTCCCTGGCGAAGCATTTGTGTTACCCACTCGTCCGCTACCCCTCCGGCACTGAGCCGGGTGGCATAGGTCGAGCGAAGATCGTTAGCATGCGGCGCCCAGGCCGCCTGCACTGGTCGGGACATCCCGCCATGCGCGTCGTTCAATCTTAATGGTCAGGTTGCCGAGCTGGATAGGTTTTAGCCGCGCATCCGTGAGTACGACCGCGCGCTGGGGCACCGCGTCGGTGAGTCCCAGATCGTTTGCCGCCGTGATCCCGTCGACGACTATCCGCACTTGGTCGCGCCGTGCGAGGGCGTCGACGAATAGATATATTGCTGGGTGAGATTCGGTACGTTGACTCTGCCCTCGCTGCAAGGTTAACAGCTCCGCTGAAAACCGTTGTAAGTTGTTTGGCCGTTGATTGATTACGAGACAGAGATGCCTCGCGCATTCTGATATGGCAACGGTAACGGATCATCCGATAACCGATCTCCGGCGTGGTGGGAGGCCGCGAAGACTTGGTTCGCTCTTTCCCACCTTCCAATTTGGCCAGGTTCTGTGATTGTTCATTCGTTCCTCACGAAATAAATCGGCGGTTCTCGAATGCTCTTCCACTCAACAACCCACCCGTATTTCCGCATTTGTCAGTGACCGGACTCTGAGTGTTAACGCTGTCTTCGCCACCGGTACGGGTTGAGTGCAAAGTGGTAGCTATGACACGATTGAAGTCGGCCTCTCCAAAATTGATCATGCCTCTCATGCGGCACGGCTAATGCCCTGCCCTCCCAAAACTGTTTTTCAAAATCTTCGCAAATTAAGGTGCACTGCGACTCAGATGCCCGCATACCATGCGTAGCCACTGTTCGGGGACTTGGGATCGAGAGCCGGGACAAAGCCTTTGACTGAGTCAGTGACCATCACCCGGGTTACAAATTTGATGCTCTTGTAGCCAAGTTGGCGCGGCAGGCGTAACCGCAGTGGGCCGCCGAACGCGACCGGGAGATCTCCGTCGTTCATGGCCCAAGCCAGCAGAGTCTGGGGATGCTGAGCATCGGCCAGGTCGATGCTATCCCACCAGTCGGGATCGATGGAGAAGTACACGAGATATCGAGCCTGGGGCAGGATCCCGGAGGCCTTCAGGACTTCAGACAGAGGTGTTCCGATCCACTCGGCGACGTAGGACCATCCCTCCTCGCACACGACTTCGGTGATCTGGCTGCGGACCGGAAAGCCCCTGAGATCCGCTAAGGAATACGACTCCGGTCGCGCCACCATGCCATCGATGGAAAGCCGCCAGTCCGCAAAGGCGCCGCTCTGGAGTCGTTTGAAGGCATCGTTCAAAGGGGGCATGTCGTTGGCGAAAGGAACCTTTGAAATCATGCTGCGAGGAAACTCGCGAGCTAACGAGTGTCTGGTAAAAAGTCGCTGGGCGGCGTAGGTCAGCGTTTCGCCCGGCCCATAGATTCCACCGCTGTCAGGCGGGACGAGCCCAAAGCGCCTCCCCAAATTGGCGGCGACGGCCAGACCTGAGACGCCCGCGGTTGCGGCGAGGCCGGCGGTCACAAACTGGCGACGTGAGATTTTGCTCATGTGCGCTCCTGGGGCGCAGCGGCGAGACCGGTGATCATCTCCCGCATGCGACTTGCGAATCCCGTTAGAACAACCATGGCGACGTGGAGGACCAAAAAGAGCACGAGAGAGATAGAGACGAAGAAATGAAGAGTGCGCGCGGATTGTCGTCCTCCGAGGGAGTTAACGGCCCAAGGCACAGCGGCATTGAATCCCGGGGACATCGCGAGACCAGTCCAGATCACGAGCGGAACCAGGACAAAGATGACCAGCAAGTAAGTGACGCGCTGGAGCACGTTGTATGAGCGAGAGTCAGCTTCGTCCGGCGGCGCCAGGCGAAGGTACTTGGCGATCACGCTGCGAAATGCGGGCCACGTCCTGTCTGCGGGGGCTGGAAACAGGTTCTTCCGGAAGTGGCGCGTCCACAAACCGGAGATGACGTAGACGAGGCCGGTCAGAACCAAGGCCCATGCCGCCTCAAAGTGGAGATAGCGGCTCCAGCCATTCTGGTCGGGCAGCACGTATCCGTAGCCAGTCGGGACTGTCGCCCGCGAAGAAGGGATCGGAATCTTGAACAGCGGAGGAGTCCGCGAATTGCCCACTTCGCCCCAATAGAAGCGCGGGTGAGAGATCAAGATCTCAACGCCAGTGACCAGCAGAGCAACGAAAGAAATTACTGTGATCCAGTGCGTCACCCGGACGAGCAGAGTATGCCGGGGAGGTCCCTGATTTCGCAGCGAGGGAGCGTGAGACACCCGGGAAGCATAGCACGGTCCGGCGCGGCGAGCCCGGTTTTAAGCTCGCTCGCATCTCCTCGGAAAGGGGGCCGTCGACCCGACGGCACCTCTCCAGATTGTGCCAGGATCACGGCAACCTGGAAGACTTAAAAGCAGGCGCACCATCCGTGCAGAGACCGTGCACTTATGAACGAAATTCGGGCCATTGGAGTTACCTTCGAACGAAGAGCAGATTCCCCAAATTGTTGAAAAACAATAGAAACCAAGATCCGGGATGGAGTGGTTGGATGAACTTTTCCTGCGCCCAAGGCAGGTGCCGACATGATTAGCCAGATTAATTCTAAAGCACTTTTCAACTTTGTTATTACTCCAATCCAACTCTTGCTTCTCGGCTTCGACCGTGTTTGGGCGTGCGATAGACTGAGCCTTAACCTAAACTCTTCCCGATTCCTTTGGAGGCTTGGTTGGCCGATTTTCCCAAACTCACTGCGGCACTCAAGAAACGCGCTGCGCAAATCAAAGTGCTCCTCATGGACGTGGACGGGACACTGACGGCCGGCGGCGTTACTCTGCTCTCGCAAAACGACGGCACCGCCCTCGAAATCAAGACGTTTGATGCACACGATGGCCAGGGCCTCACCCTCGCGCACGCGGCTGGCCTGCGTACAGGCTGCATTACCGGTCGCGAAAGCCCTGCCCTCCTCAGGCGGGCCCGTGAGATGAAGATGGAATTTATCTACATGAAGCAACCATCGAAAATGCATGCCTATGAAGAAATCCTTCGAAAAGCGGGAGTCACCGATTCGGCTGTCGCGTTTATCGGCGATGATCTTCCAGATATTCCATTAATGCGCCGTGTCGGCCTCGCCGTTGCCGTAGGCGATGCTGTCCCCGAAGTTAAAGAAACCGCGCACTACATTACCAAGAACCTCGCCGGGCATGGCGCAGTCCGCGAAGCCGTCGAGCTCGTTCTCAAGTCCAAGGGCATCTGGGCAGAGATGATCGATAAGGCACGAGCTTGAACGCCGAAGAACAACGCCCCGCCCAGCACTGCCACCACCAATACGGCTGGCTCTAAATGTAAACTACGAACTGGACCACCATCGGCAAGCCGCCCGGCAGTCCGCAGACCGGGCCTCTCTCAGTCCAGTCAGCTTTGGGCAACCTGCTATTCTTCGTGGGTGATGTTCAGTGTAATTTCAGAATAGCCCACTATCGTTTGGCAAGTGTGTTTGACATTTCCCGGAGAACACAGATGAAGCTGTTCGCTGCCGGACTGGTTGTCGGTATCATTGCCTTCCCTCTGGCATTTTATTTCTACTTCGCGACCGGCGGCGCGCCGGTGGCAACGGCCGAAGCCGCGATGCCCTTTGAGAAAACGCTGGCCCACAAAGCCCTGAACGCACGGATCCGAAAAGAGATGCCGATGAACGCGCCCATCCAAGGCGATGAGCCTAATCTGACTGCAGGGGTAAAGATCTACCGCGAGCATTGCGCGGTATGCCACGGAATGCCCAGGCAGCAGAAAACTGCGATTGCCGCCGGTATGTATCCGCGTCCTCCGAAGCTGCTCGAGGGTAAGGGCGTGACCGACGACGAGCCGGGGGAGAGTTACTGGAAAGTCGCGCACGGGATTCGCCTGACTGGCATGCCGGGCTTCGGCAAGTCGCTCTCCGAAACGGAGATGTGGCAAGTAAGTTTCCTGGTAGCCCAGGCTGACAAACTTCCAAAAGCCGTCAGCGATGACCTCTCCAATCCAACAGTGCTCGATGATAGGGGAAAATAGCAAGTTGGCTAAATAGGGCTCACATTGGGGTCAGCACTTCCCAATTCCAGCCAAATGGAGCGAAGTGAGGCATCTGCGACAGACCGTGGTTTCATACCTGCCGTACAGGTGTTGAATCTCAATCATTCCCGAGCTTGGGATGACGGACCATGCCGCCCACCTCCGTGGCACGGTGAAGAGGGAGCAAGTCGGCGAGTTGACGGTCCTAACGCCACATCCGCGGCAGGCCCCTATGGCGAAGTAAAGGCCACCGCCCAATGATACAAGGAACTCCACACGCCGGAGGACTGTGCCCGCTAGTTACGCATAGGGCGGCGCACGCGCGCTATAATTTTTATCGGAATATGCAGAACCCGCGTTATGCGCTGGTCGCCTACGTGAAAAGCCCGGTGGGAGAGTTCATTGAGAACCTCCGGCGGGAGCTGCATCCCGACCTACCCCATCTCTCCGCTCATCTCACGATCCTGCCTCCTCGACCGCTGCAAGGGACGGAAAGCGCGGCGCTGCAGATGCTTGAGCGTATCTGCGGACAAGCCGAACCCTTCGAAGTGACTCTAGGTAATGTGGAAACATTTATTCCCGCCACCCCCACGGTCTACATCCGCGTGACTCAGGGTGCATCGCGCCTGCGCGAACTGCACGATCAGTTGAATACGCAATCGTTGATGTTCACTGAGGAGTGGTCTTACATGCCGCATGTCACGATTGTGAAAATGGCTGGTGGGCTGGGGGCGGAAGATGCCCTTAAGATTGCCCGCTCGCGCTGGCAGGCCTATACCGGAAGCCAGCACCTTATGCTGGAACGACTGACGTTTGTCCGCGAGGACGATCTGAACTGCTGGCTAGATTTGGCCCCAGTCTTGCTGGGACGTAGTTTGGTGTCCCGATAAGGCCTTGCAGAATCATGGGTTTGTGACGACGGTTTCATTTTGCTCCGTCGGTTTTGGCGGTTGCGGCGCAGAGCAAGAGTGCATGGCCGTCCGCACGCGCACCTTGGCCTTCAGTACACATCCCTCCAGTACGTTGCGAGCCCCAATCGGCGGTTGTAAACCAAGAGTGAGCAGAAATCCCGTAGCCGTCAGGTTCCCTTCCCTGCGCGGGTTTCGGCCGACCGGGGGGAAACGCATGCAGACTGGGGTCTACGGTTCGGGCTACCTGGGAACGGTAATTTCAGCCTGCCTGGCGGATTTTGGTACTCCTGTCTCCTGCTGTCATCCCGACCGGACGCGCATGGTCGAGATGGCCCAAGGCAATATTCCATTCTTCGAGAAAAACTTAAAGGAAATCATTCGACGCAACGTACGAGCCGGGCGCCTGATTTACTCCACTGACATCGAGGCGTTCGCGCGCAAGACGCAAGTGATTTTCCTGGCGGAAGACAGTGCGGAGAATCTTTCGGATGTTGTCATGCGCATCGCGAAGCTCGCTGCCAAGCCCCCGATCTTGACCATTGTGACTCCCGTGGCGGTCGGCACGGCTGCGGCGCTGGAAGCCAGTCTGAAAGCCGCTGGGCTAAAGGCCACGATTGTTTCCCAGCCCATGTTCCTCACGGACGGTTGCGCAGTGGAGGACTTTAACTGGCCTGACCGGTTGATTCTGGGATCGAGCTCTAACGAAGCGGTGCAGATGTTGAAGCAGATATTCCACCCGCTGGTGATGCGCGGCGTGCCCGTTATCGTGACCAACCAGTCGACCGCGGAGTTAGTTCGAGAAGCCTCAACCGCATTCGTGGCGACCAAGATTTCTTTCATTAACGAGGTAGCTGCGTTGTGTGAGAAGGTGAACGCTGACGCAGTTAACCTTGCGCTCGCGCTGGGACTGGACAAGAAGATTGCTCCGCGCTGTCTTCAGCCCGGAGCCGGGATGGGTGGCGTTTTCGCTGAGTCAGATATGGATTCGCTGGCGGAGCTGGCGCAATCCAAGGGCGTCCCGTTGAAGGTGCTGGGGGCCGCACGTGAAGTGAATCACAACCTGGCCGACCGCCTGGTGGAAAAAATCGTGACCGTCTTGAATTCCGTGGCGAACAAAGATGTCGGTATCTTAGGCCTAGCCTTCAAGCCCAACACGAATTCGGTGGCGGGATCGTCATCGATCCGGCTAGCGGAGTCGCTGGTGTCGAAAGGGGCGCGTGTGCGGGCTTACGATCCCGTGGCGATTCCCGACGCAAAGGTACGTCTGAACGGCTCGATACGCTACTGCGAGTCCGCCTATGCGGTTGCCGAGGGCGTAGACGCATTGGTCGTTGGCACAGGCTGGCCAGAGTTTCGCGCCCTGGACTTCGAACGCATCAAGCGCCTGCTCAAGATGCCCATCATCGTTGACACCAAGAACCTGCTCGACGCGGGGCGTCTGCGGGCTTTGGGATTCCAGTATGTGGGCGTGGGGCGAGGGTAGAGGAGCGCTCGCTTAACGCTGACCATTCAGCCCTGATTTTGAGCCGGTGCTTCTTCTTATGGACGGGTATTTGCTTAACTCTTTAGTTGCTATAATCACCTGAGGCGGTGGGAATAGCTCAACTGGCAGAGCACCGGACTGTGGCTCCGACGGTTGCGGGTTCGATTCCCGTTTCCCACCCCAGAGTTTTAGTTTAGAAGCGAGAGTTTAGGTGACTTCCCAGGGTCAGTTAGGGTCAACCGAACTCGTGCTTCCCCCAATTACCATCCGCACCACCCGACTGTTCGCCGCTCTGAGGTCTTCCCGCATGGCCTGAGTGTAGATATTCATCGTGGTGCGAATGTCTGCGTGGCGCAACAGTTCCTGCTGGACTTTCACATCGACACCCAAGTGGCGAAGCATCGAAGAGTAGGTGTGACGGAAGGTGTGCCACCCGATGCCGTCCACTCCCACCACTTTGATTCCAGCCTTTCGGATATAGCACTGCTGGATGCGATGCGGCCACCACGGACGACCGGTGTCGGGGTTCGAAAAGACCCAGTCATCGGCCGTTGCTTCAGGCGCGTAGGTCCGCCGATAGCGAAACAGAATTTCCGCTAGGGCAGGGTCCAGCGGCATCTGTCTTTCTGAATACATGGTTTTCACCTGGTCCTCCGCGCCTAGCACGTACGCCCGTTGAATACTGATGGCCAGGCCCTCCCAATCGAAGTCACCCCAACGTAGACCCAGGATTTCACTCACACGCAATCCAAGACACATGGCGATCATGACCATGGTCTTAAATGGCTGCAGTACCAGTTCCGTGACCGCTATGCACTGCTCCTTCCATGCCTTCACCGACTTCTGCACGTCCGCATCTGGATTCACGTCGAGATCAGTCCCGTAGATTAGAAGAAGATCTATCGGACAAATGCAGAACATTGGATCAAGGGTTTGCCATGAACAAAACGGTCAGTACAACTTTTCGCAGTCGAGGCAACCGGTTTGCCGCGCGTTTGGTATGCTCTAGCCCGGTGGCGGCGGGAGTGCCCTGATACGTCATCGGCATGAACCGCGGCAACACTTTCGTGATGCGTCAAACAATTCCGCGGATGGTTCTCGGCCTGCTGAGTGCGTCGCTGCTGATCTTCTCTCGCGCGCACGGGCAAACCGCTACGATGCAGACCGGCTTCGATACGCTCGCGAAACGAGCGGCCGAAGCTCGCAGTGCCGGCCATCTGGACGAAGCGGTTTCGCTGTACAACAACGCCCTCGCACTGCGGCCCGACTGGGCAGAGGGGTGGAGTTCGCTCGGTAGAATCGAATACGAACGCCGCAACTACAGGGCGGCCAAGGAAGTCTTTGGCCACTTTCTTCAGGTCTCTCCAAACGACGGGAACGGAGCGGTGCAGCTGGGTCTTTGTGAATTTGAATTGAGGCAGGACGAGAAGGCGCTGCAACACCTGGAACGCGGCAAGCGACTCGGCGTGTCCGATCCGAATTTGCGATTCGCAGCGGCCTACCATGAGGGGCTCTTGCTTTTGCGCGCCGGCAGCTTCAAGGCCGCGCAGGTTAGCCTTAGTTCGCTTTGCGGGACGGGAATGCAAGGCGCAGAAGTTCTCGAAAACATCGGGCTCGCGTATCTGCGCATTTCTCCCAAGGACTCGACGCCAGCGGGAACGACGGGGCCAGGAATTGTGCAACGTGTGGGCCACGCGGCTTGTCTTGCGGCCCAAAAGCAATTAGACGATGCGCGCGAGGAATACCGCGCGTTGGAGCAGGAATACCCGAAGTACCCGTACATTCATTATGCTGTCGGCAGATTCTGGGCGGATATGGATGATGTGTCCGCAGCGGTGGCCAAGTTCCATCAGGAACTGAAGAATCAACCGAACGACATCAACTCCCGGCTCGAAATCGCCGCTGCCGAGTACAAACTGGATTCCGTTGCGGGATTGCCTTACGCAGAAGAGGCGGTCAAAATGAATCCGCTTGTGCCCTCGGCGCACTACCTGCTGGGGTTGCTTTATCTGGACACCGACAACTACCAGAACGCCATCCATGAACTCGAAACCGCCCGGAGGGCTCTTCCGAAGGATGCCAAGATTTGTTTTGCGCTGGGTTCCGCGTATGCGCGAGCCGGGAGGAAAGAAGATGCCGCTCGCGCCCGGGCGGCTTTCGCGCAGTTGAACAAGGAATCGGAGAGCTATTCAGAAGTCAGGCACTGAAACCGCCGCTGCGCTCGCTCATTTTTGGGGGCAAGCAGCTTACTTCTGCGGTTCCTTCACGGTAAGCACCTGGTCCGCGATTACGTCGCGAAGAGTCTGTGTGATTCCGCTCGGCCAGCGGATTTCGATAGAACTGATCCGTTTATTCTGTCCCAGTCCGAAGTGGACACGAGGATCGCTCGAGGAAGCGTATCCCACAGCAGTGGTCGCCTCGTTCCACTGCACGGAGCCGTTTTGCGCCACCAGGCGTATTTGCGCGCCAATGCCCATGCGATTGCTTTTGGTACCGACGAGCCTAAGGAGAATCCAGTGGTTGGCGTTGTCCGAGACATTGTGAAGAATCTTTGCTGGTCCGTTTAGCACGGAAAGCACGACATCGATGCGTCCGTCATTGTCCAGATCGCCAAATGCCGCGCCGCGATGCGCCGCCTCCAGTTGAGAATCGGGTCCGGCGAGGCTGCTGACATCCGCAAATTTGCCATTCCCGAGATTTCGAAAGACCGAATTGGGCTCCTGATAATGCCGCATGGGTTTCAAGACGCTGATATTGTCCAAAACGTTGGAGCGGGCCACAAAAAGATCCTTCCAGCCGTCGTTGTCGAAGTCGAACATGCCATTGCTCCAACCAGACATGTCGCTGGTGCTGCCGAGACCGCTGGCCACAGTCATGTCTACAAAATCGCCCGTACCCGTATTGGTAAAAAAAGGAAACTCTTCTCGTTCGACCGCGGTGTGCCAAATATCGGGGAGACCGTCATTGTTGACGTCCCGAAAATCAGAGCCCATACCCGAGAGCGTCTCTCCGTCGGCCGCGTAGCTCACGCCAGCCGTCACCCCCACTTCTTCAAATGCCTTGCCTTTCAGGTTGTGAAAGAGAAAGTTCGGTGTGGTATCGTTAGCCACAAAAGCATCCAGGTAACCATCGCCGTCGTAATCGGCAAAGCTCACGCTCATACCTTTCCCAAAGTGTTGCGCAATGCCGGTTTCGACAGAGACGTCGGTGAACGTGCCGTCTCCGTTGTTGCGATAGAGTGTGTTGTGCAGCGAGGGGTAATATTTGGGATCGCAGTAACTACGCACTCCTTGCTTCAAAAGGCAGTAGGGATCCTTGTTCACCTCCCAGCCGCAGTAGTTCACCACGAACAGGTCCAGCAGGCCGTCATTGTTGTAGTCGAACCAGCCCGCGCCGACCGACCACATCTTCTTGCCGTTAAACGTCGCGCCACTGACACCCGCCTTGGCGGCGACATCGGTGAATGTGCCGTCGCCGTTATTGTGGAAGAGTTGATTACCCGCGACACTTGCGACGAAGATGTCGGGCCAGCCGTCATTATCGTAGTCGCCCACCGCCACGCCGGTGGCGTAGCCTGATCCAGCCACACCGGCTTTCTCCGTAACGTCCGTAAATGTTCCATCGCGGTTGTTATGAAACAGACGATTCCAGTACAAGGGGGAATTCTTCACCAAAGATGGAATGTCAGCTCCGCCTACCAGATAGATGTCCAGATAGCCATCACTGTCGTAATCCAGGAGCGCGACTCCGGCCAGCATGGTCTGCGGTTGATTTTTGTTTTCTGTGCTGGAGTTTGCGGCAACGTAGTGCAGGCCTGCACGTTGAGCGACTTCCTCAAAACGAATGGGACCGGAGGAAGGCAGGGTTGAGGGGGCAAGACGCAGGGCTCCTAAACCAGCGACACAGACGCCCAACAGGGAGGCGTCCACGCCTACCCTTGCAACCATTCGCCGAAAAGAACGCACAAATAGCATCGTTGCACCAAAGCACGTCTGCCGTCCTGCACGATAAGTACTCACACAACTGAGCGCGCGGCGTTCAAAGTTTCTCATACACGAACTCAAGAGCGCGACGACCCGCCTGTAAGCGTATCGCTACGGTAGTTTCAAAATGTTTCGATTTATATTTTTTTCTTGCAGATATTCGTTATTTGGTGTTAATAGTGAATCGCTTGGTAAGAGTCCGGAGTGAGTGCATTGCGGGAGGATACAGTGAAAATACGCACTTTACTACTCGTTCTCGTCGCCTCTCTGACATCTCTGCTATTTTTTTTAACAACAGCTTCTGCGCAGGGAAATCTGGGAGCCATTACAGGCACATTACAAGACGCAAGCGGCGCGGTTGTACCCGAGGCCGCAATTACTATCACCAATTTTGATACCGGCGTGAAATGGACAGCTAAGACCAGCAGCGCTGGTTACTACCGCGTGCCAGTGCCTCCGGGCAGCTACAAGGTGCAAGCCGAGAGGGCCGGCTTTAAGACTGCCATCACCGATCAGATCGTGGTGCCGGTCGCGCAGGTGGTCACGGTGGATCTCAAGCTGCAACCGGGGAGTATCAAGGAAACCGTGGTCGTCACGGCGGAGGCTCCACTGCTGCAGACTGCAACGGCCGAGGTAAGTTCCTCCGTGACCCCGCAGGAATTCGAAACCTTTCCCATCCAAGTAAGTGATGGCGGCCGCGACCTTCAATCTATCATTTTCAGCAGCCTTCCGGGAACCGTCGCCAGTGGCGGCGACCCCACCAACGGTCCATGGTCGGGTTCCATCAACGGCGGGCAGTTGTTCAGCCACGAGATTCTGATTGACGGCGTTACGATCGGCCGCTTTGACCTGAGTGGTGGCGGCCTGACCGAGTTCCAGCCGGGCACGGATTCGATTGCAGAGTTCAAGGTACAAAGCTCGAACTACTCCGCCGAATACGGG
>Ga0137378_10001084_pt1 | contig 22618 bp, 18 predicted proteins | sample SagtaG_21_FD_104813 | JGI IMG/M metagenome (GOLD analysis project Ga0137378, IMG submission 104813) | Vadose zone soil microbial communities from Sagehorn Ranch, Mendocino, California, USA - Sage2_L_60_16 metaG | ecosystem: Environmental > Terrestrial > Soil > Vadose zone | place: USA... | reverse complement strand
TCTTCCAACTTTACGTATCGAAAATGAGGATGAGCACGGTGAAGTTCCGCAACAAACCGGGGGCTAACCGAACTGCCGCCTGGATTGAAGTCCTGGATGTCGATGGCCTGCAGAACGCGATCGAAGTGCCCCAAAAGAGCACCGTCGTCCAAAGAAAACATTCGGGGTACAGCGCAGCACACTGCCGAAGCTCCATCTGCTTGCGCCTCCCGGACTGAGCGAACCGTCTGCAGGGTGGCCGGGTAGTTCACTTGCGCGATGACCGGGACTTTGCCCCTGACGTGGTCAACTGCGACAACGATGGCCTGCCTCCTCTCCGCTTCGGTCAGTTTGTAGAATTCGCTGGCATAGGCAGGAAGGCAGACCCGTCGACGTCCGCACCTGCCGCAAAATCAAGCAAACTTCGAAGAGCTGCCCAATCAAGCTCCTCATCAGCAGCAAAACGGGGTGGGAACGATCGAAACAATGCCGTCAATCTTGAATTTGCTCAATCCGATATATCTCCATATATCTCCATCCCCTCTGATCGCGCTCGGTCTTGACAAATGAGTGTAAGCCACGCCTCCGCGACGACTTGCACTTGTCATCCAGCTTAATCCTCACGAATTCAACCTGAACGGACAAGTCCCCATTTCTGAGGCTCCGCTCAAGAATTGTGCCTCGCCATGGTGGGTAGAAGATAACAGCTTCTTTTGGGTTTCGTAAATCCAAAGATCGTAGTGTCTGCCAGCGTCGTCCAGTTAATTGGTCAATATTTTGCTTCCGAAAGAGATCTCACTTGACCGGCAAATCAGCATAAATGAAAATTGGATATCTTGTCCTTCGCTGGACTGTCAAGACTGCGAGTTTGGCCGGAAGTAGCCTGCAGAAATTCGCGAGGAGGATTGCGCCAGCCGCGAAGGAATGTCTACTCCTCCAGGAGTGAACCCCGCTGACCACAAGCAAATTCATCGTGCCACTCGGGTTAATTCGGAGACTCTAGCTATCCAGCATGGAAGTCGTGAAACAGTCAAATGATGAAAGCCAAGTGTCCCGGACGTCGCGAGTTCATTGTTGGTATCGCGGCGAGTTCAGCGGCCGTGCCCGCGGGGGCTGCCGCAGAGTATTGGTCATCTTTCGGACCTCCAGCTGGGATCCCCAATAGTTCCGAGTCAAGACCTGCCAACCATGTGGTGAACGTTCTAGATTTCGGCGCGGTTGGTGACGGCCGGACGCTCTGCACAGCCGGTATTCAAGCCGCGATTCACGCATGTGCCGCCGCCGGTGGCGGCAAGGTCTTCGTTCCGGCGGGAAAGTATCTAACCGGTCCAATTTTCCTGAAGAGCAATCTGGAGTTTGAAGTTTCGGCTGGCGCAACCCTGCTCGGGAGCACCAATTTCGCCGACTATTCCACGATTCCGGGGTGGTGGGAGGGCCTGGAGCGCACGGTTTACGCTTCCATGATCACTGGCATCGATCTTGAGAATGTAGCGATCACTGGCCAGGGGACTCTCGACGGTCAGGGAGCTGTGTGGCTGGACGCGTGGGGTAGAACTGAGCAATTGCGCAAAAAGCTGGGACTAGTAGGGCGAGAGCCCGAGAACCCCCCAGGCTCTCCACTGCCTTGGCCGCGCCCGCGAATAATCAATCTCTATCGCACCCGCAAGGTGCTTATTAGAGGCCTCACCATTCATGATTCTCCCTCGTGGACAGTTCACCCGGTTTTGTGTGAAGACGTTTACATCGAAGGGCTTACGATTATAAACCCGCCACACTCGCCGAATACGGACGGCATTGACCCGGAGTCCTGCCGCAATGTCCGCATCTCTAGCTGCTACATCAGCACGGGGGATGACTGCATCATGCTGAAATCCGGCTACAAGCAGATTCCCGGAAAACCGTTTCTACCCTCGGAGAACATTGCCGTGACGAACTGCGCGTTCAACGCCGGCGGATGCGGAGTGGGAATCGGCAGCGAAACGGCTGGGGGAGTGCGGAACGTCGCCATCAGCAATTGCGTATGCGACGGAACGACGTGCGGGCTATATTTCAGGACTGCGCGCGGACGAGGCAACGTGGTGGAAAACGTGTCTGCGGTTAACGTGGTGATGCGAAACCTCGAAGATACGGGAATCATCTTCAGTATGTTCTACGAGGACGAGGATCGAAGCACCTTGCACCGGGTAGACATGCGCACTCCGGTCTTTCGCAATTTTCACTGCAGCGACATTCTTTTGGACGGAGCAAAGATGGCGGTCGTCGTCGAAGGCCTTCCCGAGAGCCCGATTCAACGGCTGTCATTGGACAATGTGTTCGTGAAGGCTGCTGAAAAGGGCATTTCATGTTACCAGGTGCATGGATTCAACCTTAGCAACGCAGTAGTAAATACCAACAGCGGCCCGCCGGTACAATGCAAAAACGTTCTCGATCTCGAACTGGTTCGTGTCCGGGCCCCGAAGTCACAACCCAAGGTGCCTGTGATTGCGCTTGAGGGAGTGCGCGAGGCAATGGTGCAGTCCTGCTCCGCTGCCGAGAGCAGCCCTGCACTGGTTCAACTCAGAGGCGAAGGCAACCTTGACATTACTCTTGCCTTGAATCGCATTTCGAAACAAACCCAAGAGGTTGTATTTGCAGACGGCGCATCCGAACAAGCTGTGGTGAGGCGCATTTGATTCAGTGGGAGCGGGACCCATCAAAGCTCATCGCCAAATCACTGGCCCTGCATCATCACTATTCTTCACACTCAGACAGCTCTCTCGCGGAGACACGGACAGGCAGACACAATGGAGCACCAGGCAGCTGCTGCGGTACAACCTGGGCCGCCGGAACACAGACCTCAGGAGCAAAGTGTAAGCGCGGCCGCTTGTGCACGGGCCGGCGTTACGGGTTCTGACGAGCACTACAGCACCTCAGACAAGGAGATTACGTGAGATGCAAAGGATGCCGTTCATTGCGGGCTGCGTAATGTCTCTTGCTATGTTGGGCGATGCCAGCTGCCAGACTACAGCTCCTTCCGTGGAGAGTGTGCTTAAAGAGCGCATCCAGCCCGGTGCCGTAACCGCGTTCCAACTGCAAAGTTACTTGGCGAAACGCATTCCCAGGCTACCCTCTCCCTTCAGCTTTGATCAGTGGCGGTCGGAAGAGGCGAGAATGCGTAAACACATCCTTGAGGATATTGCTTTTCATGGCTGGCCTCATGAATGGATCGACGCCGCGCCCCGCTTTCAGGAGACAGATGTTATTGAAAGTGGCAAGGGATACCGGCTGCGCAAGTTCCGATACGAAATTGTGCCGGGTTTTGACTCCACAGCAATCCTGTACGAACCGCAAAAGGTCAACGGAAAGGCGCCCGCCATCCTCAACGTGATAGGCCACGAAGTCGCGGGGAATGCGGCTGAATACGAGCAAAAGCGTTGCATCAATTTTGCCAAGCGAGGGATTTTCGCTCTGAGCCTCTCCTGGGCGGGATTTGGCGACCTGGCGCAACCAGAAAATGGTCACGACTATGCGGCTCACCTCGATCTCGTGGGCGCCAATGCGCTGGGCTTCTTCTATCTTTCCATGCGGCGGGGGCTTGACTATCTAGCAAGTCTGCCGCAGGTCGATGCCGGTCGGCTTGGCGCCACTGGCTTATCGGGCGGCGGCTGGCAAACCACACTGCTGAGTGCTCTTGACGAGCATGTCGCTGTGGCGGTGGAGGTAGCCGGTATCGGTGCGCTCGAGTCCAACCTCATCCGCCCTCTTGATACGGATGAAATTGAGGAAAACGCAACGGACCTCACTCAAGACGAGGATTATCCCTTGTTTGTGGCCATCCGCGCCCCCCGTCCCACCCTGCTCATTCACAACGCAGAGGATGACTGCTGCTTTCGTGCTGCCTTGGTAAAACCCTACATTTATGATCGGGTGCGGCCCTTCTTTCGTTTGTTCGGCAAAGAGGACGATCTGGCTTGGCATGAGAACCGTGATCCTGGCACTCACAATTACCAACTCGAGAACCGCGAACAAGCTTACGGTTTCTTCAGCAAACACTTTGGCTTGCCCATTACGCCAAACGAGATACCGAGCGATGATGAGATCAGACCGGCGGAGGAGCTCGCAGCGGGTTTGCCACCACAGAATTTGACCATTGTGGGACTTGCCAGAAAGTTGGCTGGTCAGATCGCCCGACCGGCGATTCCGACGGGCAGTGAGCGGGCTTCATGGATCAAGTCTCAGCGAGAACACTTGAAGGGCGTGATTCGTTATTCCCCAGTTTCGGTCGAGAATGTCTGGAGGATGAACAACACCAAGAACCTTGGATTGGAAACCCTGTCTTACCGTTTTGATTTCTCGAACGGGCTCAGCGCCACCGGAATATGGTTCAAGGCTGTTTCCGCGTCAGACCGGCCCGTCACCATCGTGCTCGCGGATGAAGGCTACAAGGCGGCAGGGGAACTGGTTTCCGAACACGTCAATCGCGGGGAACAGGTACTCGCCCTCGATTTGCTTTTCAATGGAGCCACTGCGCCAGAAAATCCCGCCGATTGGGAGATGCTGGTGGCTACGACCGGAGATCGCCCCCTGGGTCTGGAAGCAGCGCAACTGTTGGCGGTAGCCGCCTGGCTTCGGACTAACAAGGCTCGCAGCATTAGTGTTGTAACAGAGGGCATTCGTAACCAAGTGATTGCACTGACGTCTGCCGCGCTAGAGCCTGCTGCGTTTGCTCGTACTGAAAGTCGTCAGTCGATGGCGAGCCTCGATTATCTGCTCAAACACTCGGTCCCTTTCCGCTCTGCACCGGAACTTTTCTGCCTTGATCTCTATAGATACTTCGACCTAGACCGCCTCGCGTTAATGGCCGGTCCAATCGAAGTGAAGCGAATCGGAGGTGAAGCCGTTCCCGGAAGCGGAAACGCCAAGAAATACGAGTAGACGAGTTCTTGTGGCGCGAGAAAGGCGCATCGCATTAGGAGATCAGTTGAACACATGTTTCAATGCGCCGCGCCTTATTGGCGCGATCTGAATGAGTGCTACGCAAATGGCTGCCCGAGCAGAGCACCGTAAAAGTCGATTAAATTGTCGAGGTCCTCATGACCATTCATGACCTGGACACGCCCACTCTACTAATCGACGTGAGGGTGCTCGATCGCAACCTCCGCAAAATGGCGAAATACTGCAATGACCACAAGCTCAGGCTAAGGCCACACACCAAGACGCACAAAATGCCTGAGATTGCGCGGCTACAGCTGCAGCACGGAGCGGCAGGGATCACCGTAGCCAAGCTGGGCGAGGCCGGAAGTCATGGCGGATGCCGGTATTGAGGACATCTTGATCGTCTATCCATTGTGGGGAGACAAAAAGTGGGCACGTCTGGTTGATCTTTCAAGTCGAGTGAGAGTCACAGTGGCGGTCGATTCGCTTGAGGTGGCCGCCGGCATTTCACGGGCGGCGAAGGCAGCAGGCACAGAAATTGGAATTAGGGCGGAGTTCGACACCGGATTCCACCGGTGCGGCTGGCCGATAGCGGTGTCGTCGATGTTGGAAATTCAGAAGCTGGTTGCCCTTCCTGGGCTTCGGTGGGACGGGATCCTGGTTTATCCGGGACACATTATGGGTAATCAAACTATCCGCGAGCAGGACATAGAGCGTGAAAATGAGAGCATGGACGAGCTGCTCGAGCTTCTCGATTCGGCTTCGATCTCCTATCCGGTCGTAAGCGGGGGCAATACGCCCGCGGCTTTTTCCAGTCATCGATTCCACGGACTGACAGAGATCCGCCCAGGAACGTATGTATTTAATGATCGCAATACCGTGGATGCCGAATCGGCCCAGTTCGCTGATTGTGCCTTGACTGTATTGGTCACAGTTGTCAGCAAAAGCGTTTCGCATCGTGCCATCGTGGATTCGGGAAGCAAGACGCTGTCCGCAGACCAGTTGCTCTCCGGTGATCGAAGGGGCTATGGGTATGTGCTGGGATACCCGGACGTCAAACTGGAAGATCTCTCTGAGGAGCATGGGCACCTGAGCATTCCAACCGGTTCCCAGATCCATATTGGCGACCGGCTTAGGGTTATTCCGAATCACGTATACACATGTATTAACCTTCACGACCGCATCTTTGTAGTGGAAGGAGAGCACGTAGTCTTTGCGCTCACGTTTCTTGGAGTGTACGACAAAGATGCGCGGGTCTTCGACCCAAACTCGGCGATCGGGCAACACTTCGCTCCCGTGAAGTGGTATCTGGCTGTGCATGGCTCGTTTGGGGCTATGGCCATGCTGGTGGCGGCGTTCCAGTTTTCCAATCGCCTGCGAGCGCGATATCTCGGGATGCACCGCGTACTCGGATACCTGTACGTGACGAGCGTGTTCATTGCCTGCCCGTTTGCCGTGCTCATATCGAGGAAGCTGGCCCTTTCGCCCTCGCAGTTCGTTGCGAATTGCGTCACTACTGCATTCGCACCGGCAACATCGTCCAGCACTGGCGGTGGATGATCCGCAGCTATCCTTGGGCTATGACATTTACATTCAACCGCGTATTGAATGTATTTCTTCCTTACACGCGGGTCGGTCATCCAGGGTTCGAAGCAAAGCTCTGGTTGTCCACCCTTCTCGCAGCATTTCTGCGAAATATTTTTCTGGAATGCCGCGCGATCTTCCCACGCACTACGCCCAGAGCATCGGCTGCTGCTCTCCGGTGACAAGCAGGTTGTCACGTTTTGGGAGTTAACCCATGCGTACCTTATTCCTAGTCCTGGTTTTTCTAGCGATCTGTAGTCCGGTATTCGGAGCAGACGTTGATAGCCCCATCGGTACCTGGAAGCTCGTCTCATGGCAGGTGATTCTCGAAAATGGGCCTCCGCAAGACGTCTTTGGATCACATCCCGAGGGCTTCTTGATCCTGACAGGCGATGGCCGCATGATCGTGCTGACAACTGCAGAGAAACGTAAGGGCGGGATGGGCGACCACGAGCGGGCTGCACTGCACAAATCTATGGTTGCATATTATGGTTGCATATTATGGTTGCATATAGTGGTAGGTACCGCGTGCAGGGACATGACCTCATCACAGTCGTCGATGTCTCATGGAATGAAGAGTGGAATGGTACCGAGCAGAAACGCCATTTCAGAGTTGAAGGCGACAAGCTCTTCATAGAGTCGGCACCGTCGCCAAGTATTCTGTTCCCCAATAAGACTGATTTCCGAAGGATCGTTTGGCAACGAGAGAAATAATCAGTGCTCCGGTCAACGCGGACAGACGAAAATTTATCTCCGGGATAGCCGTGACTGCGGCTGGCGCCTTCGTTTGTCCCGGCGCCCGATTCATTAAGGGTGCCTTAGGCCGGACTGTTCCCATTCGGAAGACAAACCTGATCGATGTGCATCACCACTTCGTGCCGTCCTTCTATGTGTCAGAATTTCGCGATCAGATTGCCGCTGTAGCTGGCCGCCGGATACATCCCGCGTATCTGAGTTGGACTCCTGAGCAAATGATTGCCGCGATGGACAAGAACCGCGTCGCGACCGCTGTTCTCTCACTCACGACACCCGGCGTGTGGTTCGGGAACGCGAGGGCAGCCGCACAGACGGCACGCCGAGTGAACGAATATGCCGCCGAGCTCGTCAGAAGTCATCCCGGCCGCTTCGGTCTGTTTGGTGATACCACTGCCGGATGCAGAGAGCAGCTTGCGCGAGATCGAGTACGCGTTCGGGATCCTCAAAGCAGACGGGATCGTCATCATGAGTAGTTACGAAGACAAATGGCTGGGGGACGCTGCTTACCAGCCTGTTTTCGAAGAACTCAACCGGCGCAAAGCGGTGGTGTTTGTGCATCCTACGATTGGGGTGTGTTGTCGCACATTGCTGCCGGATATAAATCCCATCATGCTCGAAATTCCTCAGGACACTACGCGGGCGATTACGAATCTGCTCTTTTCCGGTTCCTTCACAAATTTCAAGGATATTCGTTTCATCTTTTCCCACGCTGGCGGAACCGTGCCGATAATGGTCCGTCGGATGCACCAATATGCCCCTAAAGACGTTGCCGAAAAACTACCTAATGGAATTGAGTACGAACTTAGGCGCTTGTACTACGATATGGCGGGGACCGCTTACCGGCCGGCGATTCTTGCACTAACAAACCTCGTCCCGACCTCGCAAATTCTTTTCGGCAGCGACCATCCATTCGTTCCACTCGGCGAGACCGCAGAAGGCGTCAAGCGACTCGGTTTCTCAGAAACTGATCTCCAGCTAATTGGCCGAGACAACGCACTCAAACTCCTACCGCTCAGAAGACTGTGAGGGGGCTCGACCGCGGAGAAAACGCGCTTCACATAACCTGCTGGCAGGAGGGGACTCGTGAGATGCCAGTTCTGTTCCGGCGTTTGGTTTTGTTATCGTGGCGCAGAGCTGCATTCGAGCGGGCTGCCGTGAGCGTCATACCTGGCGTGGTATTTTCGGCTCGCTTGACGGGCACCTCGAGCTAACTCAATGCGCGATGGGCACGTTCTGTGGGACTTTAATACCGTGCAGGAATTCACAACAGTAAACTGCGTAGCCGCTCATGGCGGAGCCCTTGACGGGCGGGACCAGCTATCGCTGGTGGCATTTTTTTACCAATTCCGCTACGACAGATTTGGCGGAATGCCCGGAAATGTCCTGTCGGCATTCTCGGAAGATGGAAAGTAGGCCAAGTGAACACATCCAACTGGCGGATGAGGTGCAACCCTGCAGTAATCCGTAGTCCCAAGGTAAGGGTTGCCGACTACCCGGGAGCTATCGCGTGGTAGTGCGAACCAAAATGCTACGCACTGCTCACGTCTACAGATGGCACGTTGATCGTCCAAGTGGCATACTGCCGATGGGCAATGTTGCGGAGCCTTGAAACCAAAAACCCGGGGTCGGGGCACGGCCCTACTCGCTAATGGATTTGGCAAAACGGGTATGCAGCTCCAGCTTAAAAGATTGAGGATCCTCGGTGCAGATGCTGAAGCGTTACTGGCTCATTGCAGCGATAATAGTAGGTGCAGCAGCCATCTTTGTTGCCTTTAAGTTTGGAAAGCAGGACAAGCCGCAGTACTTTACCACGAAGGCCGACCGCGGAGACATTCGTCAGGTCGTCGAAGCGACAGGCACGATCAATGCTGTAATCACCGTTCAAGTGGGTTCGCAGGTTTCGGGGACCATTTCTCACCTCTTCGTGGATTTCAACTCGCGTGTGAAGAAAGGCCAGGTAGTCGCACAAATTGATCCTGCTCTATTCGAAGGCGCGGTTCTGCAGGCTAAAGGGGATCTCGCCAACGCAAAAGCCAATGTCGCCACCGCCAAAGCCAACCTGGAAAAAGCCAGAGCAACCGCGGTTCAGACCAAAGCCGACTACGAACGTACAGTCGGACTGACCAAGGAAGCCGTGATGAGCCAGCAGCAACTCGATCTGGCGAAGGCGAACTACGATTCAGCGATAGCGGCCGTCTCAGCAGCCGACGCTCAGGTTACCCAAGCCGTGGCTCAGGTCGAGCAGAAACAAGCCGCTCTGACCGTGGCGCAGACGAACCTCGACTACACCACGATTCATGCGCCAATTGATGGCACCGTAATTGCCCGTAATGTGGATGTGGGTCAGACTGTGGCCGCGTCTCTGCAGGCACCTACGCTCTTCACCATCGCGCAAGACCTTACCAAGATGCAGGTCTACGCCAGCACAGACGAATCCGATGTTGGCATGATCAAGAACGGGCAGGTGGTCACGTTCAAAGTCGACGCGTTTCCCCGCGATACGTTTACCGGGCGCGTCTCGCAAATCCGAATGAACGCGACGACGGTGCAGAATGTCGTCACCTATAACACGGTGATTGATTTTGCCAACCCGGAGCTGAAGCTGTTCCCGGGGATGACGGCATACATCACAATTCCGGTCGCTTCCACCAGCAATGTCCTGCGTGTGCCCAACGGCGCGCTACGGTACAAACCGGATTTGAGTGCAGAAGAAATTCGTGCGCTCTATCAAAAGTATGGAATGGACGATAGGGCCGGTACCCAAGTTGCCAGCGACGCCGCCGGGGGCGGGAAGCCATCCCGCACCCGTATGCCAAGAGACGAGGGAAACAGCAGCGGAGAAACACGGGCGCCGCTTCCCGATGTACGCGTGCTTTGGGAGCTCCGGCCAGACGGTACTCTTGAACCAGTAAAGATTCGCACAGGCATCACGGATCACACGGTCACCGAGGTCGCGGAGATTCTCAAAGGCGAGTTGAAGGAAGGCGACGAATTGGTCACCGGTTCCATGGCTGTCCGCCAGGCCGCGGGTCCGGGCACGGCTGCACCACGCCGCTAGTGCTTCGACGCGGAGCACGGCGCACACAGAAATGATTCGACATGGCAACGAGCCCCGAAACCCGCGTGGACAGCGCGATTAAGCCGGATCACAAGGCCCTCATCCTTGTGCAGGACGTCCACAAATACTACGAACTGGGGGAGACGCGTGTGCACGCCCTGCGGGGAGTGAGTGTTGAAATCGCGCAAGGCGAATTCGTGGCCATCATGGGCGCAAGCGGTGGGGGCAAATCGACCTTTATGAATATTCTAGGTTGCCTCGATACGCCGAGCGCGGGGCGCTATCTGCTCGAAAACGTCGAAGTTTCGAGTCTCAGTAAGAAAGAGCTGGCCGCAATCCGCAACCGCAAGATCGGTTTCGTCTTCCAGGGATTCAACCTGCTCTCGCGGACCACTGCTCTGGAGAACGTTGAGTTACCCACGCTATACGCGCGTGTCAGCAAAGCGGAAGGGGGAAAACGATCCCGTGAGGCACTGGCTCTGGTCGGGCTCGGAGACCGCGTCGAGCATTTCCCTTCGCAACTGTCCGGAGGTCAGCAGCAGCGAGTGGCTATCGCCCGTGCCCTGGTCAACCAACCGTCGATCCTGCTGTCGGACGAACCCACCGGTAATCTCGACAGCCGCACATCGGTGGAGATCATGGATATTCTCCAGAAATTGAACGACGAAGGCCTGACAATCGTGCTGGTAACGCACGAACTCGATATCGCACAGTTTGCTAAACGCAGCATTCAGTTTCGTGACGGCCGGATCCGCCGCGATGAACGGATCCAGAATCGGCCTAGGGCATCTGAGGTCATTCAGAACCTACCAAAGTTGGAGGACTGAACGAGACATGGATCTGCTCGCCATCATTCGAGTCGCCATGCGGGCTCTGGGGCGCAACAAGATGCGCTCGATTCTGACTATGCTGGGCATCATCATCGGCGTGGGCGCGGTGATTGCGATGTTGGGAGTGGGACAGGGCGCGCGTCAGACCGTGCAGGAGCAGATCCAGGCGATGGGCTCGAACCTGTTGTTCGTTGGTGCAGGCACAGTCACCCGAAGCGGTATGCACATGGGTTGGAGCTCGACCAAGAGCCTCATCTACGATGACATGCTGGCCATCATGCGGGAATGCCCTGCGGCCCATGCGGCGGCTCCCGGCAGCAGTTCCAGCGGGCAGGTAGTTTTTGGCAACGACAACTGGGCCACGCGAATAAATGGCACGGAACCCCAATACTTCGATATCCGCACCTGGCCCTTTAAGGAGGGATCGTCATTTACTCAAAATGATGTGGAGATGGCTGCCAATGTGGCCGTGATCGGCGAAACCGTTCGCAAGAACCTCTTCGGTGCTACCGACCCTATCGGCCAGACCATACGCTTCAACAATCTCCCCTTCCGCGTGACCGGCGTCCTCGCTTCCAAGGGCACATCGGCTGCCATGGGCGACGACCAGGACGACATCATCTTGGTACCGATAACCACGCTGCAAAAAAAGATTACCGGACAGAACTGGCTACGATGGATCATGGTGTCAGCCGTCTCCCGGCAGGCGAGTTATGCAGCGCAGCAGCAAATTGCGGCACTGCTCCGCGATCGTCATCACATTCGGCCGGGGGAGGATGATGACTTTTTCGTGCGAAATCTTGCCGACATGGCTGATGTCGCTGACGAGGCGGGCCGGGTCATGACCTTGTTGCTGGCCTCGATCGCTGCTGTGTCGCTCGTCGTTGGCGGCATCGGCATCATGAATATTATGCTGGTCTCGGTAACAGAACGTACACGCGAAATCGGAGTTCGAATGGCGGTTGGTGCCACTGAACGCGACGTCCAGCAGCAGTTTTTGATGGAGGCCGTGGTGCTTAGCCTGTTCGGTGGAGGAATTGGCATTATCTTTGGATTGAGTGCATCGTATCTGATCACCCAAACCCTTGGTTGGCCCGTCCTAGTGTCCCCAGTTGTTATCGTAGTCGCAGTCCTCTTCTCGATGGCGGTGGGAATCTTTTTTGGCTTCTACCCAGCTCGCAGAGCAGCGCAGCTGGATCCGATTGAAGCTCTCCGCTACGAATAGATGCCGCAGAACCTACTCGTACCGCAGTCCTTGAATGGGGTCTAGCTGAGAGGCTTTTCGTGCGGGGTAGTAACCAAAGAGGATTCCTATGCCGGCCGAGAACAGGCCTCCAATTGCAAAAATCGGCGAGGAGAGCTTTGTGGGCATCTGGAACAGATTCTCCACCAAGGCCGACGACAGAAAGCCAGCCAAAAGACCGAGAAGACCGCCGAGCAAGCTCAGCACGATTGCTTCACTCAAGAATTGGAGTTGAACGTCCCCCTCTGTCGCCCCAACCGCTAGGCGTACACCAATCTCACGCGTGCGCTGGGTGACGGACACCAGCATGATATTCATGATGCCGATTCCACCCACGAGCAACGATAAAGAGGCGACACTCGCGAGCAGTATGGTCATAATCCGGTTGGTCGCCAACTGGGCCTGTACCACGTCTTCTGGTCTCCGGATGTTGAAATCGTCGTCCTCTCCCGGATTGAGGTGATGCCGTTCGCGCAGCAGACCTACGATTTGCCGGGTGGCTTCCGGCATGGCTTCGCGAGAGACTGCTGAGCAGAAAATGTCGTCCAGCCAAAATGTTCCGGTAATCCTTTTCTGTGCTGTCGTAAACGGCATCACCACAAAGTCATCCTGGTCCTGCCCGGTAGCAGAAATCCCTTTCGCCCGCAGGACGCCAACGACCTTACAAGGCACACTCTGGACACGAACGGTCTGACCAATTGGATTCTCTTCGTTGAAAAGATTGTCGACTACTGTCTGGCCGAGCACACAAACTGGCGCAGCCGTGTCCACGTCAGCTTCAGTGAAGAACGCTCCCAATCTAAGGTCCCACCGTCGAATCTGCAGAAATTCGGGGGTTACACCACGATACGTCGTTGCCCAGTTCTGTCCTTCGTAGATGATCTGAATATGTCCGTCAACATTGGGAGACATACTCTTGATCAATGGAACCTGACCCATGATCGCGGTGGCGTCGCCCAAAATCAGCGTGCGATCCGCGCGGGCGCCGTAGCGGACCCCGCTCCTTGAACGGCTTCCTGCCTCCACCCAAATGAAGTTGTCCCCTAGATTCTTCAGCTGCTTCTCGATGCTGCTGCTCCCGGCATTGCCGATCGCGACAACACATATGAACGCGCCAACACCTACAGAGATGCCGAGAATCGTAAGCATGCTTCTGATCGCGTTACGCCTTAGCGCGGTGGTTGCCTCCCGAATTATGTTCGCGAAATTCATCTGAGCCAGATCTAACTTGATTCGAACTGGTTCTCAATGCCTGGACGAGTCGACATCCTCGTGAAGATTATAGGGCGCCGGATTCACATGCGGGATTGTGCCCGTGTCACGGGCTAACCGGTAGTAATCTCCCCTGGACGAAGGGACGAAGACTAGCCGCCTGAGAATTTGCTGGTCAAGTGGCGAAGTCACGCTGGCTGCGGATTCAATCTGTCAACTGTGTGTTTGCTCTGACACTTACAACTCAACTGACTAGCATGTTCGCAAAATGCCGTACGAGCTTTCCGTATTAACAACTGGCGCAGAGACGCAGAGATGCTCGGGGAAGTTCCGGCAACGTTCATCCACGAACAATCAGAACGTAAATCCAAGCACGGGTGGCCTGCCCAGGTGAATTGCCTGATGGCACACGGCGGCTTCGATCTTGTGCTCCCTTTGGGGCAGCGGTGCCCACAGAAAGTGATCGGGATGGCAAACTACAAACAAGAACATCCTGATCGGGACGGGCGTGACAGCATCAACCGCAGTCACTGTCTCGGTGCGGTCTACGACATGGTGCGTATCATGGGCCGCGCAGAAAACCTGTGCGCCGTGTTCTCGGGTTACTGTTTAAGCTGGTAGCATCCAAATGGGCCCCCCGGACGGTAGAGGTATGCGCGTCCTAATCGTAGAAGACGAGGCTCGGCTGGCGAAGAACATCGCTCAAGCTCTGCGAGAGAGCGCGGGCTACGCAGTGGACATTGCACCTGACGGGCAGGAGGGCTTATTTCTTGCCGAGTCGAATTCGTATGATGCGGTACTACTCGATCTGATGCTGCCCCAGGTTGACGGCTTGCAGGTGCTCACGCGCATCCGCAAAGCTGGGCAGCAAACACCTGTGCTGGTGCTGACCGCGCGAGATGAGAAGGAATCGGTGATTGCGCTGCTGAATGCAGGCGCTGATGATTACCTGACCAAACCGTTTGATTTGGGTGAATTGCTGGCGCGAACCAAAGCACTGGTCCGGCGCGGCAAGGGGCAGCCCTCACCAGTGCTGACTATAGGCGATCTGCAGCTCAATACTGTAGATCGAACAGTGAGGCGTTCGGGTCGCCCGATTGCGCTTACCGCGATGGAGTATCGGGTCCTCGAGTATTTAGCACACCGGCCGCGTGCAGTGGTTTCCAAAACCGAGTTGCTGGAACACCTTTATGATTACAATTGGGAGAAGTTCAGCAATGTGATAGAGGTATATATCTCGGTTCTGCGCCGGAAGCTGGAAGAAGGCTCCCCGCACCCCCTCATTCACACTATTCGCGGGCAAGGCTACGTGCTCCAGGATTGAAGATGCACGTCCCGTCGATCAAAGGGCGACTCATTGCGACTGTAGTGCTCTCACAAGCATTGTTGGCGGCGGGACTGTTGTTTGCTGGACAGTACTATACACATCGGCGGCTCCTGGCGACGCTCGATGCCAACTTGCAGGCGCACGCGATGAGCGTGGCCGCTCTGGTGCGTTACACCGAAGACGCTACCGGCAACGTGTATTTCGATAACACGCTGATGCCGGCCTCGATTGATCGTCAGCATCCCGACTTGTTTTCCGTGTGGACCGAGCGTTCAGGGCTGCTGACGCGGTCCGCGAATTGGCCGAGCGGGCTGGAGGTCTCGCCTTCAGGACGCAACCACTGGAACTTCAAGTGGACTAAGATCCACTATCGGGGGCTGCGGGTCACACAAGTGCCGGTACTGGACCGCGAAGAAGGCGCCGCCTTTCACCCGCAGACTCTCACCATTGTTTATGCCGCACCCACGGTTCAGATCGAGAAGCAAGTCCGTGCAGCGGGAGTTTTCATTGCGCTGATCAGCATTGCGCTTCTCGCCGCGACCGTATGGCTGGCGCTGTTAGGGGTTAACCGCGGGTTGCTGCCGTTGCAGGATCTTGCTGCCCGCTCTGCGCTGGTTTCAGCCAATCATTGGCGATTGGACCTGCCAAAGAATGCGCGGGAAATCACGGAGTTGCGCCCTCTAACAGAGTCAATGACGATGATGCTGGCGCGGTTGGAGCGTTCATTCATGCAACAACGCGAATTTCTGGGTAATGCTGCTCATGAATTGAAGACACCGGTCGCAGTACTGAAATCCACGTTGCAGTCACTATTGCAACGGCCAAGAAGTTCGGAAGAATATCGCGCCGGAGTCGAAGCGTCTCTTGAAGACGTCGGACGACTCGAACAGCTCTTGCATTGGATGCTGCGGGTGGCGAGAGCGGAACAATGGGCGCAGGGCGCACTGCGGCGGGATCTCGAAATGATTGACGTGACTGCAACCTGTGAAGAGGCAGTCGACCGAATGCGAGCGCTGGCCGCGTCGAGGAATATCAAGCTTCAGCTTTCAAAAGATGGTCCAGTGCCGTTTCGAGCTGATCCCGAGGATTTGCAACTCGTCTGGGTGAATCTCGTCGAGAATGCAATGCGTTATAGCGGGGAAGGTTCCTCAGTCGAGGTTGCAATTCTCCGCGACCACACTGGGCGGGCTCAAGTGGTGTTTCAAGACCACGGCGCGGGGATTGCGGCCGCAGACCTGCCGCACGTGTTTGAGCGTTTCTATCGCTCTGACCCATCAAGGGCCCGGGCGACGGGAGGCTTCGGTCTGGGACTCGCGATTGCCAAGGCTATCGTGGAAGCATATGGCGGGACGATCACCGCCGAAAGTAGTCCCGGACAAGGCACACGGATGAACGTGGAGTTGCCGACATCCATTCATTGAAGTCTGCTTCGGAGCAGTTCGTCAGAGCTAATTTCTCAGCCATAGCCAAAATTTCTCTGTCTTAAGCTTCCCTTCATCTCTATTCACTCAAAATAGTTTCATTTTAAAGATGGAAATCGTGATGATGAATTCGGACGACTCCTGCAGACGCTTCCACCTCACCGTTGTTTTGTATTTGTTCTTCGGCCTGGTCTTTCCGGCATCTGCACAGAATCAGCCGAGCCAGATATCCGCCGACCGCTCTAGAGTGCCAAGCACCGTGCCGCTGATGCTTACCCTGCAGGACGCTCTGGCTCGAGCCCAGGCGAATGAACCCCAGTACCGCGCTGCGCTCACTGAGTATGGTGTGGCGAAAGAGAACCGAGTGCAGAGCCGCGCCGCCCTACTGCCCAACGTCAACTACAACGCAGAATTCCTCTATACACAGGGGAATGGCACCAGCACCGGCCGCTTCATTGCGTCGAACGGAGTACATGAGTACATCAGCGAGGGGAATGCGCATCAGGCGCTGTCCTTGCAAACTGTAGCCGAGTACCGCCGGGCGCGAGCAGAAGAGGCCCTAGCCAAGGCCCGATCGGAGATTGCCGCAAGAGGTCTCGTGGTCACGGTAGTGCAAGCCTATTACGGATCGGTTGTCGCCCAGCGCAAGTATGCCACCGCCCAGCGTGCCGCCGGCGAGGCGCAACATTTTTTTGATATCACCCAGAAGCTCGAGCGCGGGGGGGAAGTCGCCCACGCTGACACCATCAAAGCCCACCTGCAGTTCCAGCAGCAGCAGCGCGCAATGCAAGATGCCCAACTCGAGATGGAACGCAGCCGGCTCGAACTCGCAGTGCTGATTTTCCCGAATTTTAGTGAGAACTTCAGCACGGTAGATGATCTGGAGAACATCGGGCCGCTGCCGTCATATGAGGAAGTAGAGGCCCAGGCCGGAAAGAATAATCCCCAATTGCGCGTCGCTCTAGCTGCGTTGAGGGCGGCCAGCCAGGAGGTTGCGGTTGCGTGGAATAGCTTCTTGCCCACCATGACTTTGGACTATTTTTATGGGATCGACGCGAACCATTTCGGGGTAATCGGGTTCGATCCGGTGTCAGGCCAGAATGTGCGCAACCTTGGTTACGCAGCCACCGCGACGCTCCAACTTCCCATCTGGAACTGGGGAGCAGGCCGCAGCAGGGTGAAGAGCGCAAACCTGCAGCGCGACCAAGCGAAAATGGATTTGGGCTTCGCGCAACGCAAAATGGCGGCGGACTTGAAGAATCTTTACAACGAATCGCAGACTGCGCGATCGGAAATGGAATCGTTGCGGCAGTCGGCTGATCTGGCAGCGGAAAGCCTGCGGCTGACCACGTTGCGATATCAGGCTGGCGAAGCAACCGCCTGGAAGTTGTCGACGCGCAGAACACGTTGACGCTGGCGCAGAATGCGCTCGGCGATGGCCAAGTGCGATTTCGAGTCGCAGTGGCAAGTCTACAAACGATTTCAGGAAGATTCTGAGTGGAACGACCCCGGTTACAAATGCCAACGACTAAGATCCCAACGCTAGGCCGACTTCCAGCGGCTGTGTTGCTGATGGCTGCTCTCGCAGCGATGACGGCATGTTCAGGCGAGCCGAAAGACACGTCTCCGGTGGTGCCGGTGCAGATTGTTCCGGTAGAGAGGGCGCTGCTGCAACAGAAGATCACCGCTGACGCTGTGCTGTTTCCGATAGCGCAATCAGCGATCGTTCCCAAGATCAGCGCGCCCGTGAAGAAATTCCTGGTAAATCGCGGAAGCCGGGTCCGGGCGGGGCAATTGCTTGCGGTGCTCGAGAACCGCGATCTTGCTGCCGCCGCTCAGGAAAATAAAGGCGCCTACGATCAAGCGCAGGCAACTTACGAGACCACCACTACCGCCGATCTTCCGCAGGAATTGCAGAAGGCACAGCTTGATGCCCAAGCCGCGAAACAACAACTGGAGGCACAGCAGAAAGTTTTTTCCAGCCGCCAGGATCTTTTCCAGCAGGGCGCACTGCCTCGCAAAGAACTAGACCAGGCCGCGGTCGACCTGACCAACGCACGTAACCAGTACCAGATCGCGCAAAAACATTTGGACGCGCTGAACGCAATCGGCAAGCAGCAGACCTTGAAGTCAGCCAAGGGGCAGCTTGAGTCCGCGCACGGAAAATACCAAGGAGCGAGCGCGCAGCTCAGTTACTCTGAGATCAGGAGTCCGATCAATGGCGTTATAACTGAGCGGCCTCTCTATCCGGGAGAAATGGGGTCCGCGGGGACACCTTTGCTGACGGTGATGGACATCTCTCAGGTAATCGCCCGCGCACATATCCCGCAACCCAGTGCGGCCCTCTTGAAAGTAGGAGATAAAACCACAGTCGAAGTGCCGGGAGTGGATAAGCCGATTACCGGCAAAGTGTCAGTCGTCAGTCCTGCACTTGATCCGAATAGCACAACGGTTGAGATTTGGGTGCAAGCCGAGAATCCAGGCGGACGCCTGAAACCGGGGACAAGCGCTCAAGTCTCGATGATTGCGCGCTCTGTGCCCGATGCGCTCACTGTAGCCACGGCAGCGCTGCTGACTGCGCAGGATGGCACGACTTCGGTGATGGTCGCAGGAACGTGCGCGCAGAGTAAAAGCGCAAGCGATCAGTGCGCGCATCAAAAGCCGGTGAAGACAGGAATCCGCGATGCAGATCGGGTGCAGATCGTCGAAGGACTGCAAGCCGGCGATCGAATTGTCGCTTCTGGCTCGTACGGTCTGCCCGATAACAGCAAGATCACAAGCGCGGAAACCAAGCCGGGGAGGAGAAGTTGAATCATCCGGAGTCCTCGTACTGGTTTGCGCGTCACTCCAAGCCGCTGATCTTTCTGATCCTCACAGTAGCGGCCCTGGGCGCGTATCTTGCATTCACGACTCCGGTCTCGGTCTTTCCCACTACGAGTTTTCCGAGAATTGTGCTGGCGATTGAGAACGGCGTCATGCCCATCGACCAGATGATGGTCACGGTCACGCGTCCCATCGAAGAAGCGGTGAATAGCGTTCCCGGACTCGAAGAAGTCCGCTCCACTACCAGCCGGGGCTCTGCTGAAATCAATCTCTTGTTCAACTGGAACGTGGAGATGTTCCAGACGCTGCAGTACGTGAATGCAGCCATCTCGCGCGTACAACCCGAGCTTCCGGCGACGGTGAGCATTGACACTCGCCGCATGACCTTTGCGTCCTTTCCAATCATGGGCTACAGCCTCACTTCGGATTCAGTGCCACAGACGCAGCTCTGGGAGTTGGCAACCTATGAGCTGAAGCCGCGATTAAACCGGCTAAACGGTGTGGCCAGCGTTCTAGTCCAAGGAGGTCAGGAGCCGGAGTTCGACATCGAGCCTGAGCCGGCAAAGCTCCTCACCGCGGGCGTAACCGTGACCGATATTCTCGACGCAATAAAGCGCACGAACATGATTGACTCGCCCGGTCTGTTCGAGCGAAACCACCGTCTGGTGCTTGGATTAGTGAGTGGTCAGGTGCGGACTTCGGAACAGATTGCGGCCGTAGTGGTCAAGATAACGGCGGCCGGAATTCCGGTGCGCATCGGAGACCTGGCCAACGTTGCTCCCGGAGTGAAGCCGGTTTACACAATTGTGAGTGCGAACGGCAAGCCGTCCGTACTGCTCAACATCAATCGCCAGCCTGACAGCAATACCATGGCGGTCGCCGGCGATGTACATGATTCGATCGAGCAGATTCGGAAATCATTGCCCCCGAGAATTGAAATTCAACCTTTTTATGATCAATCCATCATTGTCGGCGAATCCATCAAGAGTGTGCGCGACGCAATTTTGATTGGCTTGGTCCTCGCCTCGATCATTCTGGTTGTCTTTCTGCACGACTGGGGAACGTCCGTTGTCGCGGGACTGGTGATTCCGGTGACCATCCTGGTCACGTTCGTCGTCCTCAAAATGCTGGACCAAAGTTTCAATTTGATGACGCTGGGCGGATTGGCCGCAGCGGTCGGCCTTGTGATTGACGATGCGATTGTCGTTGTCGAGAATATCGTGCTGCACCGCGATGCGGGGCAGGGCCGGCTGCAAGCCGTCCGTAGCGCGCTGCGCGAGATCACAGTTCCGCTGATTGGTTCGACGGTGACACCGATCGTAGTATTTCTTCCCCTGATCTCGATTACTGGCGTGACCGGAACTTTCTTCCGCGCGCCAGCTTTGACCATGGGCGTGGCGCTGCTCACCTCGCTGGCGCTGGCCCTGACTTGGACGCCCACGCTCAGCAGTTATTTCATCCGCAAGAACAGGATTGAAAACGAAGGGTCAGCGGTCGAAGAGGAATCCTTCGCACAGTTGCTAGCCGCAGAAGAGGCAGAGCTAGGCAGTTTCTTCCGCAAAGTCATTGATTTCCATCAGCGCTGGTTGCGTCGCGCCTTGGAGAGGCCTTGGTGGCTGGCCGGTCTAAGCGCGGCGCTGATCGTCAGCTCTTACATCTGCTTTCACTTTTCGGGCACGGACCTGATGCCGGAGATGGACGAGGGCGCCTTCACGCTTGACTATTGGACACCCCCAGGCAGTTCACTGACTGAAACCAACCGCATGGTCCTCCACATCGAGCAGATCGCCAAATCGGTGCCCGAAGTCGCGAGCACGTCGCGGCGAACTGGCTCTGAACTTGGGCCTGCAGCGGTCACCGAAGCCACCCGGGGCGACGTTCTAATAATGCTTAAGCAGCACCGTCGACGAGATATTGACGAAGTGATGGAGGACATCCGGCAGAAGGTAGTCGCACAGGAGCCGGCGGTGCGCGTCGAATTCGTGCAGATTCTGCAGGACATGATTGGCGATCTGACCGGAGAGCCGGAGCCGGTGCAGGTAAAGCTGTTCTCTCAGAAACCAGCGGAGTTGGGATCCTGGGCGCCGAAAGTTGCAGATGCGATCCGCAAAATCGACGGGGTCGTGGATGTGCTGGATGGAATCGAAAACACCATCAGCGGCCCCGCGGTGACGTTTCAGGTCGATCCGGCAGTTGCGGCGCGCGCGGGATTCACTCCAGAGGAGATCGCCACCGACGCGGCTGCAATCGTCGAGGGTGAACCGGCAGCCACGCCAGTGGTCTCGAACGACCGCTTGTACACAGTTCGAGTACGTTTTCCAGCGGACAAGCGGGCCTCGCTTGAAGCCATCGGCGACACGCTTCTAGCTGGCACCAGCGGCCATACGGCAACCCTCGGGGCGCTTGCCAACATTACCGAGCAGCCGCCGCAGACTGAGATTCGCCGCGAAAACCTTCTGCGCGATGTCACAATCACTGGCCGCACGGAAGGGATCGACCTCGGCAGCGCCATCAACGCAGTGCAAAAGAAAGTGAACAGCCTGGACCTCCCGCCCAGCATTCGCGTGGAATATGGCGGCACTTACAAGCAGCAGCAGAAGTCATTCCGCGATTTGGTATTTGTGCTGGTTCTTGCCGTTGTGCTCGTCTTCATCGTCCTGCTTTTCGAATTCCGGGCTTTCGCGGCGCCCATCGCGATCCTAGCCTCGGCCTTACTCTCAACGTCAGGCGTCTTTATCGCGCTGTTGATCACTCGCACGACGTTTAATGTTTCCTCGTTTATGGGAATGATTATGGTGGTAGGTATCGTGGCCAAAAACGGCATCCTGCTACTCGATGCCGACCAGAAAATCCGCGCTCTCGGATTCTTCGCGGAAGATGCCATGCTGCAGTCCGGACGCCGCCGACTTCGTCCGATTGTCATGACCGCGCTCGCGACCGTTGCCGGAATGCTGCCGCTGGCATTTGCACTAGGTGCAGGTTCGCAAATGCTGCAACCGCTGGCCATCGCTGTGATTGGAGGAATCCTGATTTCGATGGTGCTGTCATTGATAATTACGCCCGCAGTTCATTATTACCTGAGTCGCGAAGAAACCACCCTACCGCGATCCACTATTAGCCAGCAATTCTTGAGCCAGCAGAAATAAAATGGTCACTTTGCCAAGCCGCAATTTGCTGGCAAGCATTGTATCGGGACATTCAAGGCATTGGTCAACTCGGATGATTCTGAATTGCTGTTCGTCCTTCGCCTGCTACATTGCGGTTGCCTCTGTCGCATTGTCTCTTGTACTCTTCTGCCCAGGTAGTGCGGGCGCGCAGACCTCGAAAATTGGAGCGAGCCTTGAGGGTACTGTAACCGACAGTAGCAGCGCCTTGATACCTCAAGCGACGATTACGCTCCGCAATACTTTCACCGATCAGTCCCGCACTGTAACGACGGATGACCGGGGTTTTTTCCGCGCCAACGAACTT
>Ga0137378_10001081_pt1 | contig 22675 bp, 24 predicted proteins | sample SagtaG_21_FD_104813 | JGI IMG/M metagenome (GOLD analysis project Ga0137378, IMG submission 104813) | Vadose zone soil microbial communities from Sagehorn Ranch, Mendocino, California, USA - Sage2_L_60_16 metaG | ecosystem: Environmental > Terrestrial > Soil > Vadose zone | place: USA... | reverse complement strand
CGGGCGCGCCGGCGGAGGTTCACCGCCCAGTACAAGCTGGATGTGCTGGCCGCGGCTCTGTCGAAGTCGACGGTGTCGCGGGTCTGCCAGGCGATCGGCGAGCAGTTCGAGGCCTGGCACACCCGGCCGCTGGAAGGCGTGCTGCTGGACTACCTGTTCCTGGACGGGTCCATGTTCAAGATGCACCCCGGCGCGCCGGGCCGGTGCTCGCCGCGTGGGCATCGACACCGGCGGCAAGCCGGTGTTCGTCGCCCTGGCCCCCAGGTGGCGCCGAGTCCGCCGACGACTGGGGGCAACTTCCTCGATGAGGACCTGGGTAGGCTCACGCCGGCGGCCTTACAGGCGGCCAGATCCGCATGACGACAGCCTGCTTGGCATCGTGCCCGCCGGATGCACGCGGGTTCAACGGCATCAACATCTACCGTCAGACCCAAGGAAAGATCCGGAACAACGGGAGGAGTGGGATACTCGCGCTCAGGTGCGACTCCCTGGTACTCGCACCATTGAGAGGAAGGAGAACCAAGCCATGTCCACCGAACAAAACAAACAGCTCGTTCTGCGCTGGAAAGAGGAGCTCTGGAATAAAAGAAACTTGAACGTCGTCGACGAATTTTGCGCCGCTGACTACATCGGCCATATCACTGGCGTCCCCGGGCCGGTCCGGGGCCGCGAGGCACTAAAGCAGCTGATCACCGCTTACTTTGCCGCCTTCGATGTCGATGACACGCCCGAGTTTCTCATTGCCGAGGGCGCCATGGTGGTCGTTCACGATACCTATCGGTTCAAGCACAAAGGTGAGTTTCAGGGCATCCCACCGACGGGTGAGGAGGCGAGCATTACAGGCACTGACATCTACCGGATTGTGGACGGCAAGATTCTGGAACAGTGGGTCGAGGGTGACATGCTCGGCCTCATGCAGCAACTGGGCGTCATCCCCACGCCGGGGCATGGTGGAGGCTAGACGTTCGGCGGGCGGATGGACATGAATCAGACGCCGGGGTACTGCTGATCATCGGTGCGGTCATCTTCCTCGCCGGGGCGGCAATGGGCGTCCCCTGGGTGTTCACCGAACGCGACCCCCCAGGCGCGCCTGCGCATGCTGGAGGAACGCCTTGGCGCATGGCGCAGCCCCTCTATGCGCTGGGCCCCTCATCGCCTTCGCGGGGTCGGCTACCTGGCTGCCAACGCGCCCGGCCGAGTGGCCCAGACCATGTTCGCCGCAGCGCCAGACCACGGGAGTCGATCTGATCCCAACACTGCAGGCGACCCGGTTCGGACTCCCAGAAGACCAGCGCGACGCATTCATCTCTGCCTACGGGCAGGGCATCCGATCCTGGGACGGGTACCCCGTCCTGCGTGACATCCGGGAACTGTCCACCCTCACCGCGCTCCTGCGCGATGGCCACGCCGATGCGGCCGCGCGGCGCGAGCTTCGAGTCCGGCTTCGGTCTCTCCGCCAGTGTGCGTGCCGAAAACCTCGTCCGCGTTACGCGACCAGGCGATATTCGTTGATCGTGCCGTCGGCGCGAGCCTGTTTGCGGACGCGGTACTGGTCGAGATCGGCCGGTTCGGGTAGCGGTTTCAGCGGCGTGGCGCCGTGCAGGGAGCGGTGAGGCCGGTGCTGATTGTGGTGGGTCTCGTACTGGCGCAGGATCTGCCGCAGGTGGTTCTGGTTCCAGGCGAGGGTGCGGTCCGGGAGCTCGCGGCCGGCATCCCCCGATCCAGCGTTCGGCGATCGCGTTCATGCGGGGCGTCCGCACGTTGCAGAGCACGGTCCGGATGCCGCCGCCGGCGAGGATCGTGTCGAACGCGGTGGTGAAGTCCGGTCCGCGGTGGCGGATCATGAACTTGACCCGATGTGCCTGTTCGCCGAGGTCCATGATCAGGTTGCGGGCCTGCTGGCTGGTCCATTCCCCGGTGGGATGCGGCGTGACGCCAAGAATGCGGATGCGCCGGGTCGCGTGCTCGATCACGGCCAGGATTCTGTGGAATCTGGCTTGTCCCGGTTATCCGTGTTTGCTCTGGCGGGCGTCGATGATCGCCAATGACCATCTCGCTGGACCAGGCTCAAAGCGGCAGCGAGGAGGAGGCAGGCGCATGGAAACGGCTGGCCACACACGGTGACTTTCTCGGCTCTGGCACAAAGATCGTGAACCAGTGACGTACAGCTACGGTGTGCCCGGACCATAGTGATCGCGATTCCGTAACAGCTTGTCCGTGGGTGCGGCCGCTTCGTGAAGATCTTGTTCGACCAAGAACTGATCATCTACGAGCGGCCGCGAGGTCATTGTGCAGCATTCCCTGGCAGGCGAGGAAGCCTGCTGTCTCGATGTGTTCTTCCCGTATCTGGCTGACCTGCATGTCGACAAGGTTGAGGACCTCGGGGACGCAGTGCTGATCACGGCGCGGTCCCATGCGGCGGACGCGGCCTGTCATCGGTGCGGACTGTCCTCTGCCCGGGTCAACAGCCGGTACCGGCGGCGGATTCATGATCTGGCGGCAGGTGGCCGTGCCGTGATGATCGACCTTGAGGCACGCCGTTCTTCTGCGGCAACCCGGTGTGTGAGTTGCGGACCTTCGCCGAGCAAGTGCCCGCCGTCACACAACGGCATCAGCACCGGACACCGCTGCTGGGCAGCTTGCTGGAAGCGGTCGCGCTGGCTCTGGCCGGGCGGGCCGGGGCGCGGCTGGCCCGCGCGTTCGGCATCGAGATCTCCCGGACCACGCTGATCCGGCTGATCCGTGCCTTACCTGATCCCGGGATCGGCCAGGTCACGGTGCTGGGCGTGGATGACTTCGCGAAACGGCGCGGCCATTCCTACGCCACGATCCTGATCGACATGGACACCCACCGGCCCATCGACGTGCTGCAGGACCGCCAGGCTGGCACCCTTGCCCAGTGGCTGAGGGAACACCCCGGCGTGCAGGTCATCTGCCGGGACCGGGCGGGCGCCTACGCCGAGGGCTCCCGGGAAGGAGCACCCGGCGCCATCCAGGTGGCAGACCGCTTTCACCTGTGGCAGAACCTGTGTGACGTGGTGGAGAAGACCGTGATCTCCTGCCGCGCTGACCTGCGGGAGCCCGCCTCCGAACCCGGCGATCCGGAGCCCGCCGAAGCAGGCACTGGCATCCCCGCCCAGACGGCCGGGCCCGCTGCCGGCCAGGACCCCAGTCCTGGCCGCGTGGCGGTGCGGGCCCATGAGCGTCACGCCGCGATCCACGACCTGCTCGCCCAGGGCAGGACTCACAGCCAGATCTGCACGATGCTGGGCCTGTCGCCCAAGACCGTCCGCAAGTTCATCCGCGCCGCCACCGCCGGGCAGGTAATCGCCGGACCCAGGCCGCCCTCCAGCGGCATCGACGTTTCGCCCCTTACCTGCACGAGCGCTGGAACCAGGGATGCACCGACGCCGCCCAGCTGCACGCCGAGATCCAGGCTCAGGGCTACCACGGCAGCGAGCGATCAGCGCGCCGCTACCTGCAGCCGCTGCGTGCCACGCTCACCGCTCCCGTGCTCCCGCCGCCCCCGCCGACCGTCCGGGAGGTGACCCGGTGGATCACCAGCCACCCCGGCCACCTCACCAATCAGGAGACAGCCCGGCTCGGCCAGGTCAAGGCCCGCAGCACGCAGCTGAGCGCCACCGCCGGGCACGTCACGGCGTTCACCGAGATGATGACAGGCCGCCACGGCGAGCGCCTGCCCGCCTGGATCGCCGCTGTCGACCTTGACGACCTGCCCCACCTGCACACCTTCACCCGCGGCGTCCGCCGCGATCAGATCGCCGTCACCAACGGGCTCACCCTGGATCACAGCAGCGGCGCGGTCGAAGGCAATGTCTGCCGCATCAAAGCCCTCAAACGCCAGATGTTCGGCCGCGCCAACCTCGACCTTCTGCGAAAAAGAATCCTGCTCAGCACATAACACCACGCAGAGTCACTGGTTCACGATCTTTGTGCCAGAGCCACTTTCTCATGGCCACGGACACGGGGTCGCCGGATCAAGATCAATCGCATGAGCCGTTGTGATCAAGCCCTCTCCGCTGCCCAGCTTGATTCCACGTAACTAATACGTATGCCTTGGTGCCGTCGGGCAGGCCGGCCGTGAGGGTGTCGCTCGCCAGGATCGCGTCGGCCTGGGAGCGCAGGAATTGTGACCAGGCCGGCCCGGTTTGTCGCCAGGAGGGGGACCGGTGCCGTTGGCCTTGAGGATTACCCATACGGTCGGCGCCGCGACCTTGACTCCCAGGCCGGCCAGCTCCCCGTGGATCCTGCGGTACCCCCATTCGGGGGGTTCCCGGGCCAGCCGGAGGACGAGGGCCCTGATGTTCCGGCGGGTCGCCGGCCGTCCGGGCCTGCCGCGCATGGACCACGCCGCCCAGCGGCACCGGGCGATGTCGCGGCGCCAGCGCGCGATCGTCTCCGGGGTGACCAGAAGCCGCAGCCCCTGGCGCGCGCTTTCGGTATCATGCCGAGCAGGGCCCGGTTCCGCCCAGTTCAGCTTCGGGCGGCGCGCCTGATGGCGCTGCAGGACGGCGGCGTGGTGGCGCAGAAGCAAAATCTCGGCGGTCTTCCACGCATCCTCACGCCGGGACAGCCGCAGCCACGTGATCACCCGCGTGATCAGGAGGAACACGAACCGCAGGCACATGATCGGTGATCATCACGGCCGGGCCGCCGGCACCGCAACTTTGCTGCTCACAGCCACGGATGGGATTCTTGGCACGCACAGCTGCGCTAGGTCGCTGTACAAGACCGCGCGCAGCCTGCTGTCACGGTCGGCGCGCAGGTCTTGCTCCGGCAGCAGGCCAGCGACCGGCAGTCGCTCACCAAGCAGCAAGCCGGGGCAGGCGAGTTCCGGGCGAGCCGGATATCCGGACTCGGCTTCTCCTCATGGGTTCCCGGAGAATCAGGCGCCTCGGCTTCCGTTGGCTGGTGGGCGCACGCTGGATGGTGAGGCCGTATTCTTGGCCCATGAGTGAGCTTCCGCTTGACGACGTTCCCGGCCTGGCGGCGGTCGCGCACGAGGCGGCCGATCGCGGCCAGGTGGTGTACCTGACCGAGCATGGTGAGCGGCTGGCGGCGATTGTCCCGGCCGACGTTGCCGCGGAACTGGCCTCGCTTGATGACGACGAGCGCGCTGAGCTCGTTGAGGAGATCCTCGCTGCTGCGGCCGGCCGCCGCGGGCTGGAGTCCATTGCTGCTGGCGAGCCCGTCGTTCCGTGGGAGGACGTGAAGGCGCGGCTGGGCCTGTAGCCGTGCCCGCCTACAGCGTCGGCCTGAGGGCCAGCGCCGAGAAGCAGCTCGCCGCGCTGGACAAGCCCGTACGAGAACGTGTCGCGGCAGCCATCGACGCGCTCGCCGAGACGCCGCGGCCCTCCGGAGCCATCGCCATGCAGGGCGCCGCCGGGCTGCTGCGTATCCGGGTGGGAAGCTACCGCGTCGTCTACGCCGTCTCCGACCGTGATCTCATCGTGCTGGTGATCGATATCGGCCACCGCCGCGAGATCTACAGACGGCACTGACTCATGCACCCGTTTCGGCTTGCGCCGGCTTCTTCCGTGCTTGCGATGGTCACGTCTGTCCAGCCATGTCGGGCTACGGCGCCGGCGGGCAGCCCGGATACGGGCGCGACGATTCAAGGCGATGGCTGGGCCCTAGCAGGGGATCATGCGGAGGGGCAGTTTGAGGGGCAGATTCCCGCTGGGGTGTGCCGTTTCAGGCTGGTCTCTGCTGGTGTCAGCCAGCGTTCAGGCTGTTCAGGCCGTATATGGCCTGTTCAGGGAACTTGCTGGTGTTTCATGGCATGCAAGAGGTCTGGGGTTCGAATCCCCATAGCTCCACCCAGGTCAAGAACGTAATTCGAACAGTGAACCGGTGAGTGGCCCGCTTTTAAGGGGCAATCGAGGGGCAGGCTTAGCCTTTGACAGCTCGCTGACCTGCGGGAACCTGTGAGCAGCTGCTTCCGTCGCGACGCGGTACTTGGTGAGCTGCAAGAGGTCACTGGTTTAACGCGTCGCGGGTCCCGGATTGCCCGGCGGCGTATGCACGGCACAGTGCAAGATCATCTGCGTGTCGGGTGCTAACGGGAAAGCATCACGCTGCCGGTGCGGCGATGGCAGTCTCCGCGATCTGGCAGCTCGTCGGCCAACTCGTCGGCCATAGCGCGGGGACCCAAACTCGCGGGACGCCGGGCATCAGTTACCGCACATGCCGAATAGCGTGCGTTGCTAATTCGCATGCTTATGCCCTGATCGGCATGTTCACTCGTAGTCTTGAGGCTTGACCCTTATCCCGCGGAGACTGCGGCCTGACGCTGTCATGCATCCTGAGCAAGCCAGATCGCCGACTCGGTGCCGGTGGCCAGCGGACTGGTTAGCTGTGGTCGACCGGCCAGATCGACCTGTTCTGGACGTCCTCTTGTCCTGCGGGGCGATCGGCTGCAGGAGCCGTGGCTGTCCGGCAGCCCGAAGATCCAGGCCATGCTGGTCGCGTCCGCCGGTGGATCGCCCAGCAGGAGTCCGCGTGCAAGTCCGCGAGGGCGAAGGCAGGCCTGGCCAGGGCATGTGCGGAGGGCAAGGTCATCGGCGGGCGCAAGGCCGGGGCTAAGGACCGCAAGCCTGCGGCGACCGAGGGCTACCGGTGGCGGCACGGGCCCGAACGGGCTGCGCGGGCAGGCGAGCAAGATGGCTGAGCAAGCCGGGTCGTCTCGGAGCCCGTCGTGCGAGAGCTTCGAGATCATGTACTGGCCCGTGCCGGATGGCTCGCTCCAGCAGGGAGGGGTGCTCCCGGCAGATCCGGTCCGCCGCATCCGCGTGCTGAGGGGGTCATGCTGGCCGCCTGCCGCGCCTGCAAGGCGGAGGCGGCGCTGCAGAGGGCCGGGGTAGCTGCGGACAGTAGATGGCCCCGTTCAGGTGGTACAAGATGGAGCGACACAGGGCTGCGCGGATGAGGGGGCAGTGAGATGGCCATCGAGATCAGGCTGGACGCGGAGACTGCGATGGACGTGCTGGCCGCGCTGGATGAGCTGGACGAGCTCGGCGGGGCAGGGGAGGACTGGTACAAGAACAAGGACGAGGGCGACGAGGACCGCTTGGCGAATGAGGCGGCGCGGGCCGCTACCGCACATTGCGCCTGCGCGTCGAGGCGGCCGTGAGGGCCGCTGACGTGAGCACGGAAGATCGCGGCGCCTTCTATGTGGTGCCGGGGCAGCTGCCCGGCACAGGGGCGCATGAAGAGGGCGGTGAGGTGGCCGGAGCAGATGAGGTCAGGAGCCGCGAGGCGAACTGCCGCACCGTGCTGGCGAAGCTCGGGCTGGCGGTGCGCAAGTCAGGAGGCGGCTACCAGGTCGTGCGCGCCAGCACCCTGGAAGCCGTTGCCGGGCGCCAGGGCCCGGACGGATACTCGATGAGCCTGGATGACGTCGAGGGCTACGCGGTCATGGCTGTCTGGGCGGAAGGAAGGGCCGACGGCCCTGCGCAGCTGGCGCAGGCGGCAAAGCTGGCCGGGTGGGCGCCGGACGCCCCGCAGGCCGATTCCGGGAAGTGACCCGGCGGCACCAGCCGTCAGGCTGCCTCGTCTGCAACGGCCCGTCACCAGGTAAGGGCTCCTCCTGGGCGGCTGTCTCCGGTGGTGGTCCGACTGCAGGCGACGCCGTGACTGCGGTGCGCAGATCATCCAGTTAGGGACAGCTCGCGTCTTGAACGGCTCCGGGCCGACGCCCGCACTGAACGGCGGGAGTGCGCGCTCGCAGACGCCGAGGTGTGATCACGGAGTGTGCTGCCAGCCGGGCCTGCCGCGCGGGTGGCCGCAGGCTGATCGTCTGGTTCCGGGCGAGGTCGGCACTGCCGCACGATCTCTCCCATTCGGGGGCTGGCCCGCGCGCTACCTTACCCCGGGTGGCACACAACAGCTCGTCACAGCCTGCGCTGGCGGGGGGCACGCAGTCCGAGGCAGACCAGGAAGTTGTCGATCATTTCGTCGGGGCCTGGCCAGGGCATCTTGGGCTTGCCGGCTCGCAGGTCGGTCATGCCATGCAGGAGGGACCACAGCTGGAATGCCAGGAACAGGCTGGGCCGGCGGGTTTGCGCGCCGGCGTTGAGGCAGCGCTGGATCGAGTCGATCAGCGCGGTGAACGCGCCCGCGCCGGGGTGGGGGCGGCGGCCGTAGGTACCCAGCGCCTTGGGCCGGGCCGACCAGGCGCCGAACATCACCCGGTACAGATGCGGCTGGGCGGTGCCGAAGGCGACGTAGGCGCGGCACCGGCGGCGCAGCGCTTCGAACGGGTCGGCGGCGCCGTGCTCGGCTTGGGCGAGCTGGCTCTCAAAGCGGTCGAAGCAGGTTTCCACCACCGTGAGCACCAGTGTCCGCCGGTCGGGAAAGTGCCGGTACACCGCCGGCGGGCTGACCTGCGCTTGGGCTGCTACGGCCCGGATCGACAGCCGTGCGGTGTCACCGTAGGCTGCCAGCACCCGCACTGCGGCGTCGATCAGCTCGCCGCGCAGCCGTTCGCCGGTGCCGCGGGGGTTGCGCTGGCGGGGCGTGCCCGCGCCGCGGTCGGCGGTCATGCCGCCGAAGGTAGCAGCGGCCGGGTGACCGGAACAGTTAACGGCCGTGGCGCCCTGCCCTGCGGAAATGAGAACGATCAACGATGATCCTTGCCTGCTTCCGCGCCGCGGGGCTTTTGTTAGGGGGCACGAACCAACCCGCAGGCCCAAGCGCCCATCCGGAGGCCGCCGTGGATGTCCTGGGATTCGCCACCTTGGTGGTTGGCGGCTTCACTGCCTGTGCCGAGTTCGGCTCGTACGCGTTCGTCCACCCGGTGATCCGGCGGCTCCCAGCCGCCTCCCACATCGAGGTCGAGCAGGGCCTGCTGCGGACGTTCGGCCGGGTGATGCCGGTGCTGATGACGGCCACGCTCGCGCTGGGGGTGGCCAACGCGCTCGCCGCGGGCGGGCAGGGCGGGCCGGCCGGGTGGCGGTGGGCGGCAGCGACCGCCTACATCGCCGCGCTGACCTCGACCGTGATCTTCAACGTCCCGGTCAACCTGGCGACCCGCCGCTGGGACCCGCAGCACCCGCCGGAGAACTGGAAGCAGGTCCGCGACCGGTGGGAGTTCTTCCAGGGACTGCGCTCCTGGCTGCTGCTGACCGGGTTCGCGCTCAGCTGCGCCGGATTCGCGATCGGCTGAGGAGAACCGTCATGAACGTTCTTGTGTTCGGTGCCACCGGGCCGCTTGGGCGGTGTGTCGTCGAGGCGGCGCTGTCCGCCGGGCACCAGGTCACGGTCTTCGCCCGCACTCCCGGACGGCTGGGCCCGCGTCCTGGCCTGCGGGAGGTGACGCCGTGATCAGCGCCCTGGGACACAGCCGGCCGTCACCGGCCGGCCACGACCTGCACCCCGGCGCGTCCCACATCATCGAGGCGATGAAGGCCGCCGGGGTGAGCCGGCTGATCTGGATCTCCAGCCACGGCGTCGGCGACAGCCGGGGCCATTCCGGCTTCGTGTTCGAGCGCATCGTCGTGCCATTGCGGCTGCGGGCCGAGTTCGCCGACAAGGAACGCCAGGAGGCCCTGGTCACCGCCAGCGACCTGGACTGGACAATCATCCGGCCCGCACGGCTGACCAACGGGCCCGCCACCCGGCGGCTGCGGGCCAAGCCGCGGCTGCCGATCAGCATCCGGGACTCCATCAGCCGGGCCGACGTCGCCGAGTTCGTGCTCACCGAACTGGAACACGGCAACCACCTGCTCAGCGCCCCAACCGTCGCCGCAACCTGACCGCCAGCCCACAACCCCGGCCCAACCCGGCGCAGCCAGCCCACGGCCTGCCAACTGCCCGCGTGCCAACGGAAGGCGCCGCCCGCAGGCGCCTCAACCTGGCGGCCCTCCCGAGACGCTGACACATTGGCACGCTCTCACATCGGCTTTTTGCGGAGTCAACTTCGACCACTTGCAACGGCCTATCCGCGAACCCGCCAGGCAGGGAGACCAGCGCACTCTGTAGCGCGACCGGCTCGCGGGCGCGCAGAATGCCCATTCGCGCGCAGCACGAACGGCCAGTCGGCCGACCGGGCCGACGCGTATAACGGCGGTTCCGGGTCCTCTGTAACGCCGATGCTTCTCACGGAGCGTGTCCACGCGGAGCGTGTCCACGCGGAGGGTGTGGGCGTGAGAGCGGTGCCCTGAGACGCCATCTGTGGCAGCAGGCCCGGGTCCAGGCACATGCCGTGCTCCAGGGAATCGATCCCGGCCGCGACCGCCGCCGAACGGCCTGGACGGGCAGGCCAGCCCATGAGTGCCTTCCCGATGGCAGCACGCGGCCGCCCGCGAGCAGACCCTGGTGGTCTCCCTGGCGATTCCGCTGCCCGCTGCGTTGCCGAGTGGAGCCTTACAGGATCAAGGCGGTGATACTCCACGCTGCCGCAACGGCCCGCGCCTCAGGCCCCTTGGGCGTACGGCGTGCACGCCTTTCCTCCTTTCCTCGGCGACCAGGCTACGGGTGATATCCATAGCCGTTCTGGGAGTAGGAGCGGATTGTCATGGCGTGCCTGCGTAGATGTTCTGGTCCAGTCCGCCCTGCGACAGGCACGGATCGCTGACCGCCGGGGACGAGTAGGACGCGGCGTTAATGTCGTTGGGCACGTAGGTGCACGGCTGGTAGACGTCGAAGCCGTCGTGGTCGTCGTTGGTACCGGTCTCGCGCGGGTCGGTGCCGGGCACCAGGTCACGGGAGTCGGTCCACACCGCCATGACCGTGCCGCCGGCCGCCGAGACGTAGATGTAGTCGCCCCAGAACCCGTCCCGCCGGGATCCGTGGGTCTCCCAGTTGAAGTTGCTGCCTTGTGTAGAGATCTGGGTCTCGCTCCAACTCGTGCCGCCGTCGGCAGACTTCGCCACCAGGGTGTTGACGACATCGCCCGAGTTCGTTCCCGTGGCGGTGTCACCCGGCGGGAGGCCCGGCGAATACGACGGATCGGCCCGGGAGTCGTAAAAGACCACGTTTAGCACCCCATTGGCGGAGGCGATGTCGGGTGTCCACTGGTGGCCGGCCGAAACGGTATCGAGCGTGGTGGCAGGGGTAGGCCAGATGGTCCCGTCCGGCGAGTTGCGCACAAAGACCTTCGACTGTCCGCTGGCCAGTTCCGCGTTCCAGACCACGTGCACGCCACTTGCATCCGCAGCTACCGCCGGGGCAGTGGTGAACCGGGAGAAGGTGAGGCCGCCCGGGCAGGCAAACGGCCCATCGCCGCAGTCGGTCGCGCCATTGCCGCTGAACTGGCTGGAGTCGAACAGCATGATCTTCGCGACATGCGACGCCGGGCCGAAGGACGCCCCGCCGTCGGTGGATTTCGACAGCCACACGTCGCTGCTCGGGTTAGACGACGACGGGTAGGTCAAGAACGCCAGGTACACCGTGCCGTCGGGTCCCACCGCCAGATCGGCGAAGGAGGCGGTGCCAAGCGCCACCGGCGTGACCCGGATCGGCCTGGAAAACGTCAGGCCGTGGTCGGTGGAGCGGGAGAACAGCACGGCGTTGGTGGGCGCGAAGCCGTCGTACTGTGACCAGGCCACGTAGACGTTGCCAGACGACGGCCCGGTGGTCTGGTCGACCGTCAGGTTGATCTTGTCCTGGAACAGCCCGGTGAGGAACTGCCCGGAGGGCGTCCCGCGCTTGACCAGGACGGTTCGGTCGTAGGCCGCGCCGTCATCGTTGTAGCGCGAGACAAACACCCCGCCGTTGACCGGCTTGGAGCGGTTGAAGCAGATGAAGGCGTAGAACAGGCGGCCGCCGCGGTCGAACGCCTGCGACGGGTCGCCCGCCGCGCCGCAGGTCCCGTGCACCGGGGAGGCGACCCCGGCCGCGGACGAGTCGGCCGGATAGCCGGGCACCAGGCTGTCCTGCCAGCTGGACCCGCCGTCCGCCGAGCGATAGTAGCCCGCCCACACGTCGCCGTTGACGATCTGGGCGCAGTAGTCGTTGGCGCCAGCGACGACAACCTGGCTGTTGTGCGGGTCAACCGCGACCGTCGGCTCGTTCTGCGAGCGCCTCCCGGTGCTGCACGCCGTGGTCGTGGGGTCAGCCGACCCGTCGTAGCGCAGATAGCTCGAAGCAGTGCCGTCGCGGGTGACCCTGCCGTTGCCGCTGCTGGCGAATGCCGCACCGCTGGAGGCGACCGCAAGCGCAACGGTCAGCGGAACAAGAAGCGAGCGAAATCTCATCACGACCCCCTCATCCGGCCAGCGGTAGCGTCTCCACCGCTGGGCAGACATGGTGCCCAGAGGCTCGCACACCCGCCCGGCAGCGTCAATCCTGGGCGGAGGGGGTAAACGACATCGCGATCCGCGGCAATCCGCGGCGCTGCCCGGCGTCGCGCCGGCTGGGTGCGCTGGAGGTCGAGGCCCACGCTGCGCTTCGGCGCGCTCACGCAAGCGGCGCACCACTTCGGCATCGCCTTCCATCACCACGACATCCTCGACCTGACGGAGACGGCCGAGACCACCCTTACCCGCGCCTCCATTGCCGCACTCGCCACCCACTGGACGGGAATCCATCCCCAGCAGCCGGCGAGACGTCCCAGCAGCCGACCTCGGCTGGCGGCAGGACAAGGCCGCGGATGTGCCAGCCGACTCATCCGCCGCGAGCACCTGCGGATCGCGGGCGGACGCGCGAAAGGCAGAGATAGCGAAGGCCTGGCAGTGTCCCGCTGTGCGGCGGCCCAGGACAGGACGCCGCCTGCCTGGCAGGCGGCGGGCCCGGTGCCCAGCCAGGCCCATCTGGAAACCCAATTGACGCCATGTGCGCCCAGCGCAGGGAGATGCGGCATGGTTCCGCTGTTAATGGCCCGTGAAAGGCTTGGTCTCCGCAGGCCCCCCAAGCAGAAGAACACACGCTCATCGTGCATGAGCCGACGACCCCAGCACGTCTGCCAGGTTGCGTTCACGATCCCGCCGTGGCGCCATAACGATCCATCGGGTCGAGTCGGCAGCCGGATGTCGCCGACCGCCAGCTCGCCCATATCGGCGGGTGGGGCGCGCCAGGCACGCCGAACGCTCGGGACGGAGCGTAATGGGGTGGCCTGATCGTCACATGGACAGTCGAGCGGCACGGAGTGCCGCCCGGAGCGGGCGGCCGGCCGATTGATTAGCCGTGGCGAACGGCCAGGTCTGCCGGTTCTCGGCGTTCTCAGTCCCGCCAGGCGATCGGCCGCTTGGCTCTGGGCGGAACGGTTCTCGAGCCCCTGACCAGAACGGCCATTGCCGGACGGAAGAGCCTGGCCCGCAAGCCCTCCGCCGGCATCGGGAACCGGCGTCCGCGGGCAGTTGCTGGTTGCGGGTAACGCGAGCATCATGCGGATACGCCCGCCTATGCCCGGCTAGAGCCGCGATGACGGGTGAGATGATCCGCACTCCGTACGTGGTCGTTCCCTCCGCTGCGGCCCCGTGGCCGGGCGTTGTCGTCGTGCACGACGTCGCCCGGGATGGGCCAGGCAGGGATACGACCGCAGCGACCGATCGCGCCCGCCGTCGGCTTGGCTGCGGTGTTTGCCGGACTGGTCCGGCTGTGGCTGCAGGGAATCTGGGCCTGGCCAGAGCCGCGCTGGAGTGCGGGCACCGCCAGCGGCGCTTCCTGCGCGCTGCATCGCGGCCAGTGCGACTACCCGGCGGCCAGGGCAGCCAGGTCGATCCGCCGCCAGGTCAGCCCGGCATTGCTGGTGGCATAGATCCGCGTCTGGTTGCTGCCGTAGGTCCCCGGGGCTACCAGCCACGCGCGGTTGGCACCGAGCGCCGTGATCTGGTCGGGACCGCAGAAGACGCGCGGTAGCGGCACCGGGGTGACCAGCGCGGTCCAGCGGCGGCCCTGGCTGGCCGTCCGGTACACCACGACATGGTGGCGGCGGAAAACGGCCGCCCAGCCGGCGGAGCGGCCCGGGAAACTCGTCGGTACCGGGCCGAGGCAGGACGGGCTCGCCGCCCCTGACAGCGACGAGGCCAGCGACCAGGCAGCGCCGCCGTCGGCGCTGACGTAGACGCGCAGACTGGCCCTGCCGCCAGCGCCGACTGTGACCGGCTCGACCAGCGTCCGACCGTAGATGGCCGGCAGCCCGAATACCGCGCCGTGCGGCGCCTGCAGGCTGACCGGCCGCCAGGTGTGCCCGCCGTCGCCGGTCCGGTACAGCGCGGAACTGAACATGCCGCCGCCGAGCCAGCCGGTCCTGCCGCCAGGCTCGAATTCGATGCGGCCGAGTTCTGGCAGCATGCCAGCGCCGTGCCGCACGCCGGCCTGCAGCGAGGCGACGAGATGCCAGGTTGCCCCGCCGTCGGTGGTGCGGAACAACTGCTCGGCCGGCGCGTTGGCCACCACATCCATCAGCCAGCCGTCGGCAGGCGTGAGGAACTGCACCGCGTCGCCGCTGCCCGCGGCGAGATTGTGCCCGGGCGCGGCGGACACCCGCCAGCTGCGCCCGCCGTCGCTGGTCCGGTAGATCTTCTCCGCCAGACTCAGCACGTTGACCGTGGCGAACCAGCCGTGCTCGCGACCGAGGAAGAAGATGCTGTCCGGCTCGGTCAGCCGGGCCGTCCGCGGGCCGATGCTGGTGAACGTCCCGCCATTCGTCGTCAGCACCAGCCGGGCCGGGCCGCTGCCGCCCGGCCCGGCGCCCAGTCCGACCAGCCCGATCCGTGGCGACACCAGGTCAGTCACGCCCGTCGCGACCTCCCCTGCCCGACCATGCTCTGATGTGGCGCCCGCCGCGCCGCATGCCGCGCACGCCACCGCCAGGGCCGCGGCGCAGGATCCCGCAGCAAGGGTCATGCCCCGCCGCGGGGCCACTGTCATCGCCATTCCCAGCACCCCCGTACACAGCGTCCTAGTCCATGAGACCTCCAGGTGAGGTACTGGTTGCGGGGCACGTAGATTCCACGTGCCGCCGGCCACCAGCGCCGCGAGCATCTCGCCGCTCACATCGGCACGACACAATGTTCCATCTGCGCCCGACCCGGCGGCAGGCGCCGACGACCATCAGGCGCGCAGATCGGATACATGCGCGAGGGCGCGGAGCGCACTTGTCACAGGGTGTGTGCTCGGCCGTGCATTCCGGCGGGTGCGCTTACTCTCGGCGTGGCCGCGGCTTTGAGGCTATCGGGGCGTTGCGGTCGCTGCCGGTGCGGCCTTGAGGGATAGGAAGTCGGCGACACCGATGACCCGCAGTACCTGCCGTTCGAAGGGGCGGATACCGCGCCGGCTCTGGTCGCGACCCAGGCGCGGCGAGACCAGCTGGATAGTGCGTCCTCGCGTTCGCAGCTCACACCCGCCCGCAGCCAGGACGTTCTTGACCCAGTCGGTGTCCGGGCCGTAGGTCAGGGCAAAGACATAGCCATCCTCGGCCGCGAACACATTGACTGGCGTCAGATAGCGGCGGCCAGAGCGCCGGCCACGGTGAACCACAACACCGAAGCCGGGCATCCAGGGAGCAATGTGCTTGGTGAGCCGATTCAGCCCGGCCTTGTTCCACCGCCCTACCACCCTGGGAATCGGCATACCACCTCCCCCGGCTGCCGCAGGGCATCTCGGTTTGTCCTCAGGAAGACCATTCCATCCCATCACCGGAAGCGCCACCCACACGATGCCCACCACTGGATTCCGGCCTGCACGGTCGGCTCCCAGGACACCGGCAGGAGTCCTCGACCCCGAGATCGTCAGCGAGATCTTCGGCCCGGACGCCGCAGGCTTATACCCTCAGCCCAGTGAAGCGGCGGCGGAACGGGATCCCGGCGCACGGGACAGCGATTGATGGTCAGGCCGCGTACTTCAGCACCAGGTCGCCGACGTGCGGGAGCGCGGTCTCGATGTGCTTGACGGCACCGCCGCCGACGGTGCCGTACGCCTTGATGACCGTGGGCCGGCCGGAGGCCGCAGCGCGGGCGTCGGTCACCGAGAGCAGAGCCTCCGACACCTCCTCGCCGCGCTTGGCCAGGTAGTCGCCGAACTCGCAGCCGCGCAGGGCAGTGGAACCGAGTCAGGCATGGAGCGCTGCTCGAGGTTGACTGACCACGGCTGACCAGCAAAAAATGAGTTCCATCGCAAGATTCGCTACGTACAGGTAGGCACGGTTTGGCTGAGCAGCCGATCATTACCGGAACGCCCAGCCTGCTGCGTGCGATCAACGCACGCGCCATCCTCGAGCTGATCCGCAGCACCGGCCCAGTGTCGCGGGCCCAGGTGGCACGCGGCAGCGGCCTGTCGAAACCGACCGTGTCGCTCGGATTGACGGCGCTGCTGATGGCCGGGCTGGTGCGCGAGGTCGGGCGCTCCAGCGGCGGGGTGGGGCGCGGGTCGGTCCTCTACGAGCTGAACCCCGTGGTCGGCTGGGTGGCTGGCATCGATATCGGCCGCCACTGGGTGCGGGCAGAATTGGCCGACATCACCGGCACCGTCGTGGCCCGGCGAGATCAGGCCGCCAGAGTGCGCAGCGCCCGCCTGCTCGTCAGCCAGGTCGGTGCCATTGCCCACGAGCTGGCCGCCGAGGCGGGGATCGACTGGGATCGGGTCACCCACACCACCGTCGGCAGCCCCGGAGTGCTCGATCCCGCGAGCGGTCGGATCTCACTTGCGCCCAACCTGGTGGGCTGGGAGCGTCAGGGACTGGCAGAGGCGCTGAAGCGCGAGCTGGGCGAGCGGATCAACGTCGAGAACGACGTCAACCTGGCCGCGATGGGCGAGCAATGGCGAGGGCTTGGTCAAGGGGTCCGCAACTTCGGGTTCCTGTGGATCAGCACGGGGGTCGGCCTGGGATTGGTCCTGAACGGCGAGCTGTTCCGGGGCGGGAGCGGCGCCGCCGGCGAGGTCGGATACCTGCCACTCGGCGCCGACCCCCGCGGGCCGGGCGCGCGCCGCCGGGGTGCGTTCGAGGACGCTGTCGCCGCGGACGGGGTAGTCAACATCGCGCTGGAGCTGGGCATGGGTCGCCCGCTCACCGCCAAGAAGGTGTTCACCGCCGCCCGCAAAGGTGATCTCCTGGCCGCGCGGGTGGTCGAGGAGATCGGGCGGCGGATCGCGCTGGGCGTTGCCGCAGTAGCCGCAGTGCTCGACCTGGACCTAGTGATCCTGGGCGGCGGGATCGGGGCCAACAACGCTATGCTGCTCGACCCGATCGGCCGGGAACTGCGTGCGCTCTCGCCGTTGCGGCCCCGTCTGGCAATCTCCGCCCTCGGTGACGACGCAGTGCTTTGTGGCGCCGTGGCCACGGCACTGTCCGCCGCCCAGGAGCGGCTCTTCGACCCGGCACGGATGCTTGACCGGCAGGACCAAGCAGTGTAGAAGGCCGACTCGATGATATGGAGAGCCGGCCATACCTGCCCAGACCGCTCTCGCTTCGCACTTATGGCGAGGGCTTACAATCGCGGCCAGCAGCAGCCGCGCCCTTGATACAACGTGCCCGTGTCCGCCAGCGAACGCACAGATCATTCCCTCGGGCGCGCCCTCACCGCGAGGAGCGGTCGTTTAACGGCGTACCGAACGGCGGGTTTGCGCGCCTCCCCACCTGCGGCTGTCATCACGCTCCGCGAACATTCGCCGAGGGTCGGTGCGCGGCCTCTGGCCAGTGCTGTACTCCGGCTGACGGTCGATGAGGCCAGCAATCAGCGAGTGCTGGAGCACGAAGGGCCGCTGAAACAACTCGATGATCACATCCCGCCGGCACGCACCAGGGGCGCATGTGCGGACGTTCGTGCACGCCCGCCCTATGGGCGTAGCCCTCCACGATCGCGGGGGGAGGCTGCGACGCTGGGCTTCCGGGAAGGCCAGGAGGTCGCCGCGCTCTGCCTGGGGACAGCTGCCTTCTATGCCCCGGACGAGATGCTCACGTCAGTCCTGCGGACCCGGTGATCACGCGGGGCGGACAGCCTGCTCGCGATACGAGGGCGTGAGCTCGGTCCATCGCGTGCGCCAGTCAGTGCGCTCTCGTCCCGCGAGATGGGCGGCGAGGTCCTCGACGTGCGCCTGCCAGCCGGCTCCGTGTGCGGCGAGTTCTTCCAAGGGAAGTCCGCGCTCCTGGACCACTAGCCTCGCCTGGCCGCCGTCGGCGGCGAGCTCGGCCTCGATGACGGTCTCGTCCTGCCGCCCTGGGGTCATGGTCACGAGCAGGCGCCGCGGAGGTTCGCACACGTCAACTCGGCCAGGGCCTTCCCAGCCGCTTGTGAAGGTCGCCCGGAACGCTCCGCCGAGGCGCAGGTCGCCCTCGACCTCGGCGATCCAGCGAGCCAGGCGCTGCGGGTCGGTGAGTGCCGACCACAGGTCGTCGATATCGGGCTCTTCGAAGTTACAGTAGCGCTGGGCGGCCATGGCCTGGCCGGCACGGCCGGCGGGTACGTGGGAGCAGTTTGCCCGCCGGGGCGGAATCGTTCCCGTGCTGGTGGCCCTGGCCGCCGCACTGGCGAAGGTGGCTGGCGGCCTGCTCGCGCTCGCGCTGGGGGCGGCTAGTACCGCGCGCGTGGCTGTTGATCGGCTCAGCCGGAGCGAGCCTGCTGCTGGCGGTGTACGGCGGGCTTAATGTGACGGCTGGCGCCCTCGTTCTCTCCGGTGCCATTCACCCTGCGGGCAGCGTGGACCGGACGGCGTTGCGCTGGCATGTCGCTGTCTGGGACCTGTGGTTCCTGGTGTGGGGGATCTTGCTGGCAATCGCTACCGTCTGCTACCGGCGGCGGACGGGTAATCCGGAAAGCCCGTGACCGGATAGGTCGCAGAACCGTCAGTCAGCCAAGTCCTGACTGATGGCCCCACCATCCGCTCGTGCCGCCGATCGCGTCGGCTGCCATTCCGATGAAGCCGGCATGGCGTCATGACGGTGTCCGTCAGGGCCCGCCCTCAAGGCTGTAGGCCTGGTACTCGTCCGGGCCGGTACGCAGGTAGACCACCATTGCGCATACCAGCGACCTGCTCACGGCCAGCCGCTGCGACCTGGGCGCGGCCGCGGCGAACAGCTCCTGGCGTGACCATCCAAGCGGCGGGTACTGGCCCACGGCATGGACCGGGACCGGCTCCTGCGAGGTGATCTGCTGCCAGGTCCGCGGCGGGCCGCCGAAGGACTCATAATCCCGCCCGCACCAGCGCACCCGGGCAGAGGCCCCCTGGCCCGGCCACACGTTGAAGGCCTGGCGGTACCACACGGCGAAGCCGCACGCAGCGACGACCATCAGGATCAGGACACCGGACGTGACCCTGATCCCCAAGCGTGCGCCACGCGTGGCCATGATGACGCTCACGCCGGTCATCATGGCTGGTCCACCGCAAGCCCTTCAACCTGCGCGGGGTATCCGCTTCTGCCGCGATGAGGCATGTGCGCAGCGGCCGGCATTTCAGTGGGGAGGCCAGCAGAGGCTGGTGAGTATGGTTGATGCTGCACGTCCCGCAACAGACCGTGTCGCCGGTCGTAATCCGGCCAAGGTCGGTCTGCCCTGGCCAGGATGTTGACAGCGATCCGGCCGGGCAGGTCATCGTGGACAGCGCTGCTTACAGGAACTGGCAGAGATGTCCGACGACGAAGCTGGTGAAGCGCAGCACCTCATCCAGCACGTCGAACGCGATACGGTCCGGCGCCACCGGCTCGTCCGCGAACGCGATGGTGAGCATCGGCCGGATGTCGAGGCGGAGGCGCGGCTGCCGCTCAGTCAGCGTGATGCGGGCGAGCACGGCGCGGTTCTTGCCATCCGGCTTCAGCGCGCCCGACGTGAGGTCGATCGTGCGGACCCAGGGTAGATCGGCATGCGCCGCGATCCGCGGGAGGCTGCCTGGGTGAGCAGGAGCCTGCGGTGCTTGTCGGCCATGAAGAGCTCATGCAGGACCCACAGTGCGTTGTCGGCCGGATTGCCGCTGGCTTCCCGGAAGGGCTGGATCGTCTCGATGAACGATCGTGCCTGCGGGCTGCGGATCGCGTCCAGGCGCTTGCTGAGCCGCGGCTTTCCTGGTGCGCCGTGGAAGCGGTCACGGTCATCGGTGATGACGAACTCAGTGTCCCGGCTCGATGGAGGGACGTCCGACAGCATCCTGACCGTGTGATCCAGAACAGACCGGAGCTGGTAGAGCGACTCCCCGATGCGCACGGCAAACATCGGCGGCAGAGGCTCACTGAAGGAGATGTATACCGTGTGATCGAGATCCGCCGCATCAGCGGGCTCGATGCTGATCTCGTAGGGCTTCTTCTCGAAGTACTGATCGGTCCGCTCAACGAGCAGGGCCATCATATGCTCCTGCGCCCGCTGGATCTTGACGGCCAGCTCGGCGGGCATCTCTGCTGCCAAGCTCGTGCCTCCCTGGTCAACGAGACTTCCATGACCGGCAACTGTCACCGTGATCTAGCCTCCCAGCGGCCCATACTGCCGCAGCCCGATACGACGCGGAAGGACCGAAACCAGCCCAGGCTTATGGGCAGGCACCCGGAGCCGACAAAAGCTGCGCTATCACGCTCCGTGACGGGTACTGTATGCAATCACGCACTCCGAGCCGCCGATCTGTACGCCAGCGGCTGCTCGGTGCTGGCAGCGGTGGCTTTGCAGATCAGGTCGTTCTGTAGCCCGGCGACCAGGGTCATCGGTGTGCCATCGGTCCCTGTCATGCCGACAGACCTGAGGATGGCACCGGGATGCAGAGCTTCACCTGAGGCTCTGCACAGCATGGCCCCCGTGCCAGCCCCATGTTGCCCGGCCGGTATTTGGCATTGATTTTCGGCGGACCGCCGCCGTCTACGCCGCTCTGTGGGTGCGTGCGGGGGTTGAGGGTTCTGCCTGCGCAGGCCACCTTTGCCGACAGTCTTGGTTGCGTCCGGCGCCATCGGTGACTGTCGTGCGTTAATGACCGCCGCTGGTGACGGGGACGGGCAGGTGCCCGGTGATGGTGGTGCCCTGGCTGGGGGCGGACCGGACCTCAAGCCGGCCGCCGAGCGCTGCGAGCCTGTCGGCCATGTTCCGCAGGCCAGAACCCACCGGGGTGTGGCGGGCGTCGTAGCCGGTTCCGTCGTCGGACACGGTGAAGCACAGCGTTCCGCCGCCGGCCTGAAGGGCGATGCGGCCGTGGATGCCTGGGCGTACTTGGCGATGTTCTGCAGCGCCTCGAGGCAGCAGAAGTACACGGCCGCCTCGGTGTCTTGCGGGAACCGCCCGATCCCGTCCGCCTCCACCGTCACCGGCACGGCGGACTTGCCGGTCTGGGCGTTGAGCGCCGCGACCAGCCCCAGGTCGGCCAGCAGCGGCGGGTAGATGCCCCGGGCGAGGTCGCGGAGGTTCGCCAGCGCGCCCGCGGCGTCTGCCTGCAGTTCGCCAAGGATCTGCTTGGTCTGCGCCGGGTCATCGTCAACTGTTATCCCGGCGAGCCGACACTTGATGGCCAGGGCCACCAGGTCCTGCTGTGCGCCGTCGTGGATGTTGCGTTCCAGGCGCCGCCGCGCCTCATCCTGGGCGGCGACGAGGCGCTGCCGGGACGCCTGGAGGTCCTCGATCAGGCCAGCATTCGACAGCACCAGGCCGGCCTGCGAGGCCACGTCCGCGACCAGTTGCTCGCCGGCCGGGCGAAGCGGCTCACCCCGGGGCATCCGGATCGAGATCGCGCCCAGCAGATCGCCCTGATGCACCACGGGGACGCTCATGTCAGCCTCGGGCAAGGACGGCATCACCTGGCCCTCGACGGGCAGCGGGGCCCGTGCGGGCTGCCGCCCGAAGAGGCCGCGGGACGGAGCTCGTCACCCACCCGCAGCCACACGACGACCCGCTCGGCGCCGGTGCCCGCGGCCACGATATGCGCCATCTGCGGCAGGACGTCCTGGTTCGCATACGCGCCGCCGATGCGCCGCGCGAAGTCAGAAAGCACCTGATACGGGGTGGCCCGGCTGCCGTACACGACCCGGTTCGCCAGCCGCCCGGCCCGCTGCCGGGCCGGCTGGAACGCGACCGCCACCACCGCGGCCGCGAGGGCCGCTAGCAGCGCGCTGCGCCGGTTGCCGGCCAGCGTCCCCACGCCGACGACCAGGCCGGCGTAGAGGGCCGTGATGAACACAGCCAGCGAGCCGTACAGGACGGCCTTGCTGATCACGATGTCGATCTCATAGAGCCGGTATTTCAGCACCGCGATGCCGATGGCCACCCACAGGCACAAAAACGCCAGGTTGTTGAGCACGTTCACGACCACCGAACTCGTCACGATCGGCAAGATGAGCGTGGCGACAACGAGCAATGCAGCCGCCGCGAACCACTTCAGCTGCAGCCGCTCCTCACCCGATGATCGGGCGAACCTCACGACGACCGCAACGACGCTGACCACCAGCGCGGCGGCTGTAAGAAAGAGAAACGCGGTCAGGTCACGCGGGTTCTCCGCCTGAGTGAACGAGATGAACGGGTCCGACCAGAAGCGGGTGGCGTTCACGACCATGTCGGCCGCGGTCAGCGCGAACACGCCGCCCACCAACCACGCGGCCGGGCGCCACCGCCGTGAGCGCAGCTGCCCGGTCGGGAAGAGCAAGAACACAAACGCGAGCATGGCGATGGGGATCACCCAGATCCAATTAGACAGCCAGGCCACCGCCCGGCCCGCCGGCAAGGACCCCGGCACCGCGACCAGGGCACGCAACCCGTACTGTTGCGAGAAGTTACCTAGCCCCAGCGCCAGGCCCGCCGCCAGGAACAGCCAGCCG
>Ga0137378_10001072_pt1 | contig 22777 bp, 18 predicted proteins | sample SagtaG_21_FD_104813 | JGI IMG/M metagenome (GOLD analysis project Ga0137378, IMG submission 104813) | Vadose zone soil microbial communities from Sagehorn Ranch, Mendocino, California, USA - Sage2_L_60_16 metaG | ecosystem: Environmental > Terrestrial > Soil > Vadose zone | place: USA... | reverse complement strand
CCTAAAAAAATATTGCTTCTACGAACTGTGTTAGGCGCTGCCCGCATCGCACCCAAAGAATTTTAGCTTATGAACGAACAAAACGAAGACCAGCCTGTACCGCTGGAAACTGATTCCACCAAGCCGGAGCAACGCCAGCATCGCTCGCGCCGTCGGTTTCCGCGGAGACGTTATCGCGACCGGGGCGAGCGGTTCAGGCACGGTAACTCCGAAGAATCGCCGAATTCTTCTTCAACAAACGCTGATGCCGCTAATCCGGATGTCGGTGTCGAGATCCTCGAGCGACCCGCGCCAGCAGGCCGGGAATCGGCCGAGGGGTCTGCCGAGAGCGGCGAACAAATTCAGACTGAGCCGGAATTCGGCGAAGGCATCATTGAAATTTCCGGCAAAGGCTTCGGGTTCCTGCGCGATCCGAAACGCAATTTTGTGCAGACGCCGCAGGACATTTTTGTCACTCCTGAAATTGTCCGCCGCTTCGCCTTGCGCGACGGGATGTGGATCCACGGTGAAACCCGACGCGGCAGCCGTGGCCCGCAATTGGTCAAGCTACTCACGATCAATGGCGAGGAGCCTGCAAAGTATCAAGGGCTCCGTCCGTTTGAAGAACTAACCACGATCAACCCGAATAAAAAGATCAAACTCGAGACGGTGCCGGACCGGTATACGACGCGGATCATGGATTTGATGACGCCGCTGGGAATGGGCCAGCGCGGCCTGATCGTGGCGCCGCCCCGAACAGGTAAAACAACGCTCCTGCATCACATCGCCGAGGCGGTGGCCAAGAACCATCCGGAGATGGAATTGATCATTCTTCTCGTCGATGAACGCCCGGAAGAAGTGACCGATTTTCGTCGTTCACATCCCACAGCGCAGCTCATGGCCAGCTCTAATGATGCCGACATCAAAAGTCACACACGCATTTCGCAGTTGGCGATCGAACGTGCCAAGCGTCTTGTCGAAGCAGGAAAACATGTATTCATCCTGCTCGACTCCATCACGCGCACCGCTCGCGCGTTTAATAATGCGATGGGCGGCGGGGGTAGGACGATGAGTGGCGGTATCGATGCGCGTGCCATGGAGATTCCGCGAAAGATTTTCGCAGCCGCGCGCAACACCGAGGAAGCAGGTTCTCTCACGATTGTCGCCACGGCGCTGATCGAGACCGGCAGCCGTATGGACGAACTGATTTTTCAGGAATTCAAAGGAACCGGAAACATGGAAATGGTGCTCGACCGAAAAATCAGCGACCAACGCATTTACCCGGCAATTGACATCTTTCTCTCCGGCACACGCCGCGAAGAACTGTTGTTGCAACCGTGGGAATTGGAAAAAATCAATCTCATCCGGCGCGGTCTGGCTGGTCACAAACCAGAGGAAGCCATTCAGCGTCTTTTGATGTTTGTGAAGAAATTCCCAACCAACACCGAGATGCTCAAGGGCATTCCTGGCTGAGGCAGGCTGTAGCCGCCCCCTGCAGGGCGACGCGTCACCTGAGATGCTTGCATTGCTCATGAGCGCTGCTGACAGAAACGCGCCTAAAGACTCTTGTTTCGACTACGCCGCTCGTAAAGCATGTGGATCGCGTCGCGAGCATCAATATACTTGCGTTGAAAAGCTTCGAAGCTGTCATAGCCTGCACGAATGGCCAGCTTTCGCTGTTCGCTCGGATCGGTCGGAAGTGCCGAGACAGCCTTGTTCTCGTAACGTCGCACGGCAGATTCACACCGGCGGAGGAACCGATAAGCTTCCTTGAGTTTCTCCGATTCAGCGTCCTTCAGGATCCGACGTTCACGCAATCGATCGGCTGCGCGCTCCCAGTTTGGCTCCCAGATATTTCCGCGCATTTGCAGTGCTTGCACGAGAAATTCCGCCTCTATGATTCCGCCGCGTCCGGTCTTTAAATCAAGAAAGTCCGAGCCGCTTCCGCGCTCCCGGCGAATGCGCTCAAGCATTTCATCGATTCTTATAAAAAGATCGGGATCCTGACCGGCGCGACGCCACGCGCTCTTTGCAATTTGCATGAACTCGCTTTGTTGCGGTCCGCTGATGGCACGTGCGCGAGTCAGCGCCTGCAACTCCCACGGCCGGGCACGGTTTGTGTAATACCATGGATAAGTTTCAACCGAACAAACGACCGGCCCTTTTTCCCCTTCGGGACGCAATCTCGCATCGAGCGCCCAAATGTTTCCCTCAGCGGTCGGCTGCGCCATCGCAATCATTAGCTTTTGCGTCGTGCGATCGTCATCGCCGATGAACAAAACATCCAAATCTGCGCCGTAACTGATCTCCCGTCCGCCAAATTTACCAAGCGCGGTGATGGTTATTTGCTCGGCGCCAAGGAGTCTGACCGCGAATAGCAGGCACGCTTCGGCGAGATCAGAAAGCTCGATGCAGGTGGCGACCGGGCTCGCGAGCCCCAGCACCTCGCGGAGAACGATCCGCAACAATTGCCGCTGCCGGTAGGCGCGAATCGGATCGAGATTGTTCGCATCGGCACCTAAGGCATCAAGCCGCCGTAGATTCTCCGCGACCGATCGCGTTTGATCGAAGGCCGGATCGCGGGTGATGTCTTCGAGAAGTTGTGGCCGGCGAATGAGAAGCTCACCGGCAAAGCGACTGGCGTCGAGAGTCTTCAACAGTAACTCGAGCAAGCGAGGGTTTGCCACCAGCAGCTCAAACAGCAAGCTGCGTAAACCATAGGCTTCCACGAACCGAACGAATTGATTCAGAGTTGCGTCTGGATCGGCGGACTTTGCAAGCCAACCAATTAAAACCGGACGCAGCTTGCCAAATATTTGTCGTGTGCGCGGGGCGATGTGAAAACCGGCAGCGCTTTGAGCAAGATCAGTGAACGCCCTGGTCGCGCGTTTTTGGTCGCTGAAAATTTCGAGATCATTCGCGGCCGGAGCCGTGTGCGTGGTGGAGACGATCCGTTGAAAAATCGGCCGAACAGCGCGCATCCTTCCCTGCAACGCCGCGGTGAAATCTTTGCTAGACGAAAAGCGGAGGCTGAGTGCGAGGCGTCGCAATGCTTCGACCTCCCGTGGAACGACGTGGGTCTGCTGCTCGGCCTCAATCTGTAAACGATGCTCCACACGCCGCAGAAACCGATATGTCTGGTCCAACGTCAGGACTTCGTTGGTTGGAAGAAGGTCCAATTCACGAAGCGCTCGCAATGCCTTGAGCATGTTCGGTTCCTGCAGAAACGGATGACGCGCTCCATGCATCAACTGCAGCGTCTGCACGATGAATTCGATGTCGCGAATGCCGCCGCGTCCAAGTTTTACGTCGCGCTCCAGCTTTTCCGTTCCAACAATGTCGCGTTCGATACGGTGCTTGATGCTTGCAATCTCATCCAGCAAATCGGGCGTGGCGCTTTTCGGGTAAATAAACGGCTGGTGCTGTCGCAGGAATTCGTAAGCCAGCTCACGGCTGCCGGCGATTTCCCTTGCCTTGATCAGCGCAAGCCGTTCCCAGGTTTCGCCAAATCCGCTGTAATAATTTTCCATACTTTCGAGCGAACGAGCCAGCGGACCGGCAGAGCCTTCCGGGCGGAGGCGCAGATCGATGCGAAAGAGTGAACCGGCCGGATGCGGAGTCGAAAACGTTTCGAGAATCTTTTTTCCCAACCGGTTAAAGAACTCGTGATAGGAAATGTGCGGCGTGAGCTGCCCTTCCTCGCCATAAAGAAAAAGAAGATCAACATCCGAGCTGTGATTCAGCTCACCGCCGCCAAGTTTTCCGAGGCCAAGAATTACAAAGTCCGCCGAGGGTGAACCATGGCGTTTCCGCAATTCGGTGTTCCAATGGTCGAACACGCGACGGATGCAAATCTCCGCGACCTGTGAAAGCTCGCCCGTCGTCTCTTCCAGCGGCGCTACGTTTGCAAGTTCGCGAAGCGCAACCCGCGTCATTTCGCGGCCTTTCCAGAAACGAAGCGCCGCAAAATCTTGCGTTGCCACAGAGTCACCTGCCAGAGCGTGTAGCTCGCTCAGCATTTCCGGGTATCCGCGGGAGGTCATGCAAACTTCGGGTTGGGAGAGCCACAGGAGCGTTTCAGGATTCTGTGTCAATCTCGTCGCGCAGATGCTGGAAACTGCCAGGAGATGCAGCAGGGCCGGTTCGCCCAGCGGGAATTCCTCGGTGAGACGGACAAGCGGCGGCGCGTCTGCTGGCCATCGTTCGCTGAGCTGAAGTAAAGTCGTCTCGACCTGCGAAGGGTTCAGCGAGGCCGCGGCTTTCTCCCGGATCCAACCGTTCCCATCGTCCATCGCACAAGCATCAGGCGGATTTTGCCCAAAGACCAATTAGCGCGCCGCAGTCGGTTATGATGCCGGGAGCGGCGCCAAGACCCGCAGCAGTTTCTTCTGGATCTGGAAATCAACCGGACAGTTGCCGGCCAGCTCGCCATCGAGCTCGAGAGGAACGTCCTGCTCGCTCGTTACGCGCAGGCGCCGCGTTTGGAAATATTCAACTTCAGGAACGCGGATCTCGGAGCTGAAAACAACGTCTTGGAGATACTTGATGATTTCGAGATAGCCGAGCCGTTTGAACACGACCACATCAAACAATCCATCATCCATAACGGCCTGCTTGAAGAATGGAAAAGGACCTCCGTATAAGCGCCCGTTTCCAATGAGAACGAATGATCCTTCGCGCACAGAAGAGTTTTCCGACTCAATAAAGAGCTTGGGCGGTTGCCGCGCCGCAATCTGCGCTGCGGATATGAGATAGCTTAGCGGGCCGAAGCTGCGCTTTAACGCGAGGCTGGTTTCCTTGACTACTTGTGCGTCGAGGCCAACCCCACCAAGCTGCACAAAGTACTTCCCATTCGCGCTCGGCAGATCAACCAGCCGCATGTTCGCACCGTTGATGATGTCCCAGCAAAGCTTCAGATTGTACAACGGCAGCCCAAGCTCCATCGCGAAGACGTTTACTGTGCCAAAGGGCAGAAGACCCAACGCGGCATTACTGCCCGCGAGTCCGTTTGCCACTTGATTCACGGTTCCATCGCCGCCGGCTGCAACGATTCGCGCAACGCCCTCTTCGACGGCGCGCCGCGCCAGTGCTTCCGCTTCGCCCGGATGCGACGTAACACGGATAGCGCAACCGCGCGTAACTGATTCGATGCGTTCTTGCCAAGCCCGAAGCGTTTCGGGACTGCCTGCTGTTGGATTGAGAATGACAACTATATCGGTCATACCGAAAAACTAACCAAGGGCCTTTGGTCTTTTCTTCAAACTGGGGCTGCGTAACGTCTTACAGTGCGAAAATTGCGCCGGATTACGATAATTGCTTTCGCGGCGGTGATTGGGCTCGGCGCCGTTCTCTTGCTCGGCGTGAACCTGTATGTGCAATCGCAAGGCGCACAAGCAAAGATTCAACAGGAACTAAGCCGGCGCCTCGGCACCCGGCTCGAAATTCGCAGCATGAGCGTGACTCCGTGGGGAGGACTTCAGCTCAGCGGCATTACAATCCCGCAAACCTCCTCAGCGGGCCCGAGACATTTCCTCGAAGCAAAAACATTCCAGCTTCGCGTTCGATTCCTTTCACTTTTTTCTCAAAGGCTGGTGATCAAAGAAGTCTCACTCATCAAACCCAAGGTCGCCTGGCCCCAAGACGCGGAAGGAAAGTGGAGATTACCCCGCTCGCAAGAGCCGCCGTCGCCTCAAATTTCTCCAAAACAGGCTCCAAGCGCGTCGCGCTCGCAAGCAGAAAGCGAATCGGTCCAGAAGCAGGCCGCGCCGGTAGTCGCCGCCACGTCTACTAATCTATCCTCTCCAGCTCAAGTGACTCTCGACAATAGGCCACCGCGACAACAAGCGAGACTCGCTGTAGCTCCAGAAGTTCGACGGGTTAGCATCAAGGACGGCAATTTCACTTTCCTCGATCAAGCTGGCGGGTTGCTCGCGAGCTTTACGGGCGTGGATTTTCGTACCAGCATCCGCAGCGCGTCAGCGCTTCGTGGCGACACAAAGATAGCAAGAATTTCTTTGCGCGATCGCTTTTTCCTGGAACAACTGCGTTCCGCTTCGGTACGAGCCCGATGTGCTGGAGCTTTCCAAAATTTCTGCGCGCGTGGCAAACGGCGAAATCAACGGCTATTTTGCGATGCAACCGGAGGCGGAGGATTCACCATTCACCACGAGCGTAAAGTTTCGCAATGTGCTCGCCGATCAGATCGTGGAAAACGCCGGCGGTCCCAGGGGAATGGTGAAGGGCGAATTCGAGGGAAGTTTTCACGCTTCCGGCAAAACTGCCGATCCCAATGCGCTCGCTGGCAGTGGCGAAATATTCCTGCGTGATGGGCGGGTTCAACAATATAGCTTGCTTGTGTTGCTCGGGCAGATTCTCCAGATCGAAGAGCTACAGGAGCTGCATCTGGAGCAAGCCGAAGCAAGGTATCATCTGAGCCCGGGGTTGGTCAGGATTGACGAGCTGATTTTGCGTTCGCCCAATATTCGCCTGACAGCGTCCGGCACAGTTGCTTATGGCGGCAAGTTGAACCTCGATTCACAGCTCGCCATCAACGACAGAATTCGTGGCCAGCTTTTCAAAGCAATTCGCCAGAATTTTCAACCCATTAACGAACCGGGTTATTCTGCGATCAACTTTCAAGTAGGCGGCACGATCGATCGGCCCAGTACAAATTTGATGAACCAGCTCGTCGGCCGCGATCTCAGCGGCATGCTCAACAGCCTGTTTGGCGGAAAAAAGGATCGGTCAAAAAAGAAAAAGAAACAGATCGAACAGGCCACGCCGGCAACCCCCGATGCCGGCAGCGCGATGCCTGCGTCGCCATCACCTTCTGCTTCGCCCGAGGAAGCGGTGCCTCAAGCAACTGCAACGCCAACGCCAATCGTGTCGCCATGAGGGTAATCGCCGGCAGCGCCGGCGGCATCCGCCTGGCAGTTCCCAAAGACAATGTGCGACCGACAATGGACCGGGTTAAGGCCGCCATCTTCTCCAGTCTGGGCGATGCGGTCGTCGGCGCGCGCGTCCTCGATCTTTTCGCCGGGAGCGGCGCTCTCGGAATCGAAGCGCTCAGCCGCGGTGCGTCTGGGGTTGTCTTTATCGAGCAAGACCGGCAATCTGCTGAGACCATCAAGGTCAATCTCGGCAAGACAAAATTAACAGGCTCCGTTCGACAGCAGGACGTTTTCGATTTTCTGCAGCACGCCTCCACGTCAGAAACATTTCAAATCATTCTTGCCGATCCTCCGTATGAGACAACAAATCGCGGCGAACGCTACACAGAAGAAATTCTGACGAACCACGCGTTGCCAGAATTGCTGGACCGTGGCGGTGTTTTTGTTTTGGAGAAGCGACCAGGAGAAGTTCTTCCTCAAATGAAGTACTGGCGCGTGGTTCGGCAGAAGCGATACGGTGCCACTGAAACCCTGTTTCTCTCCGCAATCCGGAATCAGCAATCGGCAATTGCATGATCCGTTTCGTCTACAATTTGCTTTGGCCGCTCGGGCTCTTCTTCTTTTTACCGGCCTATTTCCTCAAGATGTTCCGTCGGGGCGGTTACCGCCAAAAATTCGGACAACGCCTGGGATTTTACGACCGCGACCTACGCGCGCGTCTGTTGAAACACAGATCGACGTGGTTGCACGCAGTCAGCGTGGGAGAAGTGAATATCGCATTGAAAGTGGCGAACTCGTTGCGTTCGCTGGAACCGGATTTGCACTGTGTCTTGACCACGACCACCACGACCGGATTCGCCCTCGCGACCCGAAACGCTGCCGCGTGGATCGAAGTCATGTACACGCCGCTCGATTATTGGCCGATCATGCGGCGCGCGTTTTCTGTCATTCGGCCTGTGCGGATTTTGCTGGTCGAAGCTGAAGTTTGGCCAAATCTCGTTGCGTTCGCGCACGCGCATAAAGTTCCGATCGCACTGGTGAACGCACGTTTATCACCGAAATCGGAAAGCAGATTTCAGCGGTTCCGGTTCTTTGTCGCGCCGACTTTTCGACTTCTCGATTTGGTTTGCGTTCAAGAACCCGGCGATGCCGATCGCTGGCAGAGAATTGGCGTGGAGCGCAGCAGGATCATGTGGACTGGCAGCATCAAATACGATCCTGAAGTCCAGCGGGGAAACCATGCTGTGGCCGCATCCCCGTGGGGCGCGCCGTCTGTTGGGGCATCAGATCGCGCCGTGCTATTTGGCGGTAGCACGCACCGTGGTGAAGAGGAAATTTTGGCAACTATGTTTCTACGCTTACGTCAGCAATTTCCGCCATTGCGCCTGTTCATCGCGCCGCGCCATGTCGAACGGCTGCGAGAAATCCGGGCGCAACTGGAGGGGTTAGGATTGCGTGTCGCGCTGGCGAGCGAAGTGCGGATCGATCCCGAATCAGATGTGGACTGCATTCTCCTGGATACAACAGGTGAACTTCAAAGCTGGTATCCTATCGCGACGATCGTGTTTATGGGAAAAAGCCTGGCTGCACATGGCGGACAAAATCCCGTGGAACCGATTATGGCGGGCAAACCAGTCCTGTTTGGCCCGCATATGGAAAACTTCGCAACACTGTCGAAGGCCCTCGTATTGAACAAAGGCGCCATCGAGGTTCGCGATATCGATTCACTTGAACTGACCGTCGCCGAGCTTCTGGGAGATAGCGAAGCGCGCCGCCGCATTGTCCAAAGCGCGCATCAAGTTCTGAGCAAGCATCAGGGTGCAACCTCGCGCGCAGCAGCGTTAGTTCACGACCTCAAACCCGTGCCGTGATCGGAATCTGCCCCTGGACTGCGGCAATATGTCGCCACCCTAAATCCGCCGATGTGCTGCGCAGCCTAACATAACCGGCAATTTACCTTGCGTGAAAGAACGGCAATTCCGATATTGCCCGCGCTTTTGTGACCCTATCGTCTAGAGGCCCAGGACACCGCCCTTTCACGGCGGTAACACGGGTTCGAATCCCGTTAGGGTCGCATTGCCTTCTCATGAGATCATCGGAACTGCGTCATTGCGCAGAACCGTGAAATTTCAAAAGTGGTTCGAATCCCGTTAGGCTCGCCTCCTTCGTGAAATGAAGCTTTCGCGCGGTAGTCCGTAGCACCCTAGGCGTAAATAATCGGGAATTTCCGCGGTGTCCGCCAATGTACTTGCATCCCATTATGGAAATCAGCGATCAAGCATTTCTCCATTCGTTTCAACGTTTCAACTCTTTGCCTCTCAATCGCGGTTTAGCTTTTTAGACCTAAGCTTGTGCATATCTTCTCTTGGACGCGGTGTGGGACAATGGTGATGATGACCTTGGATTGCTTATGAGCGGCTTCTTTGAGGAATTGCAGCGGCGGAAAGTTTATCGCGTCGCCGCCGCCTATATTATCGCGGCGGGATTCATTATTCAGATAGGGTCAGCCGTTTTTCCGGCGTGGGACTTGCCGAATTGGACGCTCCGTCTTGTGATCGTACTTTTGCTGATCGGGTTCCCGATTGCACTCATCCTTGCCTGGGCCTACGACGTTACGCCGCAGGGAATTCAGGCCACGCCAAGAGTTCCGGGAGCGCATCGCCGCCGCAATATTATCCTCCTCGTGACCGCCGGTGCGATAATTTCTGTCGCTGCGGGATTTTTTTTGTTGCCGCGTGCCTCGGCGCGCAAGATCGACAAATCGGTCGCCGTGCTGCCGTTTCAAAATCTAAGCAATGAAAAGCAAAACGCGTATTTCGCCGAGGGCATTCAGAATGAGATTCTGACGAAATTAGCGAGGGTTCGGGATCTCAAAGTCATTTCGCGAACCTCGACGGCCAAGTATCAGAGCAAACCGGACAACTTAAAGACAGTCGCGCAAGAGCTCGGCGTGTCCACTATCCTGGAGGGGACGGTACAGAGAGCTGGCGACAAAGTTCGGGTGAATGTGCAATTGATCGATGCCCGCGCCGATACGCATCTTTGGGCGAAAAGCTATGACCGTGACTTCAAGGATGTCTTAGCGGTTGAGAGCGAGGTTTCACAGGAAATCGCGGACGCTTTGCAAGCGAATCTCTCGCCAAGCGAATCCAATGCTCTCACCTCAACGCGGACGCATGACACGGAGGCTTACGACCTTTTTCTGAGAGGCGAGTATGAGCTTCACCAAGCCGAAAGCAGCCTGGCCGCAGACACCTACGATCGTGCCGACGCGTTTTACCGAAAGGCGTTGGCACGGGATCCAAATTTTGCCGAGGCCGCCGCGGAGCTCGCACGCAGTCGACTATCGCGTCACTGGTTCGTCTCTCCTTTGGCGCCGGCGGAATTAGAGGAGGTAAAGTCGCTCATTGATCGCGCTCTTGTTGTTGCTCCAAATTCTCCGGAAGCGCACTCTGCGCTGGGATTATTCTTTTATTGGGGTCATCGCCAATACGAGATGGCGCTGGCAGAGTTTAATCGCACCTTGGAATTGCAACCTAACAACGCCGACGCGCGGGCGAATTGCGCGTACGTTTACCGCCGACGCGGTGAATGGGAGCGCTCGCTAGTGGATTCTCAACGAGCGGAGGAACTCGACCCGCGCGACGCCAGAATCCCGACCAATATCGGAGTGAGCTGCAGTGCATTGCGTCTGTGGAAGGACGCAGAGCGAGCCGAATTGCGAGCTCTCGCCATGGATCCGCACAACACGCTGGCGGCACTATTTCTGCTCAGCACTCGCCTCAACTCGACCGGCGACGTTCACTCTGCGCGGCGACCTCTCGAAGGTTTTCCAGATGTGATCAAAGACATCCCCGGCGGCGCCAGCGGCCCCGGTGGCGCTACGGGAGCCGGCGACGTTAGTGCAGTCATTGGCTGGCCGTTTTATCTCGACGTGATCGAACGCCGTTTTACCGATGCTTTTCAAGCTGTCGAGAAGAAGGTGGTCAACGACAATCGCGCGCATCTCCAGCAGCTTGCCGCGCGCGCTGCCCTTCGCGTGCTGGCAGCAGGAGACGCTGAGGCAGCCAAAGCAATGGGAGAAGAAGCGCTGCCCTTGCTCGAGGCCAGACTCAGAGAGCGAGCGGATGACACTTTCGCGATGACGGAGCTATCCTGGGTTTACCTCGCCCTTGGACGCAATGCCGATGCTCTGCGCCTTTCCAGACAAGCGGCGGATGCAATCTCCATCGAAAAGGATGCTCTGTCCGGTCCAAATTTCCAGACCGGACTCGCGCAAATCGAGGCGCGTGCGGGCGCACCTGACGAAGGCATTAAGAGACTTCGACGTTTACTCTCCATCCCGGCGGGCGGGGAAGTTTCCGTAGCTCGTTTGAAGATTGACCCGGTCTGGGATCCGATTCGTAACCGTCCGGATTTCCAGCAGCTGCTCTCAGGTCCAGAGCAAACCGGACCTAACAAGTAGCAAGAGACCGCAGGAATGGGTAATTCTGGCACACTTATCGCCCGGGCCGTTACGCGATGGAAAGTAGTTGCTACCGATTCGAACGTCGGGATCCAGATCTCGTTACGGTCGCGGTCGCTTGGAGGGCGATTGAAAACGCGCGTTTGAGGCTGCGGCGTCGATGGGATAACTTGAGAACTGATGCAGGCCGCCTTCTTCCAGTCTGAATCTGATCAGCCGCATCCCGGGCGAGCGCGGACGATCGTCAAAGCGCATCCCGAAGTGCGACAGTTGATGGTGCGCAATCCGTGGACTGCGCTGATTGCGGTCTCGATTGTAGCGCTGCAAACAACGATCGCGTACGCAATGGGAACATTCGGATTTGATTATTGGTGGCTGAGTCTGCTAATCGCTTTTTGCGTCGGCGCGTTCGCTAATCACGCCAACTACGTCATCATTCACGACGCCACGCACAACCTAATTTTCCGAAATCAAAGCTGGAACAAGATGGTGGCCGTCATTGCTGACCTTCCAAACCTGACGCCAGGTGCGATGGGCTTTCGTGTTTATCATTTGAAACATCATTCGCACCAAGGCGACTACGAGTACGACGCGGATTTGGCGAACCATTGGGAGGCGCGCCTGGTGGGCAACAAATGGTATCGAAAGGCGATCTGGCTAATGCTCTTTCCGTTCTTTCAGGTGACACGCCCACCTCGGCTAAAGGCGATCAAGATGTGGGACCGATGGTTCTCCATCAATCTTGCGTGCGCGGCCGCATACGATGTAGCGATTGTCTATTTCTGCGGTTGGGCCGGATTTCTTTATCTCGTGTTCGCGTTCTTCTTTTCCATTGGGCTGCATCCGGTGGGCGCCCGATGGATCCAGGAGCATTATACCTACGATTTCGACCAGGAAACGTTCAGTTATTACGGTCCGATCAATCGGCTGGCGTTGAATATGGGTTACCACAACGAGCACCACGATTTGCCGTCGATACCATGGAACAATCTGCCGAAGCTGCGCGCAATAGCTCCCGAATTTTACGACAATCTGAAATATCACTCGTCATGGAGCCGCTTGCTTTTGCAGTTCGTTTTTGACAAGCGATATAGCCTGTATTCCCGGGTGGAGCGAATGAAAGCCAAGGCGGCGTTTCGCGCGATTCCTGAATTAACGAACAGTCGGAACGGCGATCTTGATCTGAGTGCCCGGCCTATTAGCTTTTAGATATGGCGGAGCGGCTTTACGTCTCGAATAAGAACGAAACGGTTCGAATGTTCGAGAGCGATTTCATGGAATTTTTTTCGCGAGTGCATCCCGTGACCCCGCTGATTTTGTACCTGCCTGTGGTTGGCTACATGCTCTACCTCTCGCTGTGGCAACGCCAATTCCCTGTCGTAACGGTAGGGGTCTTGTTTTTGCTGGGTATCTTGCTGTGGACGCTGCTCGAGTACCTCATTCACCGCTACATTTTTCATTACGAGCCGAAGACGCGGCTCGGAAGACGTCTGCACTATATCATTCACGGGGTTCATCACGATTATCCAAACGACGGGCGGAGGCTCGTCATGCCGCCGAGCATCAGCGTGCCGCTCGCTGTTCTGTTTTACGGCGTTTTTCTTCTAATCTTCGGATATCTGACGCCGAGCGTCTTTGCCGGACTGGTTTTCGGTTATCTCTGTTATGACATGCTCCACTACGCGACGCATCATTTCCCCATGAAACGCGGCGTATGGCTCTGGCTGAAGCAGTATCATTTGCGCCATCACTACAAGGATGATCAGATCGGATACGGCATCAGCTCGCCACTCTGGGATTACGTGTTTCGGACCACGCGAAAGTAATCGCGTTGCGTTCGTCTGTGCACGCTTATTGCTGATATCGGGACGGCTACTACTGCACTAAAATCTTGCCTGATATCCGAACCCCGCTAAATTGGCTGCCCCGACACGGAACTCCGCGATATACGAACGCAGCGGAGACTTCGTAAGGAATCTAGTGAATCACAAAAATTGCTACTTTTGCCGGGAAATACAGTCCCCGGAGAGCGGAGCGAGTGAAAGGGAATGTACGGTCTGATGAATCAAGACCCGGCAAAACTTAGTCTGAGCAATTTCCTGGGGGGGGAAAGCGACGACCCCCTGCAAGCTCCAGCGAGCTTCACAAATTGGATTCGTCTCGGCGCTTGGGCAGTTGAATTGTATGAGCCTGAGCTGTTGGCCAGCGCCGATGCGCGCACGCTCATCAATTACGGCGGAAAACGGCGGCCGGTGATTAATCTTTGCTCGTACAACTATCTCGGCCTTGCTAATCACCCTGAGGTGCTTGCCGCCGCGCATGAGGCTCTGAGGACGCACGGACTGGGCGCGTGCGGTTCGCCGATGCTGTCAGGAATGACCGATCTGCATCGGGAACTCGAACGGCGCGTCGCAAAATTCCTCGGGCGCGAGGATGCGATGCTTTTCAACAGCGGATTTGGTGGCGCGCTGGGCACGATCTCTGGGCTACTTCGCAAGAGCGACGTAGCCCTTTTGGACAACCGGTCGCATCTTAGTCTTCGCGATGGTGCTGTGCTGTCCCGCTGCCGGACAGAGAAATTCGAGCACAATGATCCTGCGTCGCTTGATGCCGCATTGAGCCGTCAAAAAGGGCGGCGCCAACTCGTTATCGTCGAGGGCATTTACTCCATGGATGGCGATTTTGGAAATCTAAAGGAATTGCTTGGCGTAGCAGAGTCGCACGGCGCGAGCGTTTTCATTGATGAAGCGCACTCGACGCTGGCATGTGGCGAGCATGGCCGTGGGGCGGCCGAGCATTTTGGTGTAGAAGAACGCGTCCCACTCGTCTACGGGACGTTCTCGAAAGCTTTCGGCGCGCTCGGAGGCTTTGTCGCCGGTTCGAGGGAGACGCTGCAATATCTGCGTTTTTACGCGCATCCGTACGTTTATTCCTGTGCGCTGCCGCCTGTGGTGATCGCGGCCATTTTGAAAGCACTGGAGCTCGGCACCAGTCAGCCGGAACTGCGTGCGCAACTTTGGGAGAATGCCGATTATTTCCATGCGCAACTTCAAGTCCTCGGGCTCGACGCCGGAGCATCGACAACGTATGTGATGCCCATCGTCATTGGAGATCGAGAGCGCATGTATCGGCTTGGGCATGAACTTCGGCGCCGCGGTCTTTGGGTTGCTCCGGTGGATTATCCCGCTGTACCGCAAAATCGAATCTGTTTTCGCGCCTGCGTGACCGCCAAGCACACCCGCGCCGACCTTGACGAAGCCTTGAACATTCTTGCGGACACGCTGGTTCCGGCGTTGCTACAAAAGCAAACCGCCTGATGCGAAAATCCGATCGCGGGTTGAGCTCGGAGAGGTTGGATGATGCCACAGCAGACTGAGACATTGTCTTCGCGGGTCGAAGCCACTTACAAAGCACGCGAGGTGGAGGGAGTTCTCGACCTGTACTTTTACAGGCCGATAGGATTTCGGCTGGCTGAGTTTTTCGCACATCTGGAAATACAGCCGGCGGCAGTGACGTTGCTGGCCGGCATCTGCGGCGTCATTGCGGGACACCTTTATTACTACCGTGATCTGCGCATCAACATGGTCGGTATGGTGCTTCACGTTTGCTCTAATGCGCTCGACAACGCGGATGGTCAGCTCGCGCGTTTAACGCGTCGGGAAAGCCGTAAAGGCCGCATCGTTGACAGCTTGGCCGACCATTTGGTGTTTGTGAGCATTTACCTGCATTTGGTTTTGCGAGCTCTGGCCGAAGGTTCCTCGCCTGCGATCTGGTTTCTAGCCTTTGCTGCTGGAATCAGTCACGCATTGCAAGGAGCATCGGCTGATTATTACCGCAGCACCTATTTGTATTTTGTAGCAAACGGAGCACGAGGCGGAATAGATTCCTCCTCTGGATTGCGCTCTGAGTATCAAGGATGGACGTGGCGTCAGCGGGCCTGGGACAAATTTCTCCTCGAGCTGTATTTGAATTTCACTCGCCAACAAGAAATGCTCGCGCCGCAATTGAGAAAGCTGCGGGAGACAACGACCGAACTGTTCCACGGCCAAATCCCAGCCTGGCTGGCGCAAGGTTATCGAAATTCCGCTGGCGAGACATTTAAGTGGTGGGGTTTATTGATGACCAATAGTCGAATGCTGGTTTTGTTTGCTCTCCTGCTCCTGGGACAGCCGGTTTACTACTTTTGGTTTGAACTAATCCCGCTGAATGCGCTGTTCGTTTACCTGCTTGTGCGTCAGGAAAAAATGGCTGAATCGCTGGAGCATCTCGTTATTGCGCGACAAAGTTCGACCTAGAACCCATCTCATAAACAGTGCTGTCATGTTGAGCGAAGCGAAACATCTCTGATTAGTTCCACCGCGTGCGCAATCACGACTGCTGGATGTATATTCTGACCAACAAACATTGCACGACCTTGTACATCGGAATCCCAAATAACATCGTGCGCCGTTTGTACCAGCATAGGTACGGCGAAGTGAAAGGCTTCACGAAACGTTACCGTTTGAATCGACTCGTTTGGCTTGAGCACTTTCGCAACGTCAAGGACGCAATCGCGTGTGAGAAGAAGCTGAAGGGTTGGCGCCGCAGCAGGAAAATTGCGCTTATCGAACAAACGAACCCACGGTGGCTTGATCTGAGTGACGACTGGGAGCAGCAGCCTAACGTCTATGACCGGCCTTGGGAGACAGAAGAATTGATCCGAGATTCTTCGCTTCGCTCAGAATGACACCGTGACTCGGTCGTAGCAGTTTGCATTCGTGTCGAACATCGAAGTTTCAAAAGTAACCTCTCGCCGGGAGCGCGACGCGTTCATCAAATTCCAATGGCAAATTTATACCGACGATCCGGCATGGGTTCCGCCGTTGATTATTGAACGAAAAGCGTTCCTCGACCGCAAGCGGCATCCGTTTTACAGGCACGGCGACGCCGCGCTGTTTCTGGCTCGGAAGAAGGGGCAGATCGTTGGACGAATCATGGCCAGCGACGATCCGAAGTATAACGCGTTGCACCAATCGAATGTCGGCTGCTTCGGTTTGTTTGAGTGCATCAACGATCACGATGTAGCTGCCGCACTCTTTGAACGTGCTGGGAATTGGCTTCGCGAAAAAGGACGCACTGAAATCATGGGGCCCATCGATTATTCAACCAATTACACCTGTGGATTGCTCATCGACGGATTCCAACATCCGCCGACGCTGCTTACCACCCACAACCCGCCGTACTACGAGCGTTTGATCGACAATTGCGGTTTCAGCAAAGTGGTCGACTTCTTCGCGTGGTGGTTCAGCGATCCGAGCGCGGCCACGGCGCGTTTGCGCAAGCTGGCCGCTCGTCTTGAACCGCGGGCGCGATTCGCAATTCGACGCGCCAATCTGCGGAATCTCGAAGCCGAGGCGGCCAATTTTCTCCGCATCTATGACGAGGCGTGGAAAGACAACTGGGGTTTTGTCCCGTTCACCGAGGCCGAATTCGACTACATGGCGGGGGAGATGAAACCGCTATTGCGCGACGATTTCACCGCCGTTGCTGAAAACAACGGCGAAGCGATTGGCTTTGCTCTGTGTCTGCCCGACATCAATGTGGCGCTGAAAAAAATAGGCGGCCGGCTGACGACCTTCGGAGTCCCGATCGGTCTGGCCAGACTGCTCTACTACAAGTCGCGCATTCGCAAAGCGCGTTACATCGCCATGGGCGTGCGGCCGCAGTTTCGTCGCCTCGGCGTGGCCGAAATGATGGTGTTGCGCACCATGGAAGCGGGCATGGTCAAATGTGGATTCCAAGCGGAGTTGAGCATGACGTTGGAGAACAATGTCATGATGAACCGTTTCATTGAGAGCATCGGAGCGAAGCGCTACAAGACATATCGAATTTTCAAAAGGATCCTTGGCTAATGAGCAAACCTCAGGACGGGTTCGTTTCACGGTTTTTGAATCGGCCGATTTCGCGTCGGATCACGAGCGTTCTGCTTAAGTTTCCGATCGATCCCAATGCGTGGACGATTTTCATTTTTGTTTTTCCGCTGATCGCCTCTGTATTTCTGGTACGCGGCGATTACCTCAGCGTCGTCATCGGCGCGGCCGTCTTTCAAGTGTTCAGTATCCTTGACGGTTGCGATGGCGAAATCGCGCGCTCGAAAAATTTGGAATCAAAGTTCGGAGAACGGCTGGATTACTTCTGCGATTTTGCAGCCAGCCTTCTCTACGTTCTCACTCTCGGGTTGGGACTTCACCGTTCGATTGAAGGAATCGTGTGTGCTGTGCTGATTACGGCCAACGAACTGCTCCTACGAGCTGGCAAGAGCAAAATGTCACCTGCTTGGTCCACGTCGCATGAGTCGTTTTACGCAAGGCACCGCGGAATGATCGGGCATTCCGGCCTGCACAATCTGGGTGAAGGATTTGTGTGGTGGCTTTTTCAGCTGACCAAGCGAGACATGGCTCTTTTCGTTTTTCTCATCCTTGCGTTACTTGGCTTGTCTAACTGGATTCTCCATCTTTGGACACTTGTCGCCGGCGTCAGTCTGGTTCTCAGCGCGATTGCCGCGGTCAGGGCAAGCAATGGCGCTGGCGACGTCGTGCCGCGCGAACCGCGCCCGTAATTGCGGGCAGGCAGTCGCTTGGCGGTATCGCATTGAGCTGTCACTCTAGCGTACCGCCGCTTGCATTCGCTCGGCGATTTGCTTCTCGGCAGATTGCAACATCTGTTGAGTGTCCACGTCCTGCCACCAAGCGTTGCCGATATCGATTGCACGCACTTTATTATCGCCTGCCATAGACCGAATTCCGTTGGCAAGGCTACAATCTTTTCGGAAGCTTTCCGACTTCGCCCGCTCGAGATAGTCGAAGAGTTGTAGCGGACAAACGAACAGCCCGGTATCAATCGCATCGTAATGCAGTAAGTTTTTTCCGATACCAGTGACCCTGTTTCTGCGCGTCTGGATTTTCATTGCATCGTCCAAATCGAAAATGGAGTCGAGCTTTCGATCTACTGCGATATTGAGCAACGCGGGATCGAAATTATTTAGCAAACGATCCATAATCGTGTTGTCGAAAATATGGTCGCTCATGGTGAGAAGAAAGGGGGCGTCTACGTGGCCGGCGGCAGCAAGAACCGAGATGCCATTCTGTTTCCGCCAATCACGATTTTCGATGAAGGACGCGGTAACGCCGGAAGGAATCAACGGCTCGACTTGCGCGATCATTCGGTCCATTTCATAGCCAACGACAAGGTGGACTCTCTGGATGCCGGCGCAGACTAAGGCGTCCAGAGTGTACAAAATCAATGGTCGACCAAGCACCGGAGCAACAGGCTTCAGGAAAGTCTTATTCGAATCGCGCAGGCGGGAGCCCTCGCCGGCCATCAAAATCACAGCTTCGGAGATCGCGTTCATAAACGAGCCATTCTGCAGGGCACGCTGACAGCTTCCCCTACAAGAGTAGGAAGAAGATCAAGAGTAAGAGGCAAGAGTCCGAGACAAGCAGAACTGACGGTCATATTCCATAATACCTTTTGAGTCCCCAGATCCGCACGCTCTGCGGAAGAAATCTGAAAATCAGCGGTCCAATTTTTGATTGAAACGCGTCGCCGACGGTTATCCGGGGCGGCGGTCGCACACTGTTGATTAATTTGAGAACATGCTGGGCGACAAGATCCGGGCCTGGCGCTTTTTTCATGTTGCGCTCCGCGGTTTCCCAGGCTCTCGCGATTTTTGTGTCGTAGCGATCGGTTTTGGTCGCTTTGATTACGCTCTCGTTGAATTCGGTGGAAATGTCGGCCGGCTGAAGGTCGACGATATACACGCGCGAATTGGCTAACTCGAGTTGAATTGACATGGTAAACGCCGCCAGCGCTGCTTTTGAGGCGTTGTAAGCCGCCATGAACGGCACTGGAAGCCGAGAAGCTAGCGAAGTGACGTTGACGATCAAACCTTCTCCGCGCGCCTGCATGTGGCGCAGCGCGAGTTGCATCAGTTGGATTTGACCGAAAACAAGAATTTGAAACTGGCTGGTGATGGTCTCCAGAGAAACGAGCTCGGCAGGGTCGAAGTGGCCGGCCCCAGCGTTGTTGATCAAAATGTCAATGTGACCGGCGTCTGCGAGCGCAGCATTGAATGCCTCATCGATAGAATGTCGGTCCGCCAGATCGAGCCGCACTGCATGCAATCGCGGCACTTTTGGGATGCGTTCCAAATTTCGCGATGTGCCCCAAACCTCGTGACCCTGCGCCGCAAGTAATTTCGCAATGGCGAGCCCGATGCCGGAGCTCGCGCCAGTGATAAGAATCTTCTTCAAGGCGGAGTCATCCCTTCACTTAGAAAATGCGATACATCGTGGTGCTTTCACAAATCACAATAAAGCGCGAAAATTCCGGTGTCGGGGAAGTTGCCAGCCGGCAGCACGTGCGAGCCGGCGCTCTTGTGTATAGATCGCCTGGATTTTTCAAACGCCGTGGCGGCAGAGTCTACAATGACATATTGTAAAACACAGCAAATTCGCTGCATTACAACACTGCTTTGTTTAAGAGACCACTTCCGGCCTGAGGCATTTCGTGCTGTGGATTCTGGTTACGAACGGCGGCACCGGCGCGATGGCGCGCTGCAAAACAATGCCGCAAGCCAGTGCTTCGTCGTCGGGATGGGGCGTAATCAGCATCAATCTCGACTCAGATGTGAACAGTGGACCGGACATAAGAACCAGCTCTTTCAAAGGGAAAAACAATCAGTGCTAATCAGGAATCCATCACGATCAGTCCCTGTGCCAGGTATAATGTTCAAACGGAATAAAATGTCGAGCCACAGCTTGGGCCCAGAGCAAGACCAAACCGTGGGATGGCGATGTCGACTCAAATGTATGCGAACCCGCTGCGAGAAACCGCGCGCCATTGTAAGGGATTCCGTCAAGCGTACCCGAGACATTTTCCGTGCGGGAAATGATTTCATAGGATGCGGGAATTGTTACTGCGAACTCGCACCGACGCGGATTCGTGGCTGAAGGTTTCAATTCCTTGCCTGCTATCCGCAGGTTGTTTGTCACCGTCAAGTAATTACGTCTCACAAAACGGGATGTGTCACTCGGGAATGTTCTGATCAGCGTGGTAGCTACCACGCAAGTGTGTGTCTCCACACATCTTTGCGGAGCGTTGTCCACAATAAGCCCGCGCTGAATAGCCGATTTCGTGATCGTTTCATAAACGGCGCGAACACCGCGCTGTCGAAAAACCGTTTCGCCTTTGCAATCGAGGACGTAATCGCCCGGTTTTAGCAGCGTAAGCACGTTCCGGAGCAAATCGGTCTCCCGCTTGGTTCTGTCTTTCCAAATCGGTTGCATTGCAATGAGAATAAAGATTTCGCCAACGGCGAGAAACACCGGGACAGGGACTCGTCGAAGGATTTGGCCCCCGTTCCACTTAAAACTGATCAACTTAGTGGAGGCAGCAAGCAGCGCGCCGCTGCAAAGCACGGCAACCAACGGATAAAATGGCGGATCGTCATCATGACTTCTCACGGGCCAGAAAGTCTTGAAGGCGAGGAAATAGGAAGTACAAACCATCAGGATAAAGACGCGCCGGAACGCCAAACCCGCACCATCTGTAGCGCTAATCATTCGCCGGGCGACGTAAAGGATAACCGGTAGCGCAATGATAATTGTTAGCGTGAGATGGATTCTGTAAGCGAGAGAGAATGCGCCAGGAGCCAGAAAATTGAAGTTGAACACGCAATATCGGAAATCTGGCCAGAGCCCTTTGAAGGCGAAGAAGATCATTATTGTTGCAGGAATAGTCGCTGTCGAAGCAACAAAGGCGGCGAGGCACTGCACCAGATGAGTCCAGGAGAGGGCCAGGTTTCGGCGTCCAACGAGCAACAGCGTCAGCAGCGCTGCGAGAGCAATCGACAGTAAAAACAGAATCGACTTCATCGAGACGCCGAAACAAAGTCCAAGCAAAAGACCGGCGACGAGAGCGCGACGCGCAGTCAGCGGACCGGTGACTAGTACCGTAATACACAACAACCAGAGCGGCGCCCAAAGATTATCCGTTCGAAATTCGAGCGAAATAAAATGATAGCGGGTATAAAGACCGGCGAGGATTACAGCCCAGGTGCCGGCCCGCCTGGAAAAAAGGCACGTGCCGATTTTGTAAGTGCACCATGCCGCGACGAAATACATGGGCAGCAGAACGAATCGCATCACATAAAGAATGGTGGCGCGATCGCCGATGAATCCGAATATCGGCGCAAACGTGATATGAAACAGCGGCATATGATTGTCGAACAGATCGCGGTATTGCACGAAGCCGCGTGCCCAGGCCCAGATCACGTGAAGATGCTGCGGTTCATCGCTGTCAAACCTGTAGTGCAGGATATTTACGACCCTGATCACGATCATCAGCGCGAAAAGAACTGCTGCGGCGATGAATTCGCCCGGACCAGACATTTCGAAATAAGTCGCGCCGCGCCGCGCAAGCGATATGTGCTGCAAAGTTGTCGGTCTTGCTTGCTCGAGCGCCATGTCGAAATGAAAGCCGGTGTGCTTTAATTCGATGCGGAAATTTTTTCAGCGCATTTCCGCACCGATTCCACAGCTAATAGCCCGAAAGTGAGCGATTGGAACTGGCCGAGTGAATCGATTTTGCATTTTATACCATCACACCATCCCAGCAGAACGACGAGCGGAATGCGCCATAATCACCTTTGTTGACTCCGACCTTGCGGCGCTTGGCCAGTTCACTTTAAGGCGAGGCGTGCCGCGCGATCATCACAGCTCCGCGTTCCCGGTCTCTTCCAAAGCAATACCTCGGCGCTTATGGGTGCATTGTGACCATTTTTGTGAGCGGCAATAGCGAGGCCGATACCGGAGCTGGCACCGGTGATAAAAATGCGTTTCATGACGAGCGGCGCCGTTCGACAAGATAAAGTCGGACACGGCGATTCTGAGGGTAAATCAACATTGAGCGTCTGAAAACGGCGAGCTCTATCAGGTAAAAATCTTTCCGCTTGAGAGATAGCTCGTCGGTATAAACCGCTGCCGCATTCCGTAACACTTCCTCGTCCTCCGCGGTGGGGACATGGTCCAATATTTTGAATTGCGGCGCGTACCACTGAGCGGAACGGCACACAACGGGTAGAATCAAGAGCACGTTGCCGCGCTTCGAGGGCGGATAAAGTTTTTCCAAATAGCGTACGAACCGGACTGCTGGAGCTTCATCACGGTGATTCTCTATGGCCAATGGAACGAGGATATACAGGAGCAACGCCGGAACGCAGATTGCCGAAAAGTTCCATGGTTTTGGTAATCGTAAAAAGCCGCGGAGCATTATGACAAGAAGCGGCGGAAAGACCATGAGATAGTATCTTTGATCGCCGGGAAGCGCGATAAAGACAATCGCAATGTCAACTAAGAGCCAGGGACCGTGAAATCTCCAAAATCGCTGATCGATCGCTTCGCGT
>Ga0137378_10001068_pt1 | contig 22806 bp, 27 predicted proteins | sample SagtaG_21_FD_104813 | JGI IMG/M metagenome (GOLD analysis project Ga0137378, IMG submission 104813) | Vadose zone soil microbial communities from Sagehorn Ranch, Mendocino, California, USA - Sage2_L_60_16 metaG | ecosystem: Environmental > Terrestrial > Soil > Vadose zone | place: USA... | reverse complement strand
TTCGCTCTGCGCTTGCTTCTTTTGGTATGCCCAGAGTTTCGTAATGCGATCTCATGAAGTTAAGGCGAGGCAAGCGGGAAGGGAGAGCAGCCGCAACGTTACTGCAACCCACAACGGAGTGCAATGGCACAAAAGATGCAGCCGATCCGAGCAGGTTTGTGATTGCAAGAAATTCTCCCGATCTCCTTCTAGACGTGAGTTTCCTGATGGCGTCGTGTTAAGTCCTAATAGCAGCCCGCTCAGATTAGGGTTGACTGCCCACGGACATGCGATTATTCTGCGCTATCAAGAGTTAGAGACGGAACGGGAGAAGGGCCGGAGCGATCCGGCTCTTTTCTTTTATGTATGGATTTCCCGCCGCTGCTGACCCTTCCCGCAAAGGCAGCCCGCTATTTTCAATCAGGCGTATACTGGCACTCCAACGTGACATTCAGCAATCTAACGACGCAAGAACTCCTGAAGCATGCCGAAGGCATGATGCGCGAGGATCAGGAATACCTAAAGGATTTCAACGCTGCCGCAGGCGACTTCAGAAAAGACAGGCAGAGTTCCAGACTGAACATCCGCCTTTCGGGGCGGCCAAGCATGCCTTCGAGAGGCAGCATCCCTGTCCATCCACCGGAAAGACGAGCGGGCGGTGCCCCGGTTATGTGGTCGATCATGTCAAGCCGCTGGAGTGCGGCGGAGCGGACGCGCCGGGCAACATGCAGTGGCAGACGATTGAGGGGAAGGCCAAGGACAAGACCGAGAGATTGTGTCGTTAACCGTCCGTAATCATTATCCCGCTCTGGTGCCGTCTGGCACAGGCGTTTCGGGCATCGCCAACACCGGAGTAATCCCGTCTAAATAGCCGATGTCGAAAAGCATGCCTTCGGAAACCATTCCTGCCATCTCGCGTGGCGAAAGGTTCACGACGAAAAGCGCCTGCTTGCCTTCGATCTCCCGTGGACTTGCCCGCTCGCGCTTCATCGCAGCCAAGATCGTGCGCTTGTGGTCGCCGAAATTGACCCGAAGTGCGACCAGCTTTTCCGAATTCTCGACATCGCTGACGGATTCAATTGTGCCAACTCTAATGTCGATTTGATTCAGAAGTTCGGGCGAAATCGTGGGCTTCACTTTAGCAACTGTCACTCAGCAATTTTACTCGGCATGCGGCATACCACGTCCGGCAGGGAAAAACGAAATTAGGGTTTAAGCGTTAAAGTGTGGAGAGAAAATTTTTCCCCGCATATCCCAACCCCTGAAAAAATCGATCTCAAAATCACAATAGGCCTGTTTTCGTTTCGGGGTTCGATGTGAATCCGCTGGCGTGCCCGTCCAGATCGCGACCGAATCCGCCGATCTCAGTTCGGAACTCAAGCGCGGCCTGCCGTACATCCGAAAGCATGGGCGACCCAAAAAGAAGAAGTGAAAGGATTTCGGGCACGAAAGGGTCATGACCATCCGACAGTCGCGGTCCAAAGGGACAGGTCTTACGCTGGCAAAAGACGGGAGAAAACGGAGGAAGCGAGTGAAAATTCGGTTAGCTGTGTTCGTGCTCTGTGCAACCAGTCTGCTGTCTGGTCAGGCGATGAAGATCGAACGAAGCGGCTATGAGCCAGAGATCAAGACAAACCTGATGGTTGCGACAGTTGTGACCAACCCGAATATTCATTACCTGCTGACATGTTCACCAGATCGAAACGATTGTGAGTTGCTGTTAGCCGGAGAACGTTACGAGTTCACTCCCGCACCTGAATGTGTATATCCCACAGGGCCGAACCTGGCGACACACGGGGACGGAAAGCGAATAGTCGTGCTGGTACAGCGCACTAACACCTTCTGAAACCTCTTTGCTGAAGGTGCCCGATTCCAAAGCCATCCTGCTTATTAAGTCAGGCGGAAGGGCAAAGTTCCGTAAACAGACCGTCGCCAATTCTTCAGAGGCGGAGAACTGCCTAAACTGCCAAAGCATAGGACACGATCTATTTGGCTACAATTCCAAACGTCGCAATTGTTATACTTCTCCGCATGGCGCAACAACAAAAAGGTGGTTCCTTTCGGACAGTCTGTGAAGCCTTCCTGCGTCGGCGGCGAAGAAATATTACCCCGCAGCATTTAACCTTTGTTGCCGAGCCAATGCACCTTTTCCCCGTGAAAGCCGGATCGAGCGAGGAGGCGGTCTTCCCCGTCGGGCCAAATTCGTAAGCGGACTTCGGCGGCATCTCCACCCGGCTCGAACCTGAGCCAAACAAGCGGATTGGCAATAGTTGCGGCTTGTCCTGCTGCGAACATCGTATAGTCAAAACGAGCGCGGTCTTTAACCGATAGGTATTGCCACACAATTGAGTGGTAGACCACGGTAGCCACTCCACGAACTCCATTCGCCAGTGCCGCTTCGACCCAGTCGGCTGCATTGGCTTTGTCTAACTGTGCGGGCACGCGGCACGCGATATCAATTGCTGCTGAAAGCCGATGAAAGCGCTCTATCTGATCCGGCCAAACATACGACTGTAGCGTTAGTCTCCCCTCTTCCGTGCTTGGCTCGATGGGTGAAGCGTCGCAGCCACGTCGCTCGGTGATCCTCGCGCTTATGTCGAAGCGCGGATGTACATCTCCAAATACGCCAGAAATGCGCAGTGCAGAGTGGGGGTCGCCCCAGCCTTCGCCATCTACCTCGTATCGATACTGGTCCCAACGAAGGATCAGCCCGGCGGCGGCTCCGATTTCCAGCAAGCGCAGCGGTAGGCCGGTGCGGCGCACAACATCAAGAAATCCGCCCAGCAGTGCCGCGCAACGACCCACCTCATTGGTCTGTACTGGGAAATCAACCAGGTCGCGCAGCGCCGTAGCGTGTTGGTGCACGGCGGCGTGGAACCGGCGCCAGAGGTCATCGCAATTGGAGTCTCCGCCCATTGATGGATAGCACGCAGCGAGTTGTGGTGCCTTGCCCTCCAGCACGAGATGGTGGACCGCACCAAGGAAGCGCAGAGCGAGCGCTGAGCCGGGTGGATCATCGTGATGGTCACGCAAAACCGTCCAGCACACACCCAGGCCCCGGACATCCGTTGCAGCTTCGTACAACAGTTTCGCGTAGAGCGGCGAGCGCAGTTTCGCGCACCACTTCGCCTGTTTGAGAAGACGTCGAGCGATGATTTCGGTGGCGCTGGCCATTCTGTTTTGAGTTTTATGGTTAAGAGGCACAATCAGGCAGCCAACAAAAATTTCACAGGGAGCAAGAAAAATAGGACCCTAATTTGGCCAATGCCATATCTCAGTCTTGCTTCAGTTGTGATCGCCCGAAGAACAAGAGGAGAATCACAGTCACGATCAGGATCAGCATCACGCGATGGTACAGATCGTTGCTCGCTGTGCGAGGACCAGCACCGATAGCCAAAGCGACGATACCAAGTGACACGCCGCCCAAGGCAACCAAGTTGGTAATCAACGCAAGACGCCATCGCGTTCTCCAACCACGAAAAAGCGCAACCGCACCCCACAATATGCAAAGCCCACACAGGCCCTCCACGATTGCGGCGGGAATGATGAGCGGCTCATGGAACTGCCCGACCGCGACGCCGGCGTGTGTTGAACGCTCCCAGAAAAATAGCACCGCGTTTGCGATCATCAGCAATCCAGCTACAGTTTTCATGCTGGCATCTCGCTTGGTCGCGACGGGCGCGTAGCAGCTTTCGGCAGCATGAACCCCGTGGCGATCAACCAGATAAAGCCCGGAAATCTCACCAGGGGGATGAGGAAAAGAGCCTTGGGAAAAACTAAATTGAGCCAACTCAGCTCACCAGCAACCGCCAGGAGCAGTCCGAAGGCGACGAGCCACTTTGGCAGCAGCTTGCGAAACGCAGCGGGGATGCATACCCCCACCATCAGCAGACCCATCGGCATGGAAAAACCAGGGCCGCCGAAAGCATAGGAAAGATAGTTGAGTGCCGGAGTTATCGTCAGATCCTGCGTCACACCGGGATGAATCATTGCCCAGACAGTGAAGCCAGCGGCCATGCTGTTGAATACGGTCATGAATCCCCCAAAAAGAGCAATGTTCGGGCCCGCAGCGTCGATGCCTAAAAACCGCAAACGGCTCACTATGGTCGCAGCGAAGATGCCGAGTGGAATCAATGCACCGATTTGCAGAAAGACGCAGATCAGAACTGCCGTGGGATGGTTGTGAAAGTACGAAACAATGACATCGGGCGATTCCCACGGACCAGGCCAGTATGGCGGCCTGACTCCAAATGGCGTACCGAAAGCACTGACGGCGGTAAGACCGGCATTGAAGAGGAGCGCGTAGGCAAGTGCCAGCATTCCGAGATGCGGGCCGGCATGGCGGATCGTGGTTGAGGTGGTGTTTGGCTGAGAGTTCATGATTTCCTCGTCAAACTGCGAAACTCGCAAGCGCACCTTAGCGAGCTTGCTCGCTTGCAAATCCGTGAATACCGGCGAACCTGACTTCCTGACAGCAAGTGCTTCGGTTTGATGCTCAACGCTAGGTGCAGGGGTTCATGTTTCACTGCATAGGATACGCATTACGATTGTGGAGTTGGCGTGCCAGCGGCATTCGTTTGGATGAAATCCCCTAGATCGTACACTGGTGGCGTAGGCTCATAATGCTCGCCTGTTGATTCGTCACAAAGTGACGACACCGAGGCAATCAAACATAAAATGCAAAGGGTAAGGCCCAGCAGACCTCTTATGGCAGGAATGCACAATGGCAGAACCCGTTAGCGTTGCGCTTCGATCCCAGGGCAAGCCACGAGCTGTTCCGGCGATTTTCGTTGGTGGGTTAATCGTCGGTGCCATCGATCTCGCGTACGCGATTCTGGTTTACAGCCCGCATAAACCAATCGCGATTCCACAAACGATTGCCAGCGGCATTCTCGGGATCAAATCGTATTGCGGCGGTGCTCAAACCGCTGCGCTGGGAGTCGTGCTGCACTTCATCATCGCGCTGGGAGCGGCGGCGGTCTTCTACCTCGCCAGCCGCAAGATCAAATTTCTGCTGGAGCGCCCTGTCCTGTCGGGGCTCATTTACGGCGGTCTGGTGTATTTGTTTATGCATTGGATCGTCTTGCCATTGTCTGCCGTTCACGCCAGGAATATGCCGCTGATCTACAAGGTTTGCGAGTTCGTTGAGCATTGGTTCTGCGTCGGTCTGCCAATCTCCCTCTCTGTTCGGCACTACTCCCTGCTGCGCGATCCCGGCCATTCTGGCGGGCCTGAGCACCGCCGAATAACTTGCCGTGTGTGAGTAACTCTTGTGACGCCTCTCAGCCGCTGCTCCACTACGGCAACACTTCTAAGCTTTGCCGGATGACTCGAAAGGAAGGAAGCTTTTGAAATTTGAAATTCAAACTTTGTATGTCCCGAGTGTTATTTGCCGATTCAGTCCAGATTCCGCGATCCTCGCCTTCAAAAACTAAAATCCTCTTGATGAAGGCCAGAGATATCGCGCGTGCGTTCGCGCTGTTGACTCCGCCAATTCTTTATTTCGTCCGCGATTACAGTTCAGGCGCGAAGCCCCGCGTTCGGTAATGGCACCGTATTGCGTTGGCGTTGCGCCCTTCATGGCCCTATATGCATGCATTCAATGGCTGATTATTCCTCTGTGGGATCCTATGCTACAGCGATATGGCCACACGCCCTGCGAGCTGATCCGAAGCGGATTTGCGGACGAGATCACCATCTACATTGCCCTGAAGTACCTTTACTCGGATGAAGATTTCGCACTGGGCAAACGATGGATCGCCACCGCTACGATCGGGTTGCTCACCTTAAAGGGTGGATACGTTAGTGAAGCAGAACTACCGCAGACCGGGTGTTGCAGTTCTGTTGATCGTAACGGCGATTGTTGGAGCGACGAAGGCGGTCCTGCTTCAGGATGATGCCGGGGTAACGTCACGAGCGCGAAGCTTCCGTTCCGGAAATTCTGCGAGAACGGAGAACATTCAGCCGGCCAGAGGCGTGTCCATGCCGACCCACAATTCCGCAAATAACTGGATATTCTTCTTGTAGGTCCTTGTCACGGTATACTCCCTTCCACCTTTCACGCGAACGCAGTATTTGTCCATTGCACGCCTTCGAATCTCTTCAACGAAGGTGAATTAACGAGCACGGAGCGGTGGATTTGAACGAATCCGTAGGGCCGAAGCTTCTCTGTCAATGCGGAGATGGATTCCCGAACCAGCAAGGATCCGGTCTCACGCTGCAGAACACAGTAGTTCCCCTGGGCGAGCGCGGCGACAACATCCGCCAGGTCGGCGAAGAGAATTCTCCCGTTGGTTTTGAGCGCCATTCTCGCATGCTGCCGAGGTACGGCAGGGTTGTGGTGATTCGGAAGGGTCAGAACATTGCGCGGGCGACCATTATGTTGATCAGTCCCATCAGTCGAATCCTTGGCCGACCTAGCTGGTTCGACGCGGTTCTCTTTAGAGAACTGATTTTCGCGAACGGGGTGGGAAAGCGGAATGCTACTCACAATCACGCTCCGCATGAGCTTTTATCGTTCTTTGAGAATCGTATCCCACTCGTGGCTGGAGCAAAATGACAATAATCCAACAGTTTCTGCCATCGGAATCGCATCTCACTTTTCTTGGAGTACGATGCAGTTTATTCGCTGCGCCAGAGTTCCAAGCCTGGCGAAATGCGACTCCCCCGTGCTAGAGGTAAGGACGCATGGCCAAAGTGACTCAGCAGCATAGACTCCGTGCAGCCCGACGCATTGTGGTTTGCGTTGTCCCGCCTGCCGAAGAGTTGGACATTGTAGGCCCATGGGAGGTATTCGCCACAGCAAATAGTGTGATTCGACAGCGAGGGGCAGCTTACGACATTGAACTCGTCACCACGAGCAGAGAGAGAACCTTCGTCGGGGACTCAGGCCTCATGCTCTCGGCAACCCAATACTACGACTCTCTCGAAGGTGACATAGACACTCTTATAATTCCTGGCGGGACCGGTGCGCAAACGGCCTGTGAAAGGCCCTTACTGGAGTGGCTGCACCAAGTTTCCAAGCGCGTTCGCTGCTTAGCCTCGGTTTGCACGGGAGCGTTTCTCTTGGCGCAAGCCGAGCTGCTTGACGGAAAGCGAGCCACCACGCATTGGATGTTTGCGAACGAATTGGCGCGACGCTATCCGTGCGTCAGGGTCGAACCAGATCGCATTTACATTCGCGATGGTCACGTGTACACTTCCGCGGGCGTGACAGCCGGAATGGATCTCGCGCTGGCACTAGTCGAAGAGGATCTTGGCAGTGCCATCGCCTTAGAGATCGCGCGCCGTCTTGTCTTGTTTTTGCACCGACCGGGCGGCCAGGCACAATTCAGCACGTTGCTTTCCTCCCGGGCGTTCGCCAACAAGACACTTCGGGAACTCCAGGTTTGGATTGCGGAGAATCTAAACGCGAATCTGTCGGTCGAGAGTCTTGCGGCCAGGGTAGCAATGAGTCCGCGGAATTTCGCTCGTGCCTTCGTTCGTGAAGTGGGGACAACGCCTTCTCGTTTCGTCGAGAGACTGCGAGTAGAGACAGCGCGCCGTGAGTTGGAGACGACCAACCACGGCCTGGAAACAGTAGCCTTAAGCGCGGGTTTCAGCACCGCAGAAGTGATGCGCCGAGCTTTTCACCGTTGTATTGGCGCGTCTCCCAGGGAGTACCGGGAGCGCTTCTCTTCCGAGAGCCTCCCATCGCAGGCTTAGGATGGACGTCCTATTGTCAGCAAGGATTCGCGAGTCCCAATACATGCGAAGCGTCATACAAACAACCGGACTCGTCCTCAGGTTTCGATGTGCGGTCACTGCTCCGGACACGTTCCCTTTTTCACATTAAGTATTCGAGCCGGAGACACTCGCGATTTCGTAGGTCGTAACCGCTTCTTGCCAAGCGAACACAACAATCAAAAGCTTCGTCACAATTGAACCTATTTGCTCCGCCAATTTAGATAGACTCTCTCCGGCATATTTCTCACAGGAGACTCATCTATGAATCGGCGAGAATTTCTGGATGCCACCACGACTGTGATCGGCGGTGCACTGATTGGAAACGAACCATTCGTAGATAACGCAAGCGTCAAGACGGAGATCTCAGCACGGCAATCACCGAGCGGAACTCTCCCGGAGGAGATCGCTGGCATTCGTCTTCCGAATTCTGCCATTATGCGAGCAGCAACGGATTTCAGTAGCAGTGTTTCGCCGCCATTTTTGTTCAACCACGCCCTGCGGACTTTCCTTTTCGGTTCCCTGATCGGAAGGGCACTCCGGCTAACCTTTGATAAGGAGCTTCTTTATCTGGCGTGCGTCCTGCATGATCTTGGACTGACGGAACATTTTCAGGGTGCCTTGCCATTTGAACTTCAAGGAGCTGAAGCAGCAAAGAATTTCCTCAGTGAACATGGATATCCAGCCAATCGAACGGCGATTGTTTGGGATGGAATCGCGATGCACGCGTCCATGATCGCCCACTTCAAACAACCCGAGATCATGCTGGTTGGAGAAGGCGCGGGAGCCGATGTGGTTGGACCTGATGCTTCACTGGTATCCAAAGAAGAGGTAGAGGACCTTGTGAAGGCGTTTCCACGGATGCAATTCAAGAAGGCGTTTCTGCACTGCTGCGCTGACGTGGTTCGCGAGTATCCCGGTGGCGCGACGCGCTCCTTCATGCGGGACGTCGGGGAGCGATACGTTGACGGATTCCATCCACGTAACTTCTGCGACCTGGTTCTCGAAGCGACGTTCTCGGAATAGCGACTACGCCAATCTTGTGTGAAGGATCGGGGAGGTTGATTACTGCGACTCAGCTTAATTTGCCCGGCCCCTCATATACCCCGATCTGGTCCGTAATCCAGTTTACTTCCCATTACTCATGATTTCGATGCCGTCCAACCCGGACACCCTGGAATACTGAGCGAAATCCCTTGTGCTCATTTACGAGAAGGATGGCATTGGACCACGCTCGGCGCAGTCACACTCATTCTTAGGAGACACAGTATATTTGTCCGGCGCCCATTAACACCTGTTCCGCGACCATCACTCCAAGCAATAGTGCGATCAATGGACAATCGTCGTTACGTCTTTGGCGATCACAAGCGAACCTTTGTATTGGGCACGCACGGCATCTTCGATCCCCTCTTGATCCTTATGCTTCTGATCGATACCGGCGATGTTGCCGATCCGAATCATATGCCATTAGCAAAGACGGTGATGAACTTCCTTCCAGCCCACGGCAATTGAAAGCTTCCCTTGCCTGTGGTCTATACGCACCGGCACCTTGACCATCGTGCGGGCGACGAGCAGTTCACGCAGTTATCCTACGTTCAGGGATGTGACATTGAACAGCATTCGCCGCTTTTACAACTTCACTGATTGGCCGAAAAGCCTCGCCCAAATCGATCTCGGTGATCGGATAGTCGACGTGATCCTGACACCCGGCCACGACGAGACTGAGGTCTCGTTTTACGATCGAAATACTGCAATCTTTTTCTTCTCATTGGCGACTACAGGTCCGAGCTTGCCAGCGCCGAGCACTTCCAAGGGCGGTCAGCAGCTTCAATGGTTTCTAGAGCCGGTCTCATAAATGTCGCAATGTCGCGCACGGTACTGCCTTCGAATTCCCCGTTTGAATTACCGAGAGCGCGCTGGTGCTCGGACTTTATGTCCAAAGGCCGATAGCGTTGGCGCTGCTCGCGAAGTAAGCGGATCGTCGGAGGCCAAGCCGGGATTGTGGGGGTCGGTCAGCGCTGTGGGAATCTTTGCACTACTCGGTATGAAATCTCTCCTCGAAATTGTAATGACCACAAATGCGGTGCTGTTCTTCTTCGGTGCCGTGCAGCACGCTAGATTTGCCATCGGTCGATTTCATGAGCCTCGAAGTATTTCCCAACTATCAGACGTAACCGCAAATTTGATTGCTCTGTTCGGGGTGGTGCTCGGTACAACAACGTTGGCGCTTGGGGCAGGTCCGCGGATCGCCAGCAACGATCTGTATCACAAGATGATGCTCATCATGATTGGAGCTACGCTGCTACTCAGCTGATTCAGCAAGCGCCCAACGGTCGAGCCTCAGATCAAGGTGGTCACGCAGAGACTTCGCGAGCGAACTCCAAACTCAGGTCACGGCGAGGTGAGCCAGGCGCGAGATGATCGATCCGCACGGTGGCTCGCCAACCAGCATCTTTGGCTTGCTCCTAGGCGGTGATTGCCTCACCGCCTGCCCTTCAGATCAGAGCGCAGCTTCAGCTCTGAGCTGGTCTCTCTGGAAGATGGTCCGTTTCATCGGGGCCGCTTTTTTACCGAAAAATCCGGACATAATTCACCGCACGGTTCACCAGCACAAAACGGTGAATCCTAGGGACTCCGGAATCGAGGAGTTCGATATTGCCAATGCGCTTGTATGTCCAGCGTTCGGCAGGCGCACTTTTCAAGGGACACGATTAAACAAAGAATCGCTGCGATCATACACAGATCAAGTGCGGATTGTTGCAACATTCTTCCGGTATATTGCGTCTGATTATGCCAACGACTTTGGCGTGGAATACCTGTGCGTGACGGTTATGGGCGCATTCTGTCATTGGAGAGCCCGCTACTAGGTTATCAGTGAAAAGCGCAGGCTGACGAAGCCGACTAGATCGGTGATGCAAGGCGGTACCGGCTTGCATCACGCCACATATATCTTGGGGGAGATGAATTGAGGATAGTCGGATGCTCGATTGGTGCCATCGGCGGAACTGCAGCTTATGCACTATTGGTTGGGGTTCTGGTCGGTTTGTCCCACGTGAGTGGAGCGACCAAGTTCGTCGGCTTTGCTACTGCGGCCGCGTGGGGAGGGATCGTTGTTGCCGTAGCCGCTCTCTGCGGCTTCGCACCGGGCCGCTCTGGTCGGGTGCCGGTTCCTACTCTGCCATTTGCCTTCTTCCTCCGGAAGCTGGTTCGTTCTTCCAAGATTTCGGTACGCAGCTCTCTCTGTGCCGCTCTCTGCTCTTGTTGCGGTAAATGCTGCTCGGCTGGGCGGCGTTTTCTTCGTTATTCTGACTACGCAAGGCCGTTTATCAAGTCCATTTGGTCCTGCGGCGGGCTGGGGAGATATTACCGTCGGAGCTCTGGCAATCCCTCTAGCGGCTATGGGAGAGAGCGGCGCGGCGCCGGCAAACGTACCGCACGCCTGGCGCAACACCAGAGGACTTGCGAATTGTTACGCAGCACAGCCCGGTTGGGCACATTGAGCTGATGTTTGAAGCAGGCGTTCCGATCATGCGCGAACTGACGACGGAAGAAAAACATGACTGCCGGAGCGGCAGCGGCGTTCCGACAGTCGGTTACGATTAACGACGACTACGCTCCCGGCCATCGTGCGTTGGGCCAATTGTTGCTGTCGCAGGGACGGGTAGACGAAGCGCTGGCCGAACTGGCGCCCGATGGCGCCAGCACTCACATCGCGCTGGCCAAGGCGCTGACGGCCAAAGGAATGCCCGGCGAGGCCCAAGAGGAAATGCGGAAGACGGAGCGGGTGCAGCCACAATAATCCGGATACTCAATTGGGACAATTCTTTAAGATATCGATTTTCGCCTGCTTTCTTACTTCACTTGCTGTTGCCGCTCCAGCACCACGCCGATTACCGCCTAATGTAGTTCTTGTCACGATCGATACTGTTCGTGCGGATCACATTGGCTGCTACGGTGCGAAACAAGTGCAAACCCCAACCATCGATGCCCTCGCTCGCGACGGCATTCTTTTTGAACGTGCCATCTCTCAGGTTCCGCTCACCTGGCCTTCGCACGCAGTTATCCTCACGGGAACGTATCCGTTTCAAAATGGCGTGCAGGATTTCACCGGTCAGCCGCTCGCGCCGCAATTTCGTTCGGTCGCACAGTCTTTTAAGCGGCATGGATACGCAACCGGAGCCGTGGTTAGTGCATTTGTTCTTGACCGAAGCTGGGGACTGGCTCGCGGCTTCGATTTCTATGACGACGCCTTTTCTCCGGAAGCTTTTAAGAACCGAGATTTAGGACTGGTCGATCGTAAATCAGGAGAGAGCGTCACCCACGCGATTAACTGGCTGAAGCAACCCACTCATCGCCCATTTTTCTTCTGGCTGCATCTTTACGATCCGCACAGCCCCTACGATCCTCCCGAGCCTTACCGTACTCAGTATCACGATCATCTTTATGACGGTGAAATCGCCTATGCCGATCACGAACTCGGAAGGCTGATCACTTGGCTGAAAAGCAATCACCTGTACGATCGCACGATGATTGTTCTGCTCAGCGACCACGGCGAATCGCTTGGCGATCACGGAGAGAAAGAGCACGGATTTTTTGTCTACAACTCCACAGTGCACGTCCCGTTGATCGTCAAACCGCCTGCTGGAAGCGGCATTCGACCGGGGCGCGCTTCGCGTCCGGTGGAGACTACAGCAGTTGCGCCAGCGCTGCTTGCTTCTGCGGGCATTAAGGACGGAATCGAAAGGCAGTTTAATTCCCGAGAATTGCTGGGCACGGAAACCGAAAAACAAGACAGTGGCTATAGCGAAACTTCTTATCCGTTGAACTCTTTCGGCTGGAGCCCGCTGCATGCGCTCGAAACCAGCCGCTATCATTACATCGAAGCTCCACAGCCTGAACTCTACGACCTTACCTCCGATCCTGCAGAGAAAACGAACATAATCACCTCTCAAGGCGCGACGGCAGCAGTGTTGAAAGAGAAGTTGCACTCCATCATGCAGCACAATCCTTATAACTCGCCCGCCGGAGGCAACTCCAACCTCAGTCCCGACGCACTCGAGAAATTGCGCGCTCTCGGCTACGTGGCCTATCACTCGCCGGTGTCGCCCGAGGCGCTGGCGGCAGGCTTGCCCGATCCTAAAACCAAGCTGGAGGAATTCAACTCCATCCTTGCCGCCGAAGATGCTTTTCACGCCAACGATTTCGACAAGGGCACTCAACTGCTCGCCAACGTTCGCGAACAGGATCCAAAGATGTACATCGTGCCATTCATGTTGGGAGAGGCGGGTCTTGCAATGAAAGATTGGCCGGAAGCTGAGACTGAGTTCAGGAAGTGCCTTGATTTGAATCCCAACTTCGACCAGGCGATGACCGGGTTATCCCGTGCGCTGCTGAAATAAAGACGACGAAGCCAAACAGTGGGCACGCAACGCGCTGAAATATAATTCGGAGAACTACCGAGCCCTGTATCAACTAGGCTTCGTTGAAGCCAAAACCGACAAGCAAGCCGCCATCGCCGATTACGAGAAAGCGGTCTCTATTCAAGGGAATTTCGCGCCGCTGCAACGCGACTTGGGGCTGCTCTACTATCAGCAGCAAAACTATGCCGAAGCGGCAAAGCATCTGGCTAAAGCGGCAGAGCTGGGGATGAACGAAGCGCGACTCTATAATTTTCTCGGAATTTCCTACGACCGCACTGGGCATCTTTCCAAGGCGATAAAAAGCTATCTTGAAGCCATACAACTCGACGAGGGACTTGCGGAAGCTCACTTGAACCTGGGCTTCACATATGAGCGCCTCAGCCGGAAAACTCTTGCGGCGGAGGAGTACCGGCGAGCGTGCCGACTCAATCAAGATTTTTGTGATCTAGTGCAATCTAAGATGAAAGAAAGAGCTAATTAGGAGCGGCTTGCGATTTCGCTGGCGGCAATCGCTGAAGTAACTGCCTGGCGTGGGCGCTAGAGGGATCATTAGGAAATGCGCTGATGAACCCGTGCATCTGCATTGCCGCCTCGGTTTTTCTCCCCTGTTGTAATAATAAGTTCACTAGTTGCAGGCGGGGCTGCGCCATTGCCGGACTCAATTGAATCGCGTGCCGGAGAGCAATTTCCGCCTCCTGCAACTTGCCGGCTCTCATATCCAACGATCCGAGAAAAAAATGCCCCAACGCCGAATCCGGCTGGCGGCGCATTCCTTCGTCAAGAAAGTTTTGCGCATCTTCCAACTCACCCATCTGCGTATACACGTTGCTCAGGTTGAAGTAAGCCGCAGCATCACTCTGATTCAGCCGGACCTCCTCCTCGAATTCTCTCCTTGCCGCCGCGAAATCAGATTTGCTCAGATAATCCGAGCTGAGATTGTTATGAGCCGGGTAGAAGTCGGGCGCGATCTTCAATGCGGCCTCATAATCTGCGATGGCTTCCTCGCGCTTGTCTTTTTGGTCGGCATCCAATCCCTTTTCGTATTCTTTGATCGCCTTCTTAGGGAAGCCCGTGTTGTAATCGGCGGGATTGACCAGGTAAGCGTTGCTGCCCGCGGGCCGAGCTCCGACCGGGTCGCTCTTACGCACGTCTTCGCGAGGACGCAGCGTGAGCAGAGCGAAGGCCGTGGCGCTTACATCGGATTGAGAGCGAACCGGTCATCCAGGGGATAATACGCTTCGTCGTTGATTATTACGTGGTACTCGCCCCCGACTAGATTATAGAAGCTAAACTTCCCATCGCCATCCGCGTATACGCTATTGATTGCACTGCCCCGAAATCGCAACTCAACCAGAATTTGATGTGATGGGAAGTCGCCTCTGACAACGCGGAGCTGACCGACAATGCTTGATAGTCCTTGTTGCGCGACAAGGGTGCCAGGGAAAAAGAAGCTAACGAAGAGCAGGAGCAGAGAGGACCTGCGGGCCATGAACTCACCCACACAAAGAGAAAAGGACCTGTTCGCAACATATGCTAACAGGTCCGGAAGAAATACGGGGCTAGAAGTTAAGCTTCAGTCCGAACTGCATCACACGCGGGCCAAGCGTGCCACGGGCTTTGCCAAAAATCGAACTGCGCATATCGTTGTTTGCCCCAGGAAAACCGGCAGTTGCCAGCGCAAAGTTAGTGCGGTTGAACACGTTGAAAGCCGCCGCTTCAAACTTCAGGCCAACCCGCTCCGTCAGCTTGAAAGTCTTGGCCATGGTCGCGTCAGTTTCCCAAGAGCCGGGACCGACGAACTGATTGCGCCGCAGATTTCCCACGCAGCCCAGGCACGGCGGCGAAAGGGTCGGGATTCCAGGGTACGGACCGGTGGGATTGCCGCCGCTCCCTGTGGCTGGGTCGCCGGACCAGCCATTTGCCCACTCCGCTCTGGTCGGGTCGAATGTCGGCACGGATGAGTCTGGACGCTCGTTCCGACCATGCGTCAGAAGGAAGTCGCCGCCAAGGTTCTCGCAGTTGCTGATAGCGACATCGGCAGGGGTGCAATCCGCAGTACCGCCGCTGCTGATCGTTCTCAATCGCGCCGACCCTCCGCGGAATGGCTGCCAATGCGCGCCAGTCTGGAAGGCCCAGATTCCGTTTAAGGACCATCCACCTGCTATCTCACCAAGGAAACCCTTTAGGTTCTGGCCTGGCAATTGCAAAACGTGATTGATAACCAGGCGATGGCGAATATCGTAGATCGAGTTTCCGCGGTCGAATTCCGGATGCAACGGGTCGGTTGTGAAACCCTCACCACCGGAAGGGCCGTTTGCTGTGGTAGAACCGCTATGCCACGTTGAGCCATCATCGATGGAGTGACTGTAAGTGTAGTTCACGTCCAAAGCGAGACCATGGCTCATCTGACGCTTCAAGGAAGCTTGCAGTGAGTTGTAGTTGGAATTTACTACGTTCTCCCAGACACGCAAACGTCCGTAGTTTGGGTTGGGGCGGCCGCCATAACCGACCTCATGCTCACCGACGTTGTTGACCAAGGTAGCTCCTGCCGGCAGCAGCGCGCCAGGCAGGCGATTGACATCCTCAGCGCGGAACAGCTTGTGGGCGGTGGTGCCTACAAAGTTCACCTGTAGAACCGTCTTCGCCATAATTTCGTGCTGAACACCAAAATAGTAGTTATAGACGTATGGATCATCGATGCCTTGCGGGAAGACGATTCCAGTTAGATTGCCAAAGTTGAAATTCTGGCCATACCACCCGTCTATATTACCTTGGGCCTGAGCCTGGTTCGCAGGACCCTGGTTCGGGTTTGTCGGCGGTCCGACGAGAGTAGGCGCTACGCCGCCCGGGCCGAACATTGCGCCCCCCGTCGACGTGCAACCGACATTGAACGTACATGTCGACGGCCCGTAAACCACAACGTCGGTGCCCCCACCAAGGGCGTTGAACATCTGGTTGAATGAGTAATAGGGCAGATTCCAGCGCGAGTTCGATAGCGGGTTGTAGAGCGTGCCCTCGTAGGATATACCGAACCCACCACGAATTGCCGTCTTGCCATTGCCGAAGACATCGTAGGCTAAACCGATGCGCGGGCCAAAGTCCTTGTGCCGGCCCTTGCCGAGGGATGAGGTTGCCTCGAATCCACCGGGCCCGCAAACACCTGCCAAGCCTGACAGGAGCGATGCCGATTCTGATGTGCAGTCGAAGGTGGTTCCGTTAATTGTGCCAGCCGTACCTGCCGGCACATTGGCATTAATCATCCCAAAAATCGGGTTAGTTCCGTTCAAGAGGAATGTTGTCGCCAAGTTATTCTTTTCGGTATGGCGGGTATATAGGTCGTAGCGCAGGCCTAGCTGTAAGGTTAGCCGCTTTGTGGCCTTCCAGTCATCCTGGAAGTAAGCGCCCAATTCTATGTTCCGCCAATGACGGAAATTGCTCTCCAAACGTGAGTTGGGGATGAACCCACTTGACACCAAGCCCTGTACGGTTGATTGCGAGCACGGCGGTTTGCAGATTCCGGGATTGGTACCGGCGGACATAGCATATGGAGCGTCCGCCGCGAAGAAAATCGGGTCCGTGAAGTAGTAAGAAGGCCGGGCAATATTGAACTGGCTGTTCTCGATATTACGTCGAACATCCACGCCCACCTTCATGTTGTGATTCCCGTGGCCGACGGACACCATATCCGAATAGGTGTAGACATTTTCCTTAAAGAACTGGGGGTACCCGCTATAAGAGCCGAACCCAGCAGACCCGTCGTCAAATCCTACCGACGGAACACCGCCCTGGGCGACGTTAAGCAAAGGAGTAGCATTCTGTTGGTAACCGGCCCGGAACTCGTTCAAAAGTGTCGGGCTGAAGGTATGGACAAAGCTGAATTGGCCATTAGGGGTTCGGATGACCTGAGGGTTGAAAAATCCACGAGCGCAAGCTGGATCGCCGCAAGGTCCAAACTTATCGTTAGTTCTTGCGAGGTTGTAGCTTATCGAGAATCGATTCGCGGCACTAGGATCGAAGTCCAAGCGCAATGAGGCTTCGTTGCCGTTGAACAAGTTAGCTACGTTCCCGAAAGCGCCGACTTGGGCCTGGACAAGAGACACACCCGACTGTTGGAATGGCATGTTAGAAGCACCTGTGGAAGGATTCCGTCCCACGAAGCCAGCTACCGGAGTCGTAAAAGGTGTGCTACAAGGCGCTGCTGTATTAGTTAATGCCACGGCGTTGTCGACCCCCGGGACGACACCGAGAATGGACTGCATCCGTGCAGCAATAATGCTGGCTTGCGCTGAACTGATCCCCAGGGCGGTATAGTTATCCGGGCAGTTGTAGTCCGCATAATTGGCAAACCCCGTGTCGAACGCAGCTACATTTGTCAGGTATTGATCGAGCGTAAATAGCGTTTGTCCTCCAGCGAGAGGTTGAAAATTCTTATAGAGTAAGTTCGCCGCGGAATTGACACCGGTAGCTGCATCTGCCGCAGTAACTGCCTGCCGCCACTGCGGCGATTCAAATGTTGCCGTGGTCACACTTGTGTATGTAAACCGGTCTCCCTGATAGGAACCGAAGAAAAACAACTTATCTTTTACGATTGGCCCACCAATCGTGAAGCCAAACTGGTTCCATCGCAATGGGGGCTGCTTGAGAGGTGCCTGACCGGCCGCCTTCAGATTCGCGTTGTTTTGATCGAAAAAGAAATCGTTGGCATTCACTGCGTTATTGCGAAGGTATTCCCACAAGCTGCCGTGGAGCTGGTTTGTTCCCGACTTGGTCACAAGATTGACGCTACTACCAGCGCTGTTGCCATACTGCGCGGTCATGTTCAAGCCGAGCTGCTGGAACTCCTGAACCGTATCCTGAATCGGCACGTTAACCACGCCGCCGCTCAGGCCCTTGTTGGAGACGCCATTAATCAGAAAGCCATTAAAATCTTCGCGCACACCATTCACTACCGTGCTATGACCGTTTTCAAAATCGGTACCGTTTACGTTGACCGCACCCGCAGAAAGCTGCATCAGGTCAAAAACATTACGTCCGTTTACTGGCAAATTAGAAATCGCTTCGGAACCGATCGTCGACGATAGTCTGGGATCGTCAGTTTGCACGGCCGCAGCTTCGCCCGTGACTTCGACCACTTCGCGGGCTTGGCCGAGCTCCATGTGGAGGTCAACACGCTGGATGACTCCCGCGTTCAGCGCCAGATTGCTGTCTGTGCGCGTCTTAAAGCCTTGGGCCTCCGCGGTGATCTTATATGTCCCGACGGGTAGCTCCTTCACGGCGTAAAACCCGCTTTGATTAGTTGTCGTGCCCACAGCCAAATTGGTGCCCACGTTCGTAACAGTGACCTTCGCGTTGGGGATGGCGGCACCCGACGGGTCAGTGACCACACCATTGAACTGGCCATTTTGAACTTGAGCGGTTAGTACGGAAAGCATACCTAGCAGTGAAAACAAGATGCCTAGTGCAAGCACGTGCTTCCTTACTTTCATTGGAGCCCTCCATAGCTGAGTGCGCATTCTGCCGTAACTCGAAATAACACTCCACCTACTTGGAAGATAGCAGGCCAGGTTCCAAAAATGACTGTACTCACGGGTTTGTGATCAACGACATATTCTCGTGGCCAGAAATACGGAGTATGGTGTCAGGAGTACACTATCGATCGGCCAGGGCGCGGTTCTGCTCGGTCCCGCTCTATTGAATTGAGTATGTTCGGAAGCTGTAACTATGGGATTTCGTATTAAGGAAATCCCTCGCTACGAGAGACGGTGGACATTGAGAAGCGCTGCGAACGCTTTATCGAAATCTTGGACTAGCTCTCTATGTTGGCTAGTGAAGGAAAAATAAGATTCTGATTGTGTCCCCCAAGTACCAACCGGAGAATGTGTTCGAGCGTGGTTGGTGTTCGTCCAGCCTGCCGGAAGCGTATGGAAGACCGGTGAATGTGGAAGATGAACATGCCGCCACTTCGAGTCGTCAAACTCCGGTCTTTCGACGCCCCTCTGCTTCACCCTTGAAGAACCCCAGTAAGCATTGAAAGCGATGTGTCGCTCGCCCGAAATCAGGACCAGCGCAAACAGCATGGGGCCTTGGCGCAGGCGCGAGGAGGTCCAGAGCGCAAAGCATAAATGCAGACGGTATGCCGTCTCTTTGCTCTGACCAGTTGCTCTAATCTCCACTGTCTCTATCCGCGAGAAACGTGTCGGTACCGATCCAGAACTCAGCGAGAGACTTCAAATTCTTTTTGTAGGTTCGCGTCACTGTGTACTGCTTGCCGCCTTTAACTCGCAGTCGGTATTCTCCGGTGAGGCAGGGCCGGATCTCTTCTACAAAAGAGCTGTTCACCAGGACAGAACGATGGATACGAATGAAGCCGTAAGGTTTAAGTTTATCGGCCATCTCCGAAATGGATTCTCTCAGCAAATAAGAACCAGACTCTTTCTGAAGCAGCACATAGTTGCCTTCTGCATGTACAGCGCTCACTTCTTCTGGATTGGTGAACAGAATCCGCCCTTTCACCTTGATAGCGATCCGGCGACCTTGGCGTTTGGACGGATGCAGTTCGGGGAGGATCTGGAGCAGTTGGGAAGCGCGCTCACCGGTATTTCTCGTGAATGCAGTGTCCAGGGCTTGATGAATCCGTTCGCTGGAGAAGGGTTTTAGGACGTAGTCGACGGCATGCTTCTCAAACGCGGTGATCGCGTACTGATCGTGTGCCGTGACGAAAACAATGGCTGGTAATGGACTCTCGGATTCCTGAAGACGGTCCAGGAGTTCGACACCCGAGAGTTCAGGCATGTTGATATCGACAAGAAGAACGTCGTAAGTGCTTCTCCCAAGCTTCTCCAGCGCTTCGATAGCATCAGCGGCGCAGTCAAAATGCTCGATGTCTCTCCTTGTGATCAGGATGTTGGCCAGCGCCGTCTGTGCCAGCGGCTCGTCATCTATGATCAGTACGCGCATACTCTTTCCGTCCGGTATTCCACGCTGGTACATTAAACGCCGGATACGTGATCCGAGCCTAACGCCGGCAAGAGAATTGTCGCTGTTGCCGTCTGCTCGTCAGCCAGGGACAAGGAGAAGCTGGCGTCGTCCGAGTACAAGTATTTCAAACGCGCCTCCGTGTTTCGCAGTCCAACTCCAGTTCCTGCTGGTCTCCTTCCCCCAATGCTGTTACGAATGCAGAGTTCTAGCGTCCCATTGTTTCTCCGCGAGGCGATCTCGATCCAGCCTCCCTCTCGTGAACAAGCGATTCCGTGTCGAATCGCATTCTCGACTAGTGGCTGCAGAATTAACTGTGGGACCAGCATTTGCTCCGTCTCCGGATCGATGGAGCGAACAATTCTGAGTCTGACACCGAAGCGCATCTTTTCGAGATCGAGATATTCTCCAATAAATTTCAGCTCTTCTCGGAGCGGAATCATATCGGAATTCCCGCGTTCCAAGGCAGTGCGGAGCAGTCCGGAAAGCTTAACAACCATCGCCTTTGCATTGTTGCGATCAGTATCAATCAGGGTTGAGATTCCGTGCAGAGTATTGAAAAGAAAGTGCGGGTGAAGCTGCATTTTTAGAGCCTGCAGCTCACTGGCCACGAGCGCGCGTTGGAACTCGGATCTTTCCAACTCCTGCTTGCGGACTCGTTCGAAATAGTCGTACGCGTGAGCCGCAATCACGATTGCGATGTACATAGTGATTTGGTCTGCAAACTCCCCGTGGATCAGTTCGAGGGGACCGTAGACAGTGCGAGGAACGTATTGCTGCAAGGTTGCGTCCCATGGTGGCAGGATTATCCAGCGGATGCATGCGTAGAGAGCCATGAAGGGGACAACGCCAACACAATAGACCGCCAAACGCCATGAGGAATGCTTTACCTCGAAGCTGTAGCGACGGACAAGATAAAAAATGGGCGGCGTGAGCAGGGCAAATGCGAAGCCACGTGACTCGGCAAGGAGCACCATGTCAAGGAGAGTTGAGTGTATGTTCAGCTGCTGATCAAAAATGCGGTATTCCCACCCGGTCAGGAGTGAAAGTGCGCCCCAAATGCAGATGGACAGCGCATACGCCCGGCCAATTTGCCTGAAACTGCTCACCTTCATGCCTAGTATTCTATTTCCCGCCTGATCGGAAGTCTGACGTAAAATGCTAACCAACAAAACATCGCTTCAGAACGACAGATTTTCGGGGTGAGTGTACGGTCCGGCAAAGCAATGCACCCATCCGACCCACTGGAAACGATGGCACGTTCGGTGATCGAAGCGACTTCGAAAATGTTGCGGACTGGGGTGTCGGGATCTCGTTCGACGAGTATGCACGCTATCTTCCGCTGGGCTAGAAAGAGGGCGGTTGACAAGCCATTTAAACCGCTCCCTGCAATCAAGACTGAAGTCGTCGATGGCATAACGTCCATTCCTTTCCTCGGATTCTCAGAACAACCGCTCAGTTCGCTGAAATGGACTTGAGCAGTCGTTCAAGAGAGGCATTGAATTCTTCCGGATCGTCGACAAAGAGAGCGTGGCCGGCACCTTTGACGGTAGCAAACTGAGCATCGCGTATAGTGGCAGCCATTTTCTCCTGTGCTTTCAGCAAAGGCGATTCCGCCGAGGCAATCACTAGCGTAGGTTTGTCGATCTTGGCGAGAGCGGGCCGTCGGTCGAGCGCGTAGTCGTCCATTATTAGCATCGTCACGCCGGTTGTTACAGGTGTCTTTTGCGAATGGTCCGGCCGAGACTGGACTGTCCACGAAGACCAAGCCCGCGAGAGAGTCGGTACCAAATTGCTGGATATACGCAGCTACATCTTGCACACCCTGCGACCAACCAATCAGAACAGCATCGGGAATGTGAAGTGTGGAAAGAATTTCTCGGAGGTCTTTTGCCCGCTGCTCGGGAGTATTGCCCAACTCCGTTTTGGAGGAATCTCCTTGCGACCTCGGGTCTACGGCGATTACCAGCCTGTCATTGGAGAACCTTTTCATCTGCCGATTCCAAAGAAATGCGGGCATCGTCCAGCCTGGAATAAAGACGAGAGCGGGAGCAGAGGTCGAGTGCCCCGCTTCCAGCAGATGTATTTGGGTCTGATCCGCTAGTGTCACTACGCGTTCGTGAATCGTGTGCGAACTCGCGGCTTGTCCAAATGAGGCGGCAGTCAGAAGCGCAATCGCAATGAAAAACAATCGCAACGAGGCCCTCATAAGTCGCTGATCCTCCAGACGTGCAATCTGATGGCACCGCTCTTCCTTTGATTCGAAAAAGTATCTTCGCAGCAGGGCTCCGACTGGCCATAATCGGACCTCAGCAGAACAAGCCCGACAAACATCTTGCATCGCAGAGGAATACATCTTGGCCTGGTCTGCGTGAGGTACAGCTTTGACGTACGGCAGATTGACATGCCGATGTGCTTTGTCGAGGCATCCCAAGCTGAGTAGACATCGATAACGTGCGATTTCCGGCGATTTTGGCGACGCACGGCTGCTGCTATCGACCCAACAACGCCTCCAAAAACCGGCATGAAACGCCACCTTGCCATCGCACAATCCTATTCCAAGACCAGCTGGACCAAATGACTAACACCCAACTGTTTCTGCCAACTTCTACAAATTACGACTCGCGGAGCGAGCGCGAAAGGCGGGCATAGAGGTAAAGGCGGGCATAGAGGTGAAGATCGATGTCTTCCCAGGGCAGCAGCATACCTT
>Ga0137378_10001067_pt1 | contig 22845 bp, 17 predicted proteins | sample SagtaG_21_FD_104813 | JGI IMG/M metagenome (GOLD analysis project Ga0137378, IMG submission 104813) | Vadose zone soil microbial communities from Sagehorn Ranch, Mendocino, California, USA - Sage2_L_60_16 metaG | ecosystem: Environmental > Terrestrial > Soil > Vadose zone | place: USA... | reverse complement strand
GTCGACAAATCCTTCTGGAAAATGGTTCCCATTCACTGTGCACATCCTCGGCGTTCTGTGTCACATTAGATATTCATGCCTGCAACCGCCGACGCCCGGGACGGACGCGCTGCCTTCACGCATCCCGGGTTCGTGCTTTTCCAGATCGCACGGTTTCTTATCGTGTCGGCGGTCGAGATGCAGGCTGTGGCCGTGGGATGGCAGGTCTACGAGATCACCAAGAGGCCGCTCGATTTAGGCTATGTAGGGCTGGCACAGTTTCTACCGGCAATTCTGTTGTTCCCGATTTCCGGGCACGCGTCCGATCGCTTCGAGCGCCGCCATGTGCTCTCGGCATGCTATGGCGGGTACGCGGTTTGCTTTGCCTTGCTGCTCGCGGTTGCCGAGCGCGGCGGGCACTCGGTCGCTTCCATCTACGTGGTGCTGGTGATGATTGGGGTGGTGCGGTCGTTTAATAGCACGGCCAGCCGCGCGATTCTGCCGCAGCTTGTTCCTGCGGAGCACTTTCCGAACGCGGTGGCTTGGAATGCCAGCATCTTTCAGGCGGCGACGATTCTCGGGCCTTCGTTTGGTGGAATTATTTATGCGGCGTTCCGCGGGCCGTCGGCGGTCTATGTGATCGCGTTGCTGACGGCGATTGGCGCGACGGTGTCCTCGTTCCGCATTAAGCCGGAAGTGAAAGCGCGTCCGCGGGAGCCTATGACGCTCAAGACGGTTTTCGCCGGGCTGCATTACATTTGGCGCAAGAAGCTCATCCTGGGCGCGATTTCGCTGGATCTGTTTGCCGTGCTGCTGGGCGGAGCGGTGGCGCTGCTTCCGGTATATGCGCGCGAAATTCTGCACACGGGGCCGTGGGGACTGGGGCTTTTGCGTACCGCTCCAGGTGTCGGCGCGGCGATCATGGCCGTGTTACTGGCGCATTGGCCGTTGCGCGGGCGGTCTGGGCTTACGCTGTTGTGGGCAGTGGCGGGATTTGGAGTCTTCACCATCATCTTCGGCGTCTCGCGCAGTCTGACGGTCTCGCTGCTGGCTTTGCTTCTGCTGGGCGCGAGCGACATGATCAGCGTGATCATCCGCGCGACGCTTACGCAGCTCGCAACTCCGGATGAAATGCGGGGGCGAGTTACCGCGGTGGACATGATTTTTATTGGGACGTCGAACGAGTTCGGGCAGTTTGAGTCGGGCGTGACGGCGCAATGGTTTGGAACCGTTCCGGCGGTGGTATTGGGTGGTGTTGGGACTCTGGTGGTGATCGCGGTGTGGGCTTGGATGTTTCCGGAATTGCGGCAGGCGGGGGAACTCACTGCGATCCGCAGCGATGAGTTATCGGCTTCGGCTGAGACTTCTACTCTTCGTTGAAGATCCATAGGAATCCAGTGCGGTGCTCGGGACGGCCGGACTTCGTCCAGGCCGGACGGCCGAGGCGGCCGTCGCCACATGGGTCTTGCCTGACGGCATTTTCCAGTGCTGTCGTGGCTGATGCCATAGAATGTCGGATTCGTTCCGCGCCATTCATTCCTGCGACCAAGGACTCGCATTGATCGGACGTTACTTTCGACTTGCCGAAAACCACACTACGGTGCGCCGCGAATTTCTCGGCGGGTTCACCACGTTCATCACGATGGCTTATATCGTCGTGGTGAATCCGCAGATGCTGGCGCAGGCGGGCATGCCGGTCGAAGGCGTGGTGTTCGCCACCTGCGTGGCTTCGGCGGCTGCGACGCTGGTGATGGGAGTCTATGCGAACTATCCCATCGCACTGGCGCCGGGCATGTCGCTGAATGCCTACTTCACGTATTCGGTTTGCCTTGGGATGCATGTGCCGTGGCGCACTGCGTTGGGCGTTATCTTTTTTTCCGGCGTCTTTTTTCTGATTCTTACAGTGACGCAGGTGCGGGAACAGATCGTCAACGGCATTCCGGAGTGCCTGAAGTACTCGACCGCCGGGGGCATTGGGATGTTCATCGCGTTTGTCGGGCTGCGCAATGCCAAGCTGGTAGTGGCGAATCCGGCAACGTTCGTCAGCCTGGGGAGTTTTGCCGATCATGAAGCGCAATTGGCGTGCGTGGGGCTGGCGATCATGCTGGTTCTGATGACGCGCAAGATCGGCGGCGCAATTCTGATCGGAATATTCGCAACGACGGGGCTGGGAATTCTGCGGGGCATGGCGAGCTGGCCGAAAACGATGTTTTCTGTGCCGCATCCTTCGTCCACATGGCTGCAACTTGATTTGCGCGGCGCACTTCATCTTGGACTTCTTGAAATCATTTTTGTGTTTCTCTTTGTCGATCTCTTCGACAATGTGGGGACGCTGGTCGGAGTCTGCGAGCAGGGCGGATTCGTAGTCAATGGAAAGATTCCGCGCGTGGGGCGCGCCCTGGTGTCGGACGCGGTGGGGACCATCTTTGGTGCGTTGACCGGAACTTCTACCGTGACCAGCTACATTGAGAGCGCCGCGGGAGTGGCCGCGGGCGCGCGAACCGGACTGAGCAACATTTTCGTGGCGGCTTTGTTTTTGCTGGCGGCGTTTTGCGCGCCGCTGGCGGCGGCGATTCCAGGCTATGCGACCGCGCCTGCGCTGATTCTGGTGGGAGCGTTGATGACGGAGTCCGTTGCCCGCGTCGAGTGGAAGGAATTTACCGAGGCGATTCCCGCTTTCGTCACTCTAGTGGCGACTCCGCTGACGTTCAGTATTGCTACCGGCCTCAGCCTGGGTCTGATCTCGTACACGCTGGTCAAAGTGGCTGCTGGGAAGTTTCGGGAAGTGAGCGCCGTGATTTGGATTCTGACGGCGCTATTCATTCTTCGCTATGTTTATCTGGCGGCGGGGTAACCGATTCTCACAGCCCCCACTTTCACTTTCACTTCGCCTTCAACAGCGTCTTGGCCGCGCCCATGTTGTCGTACTTGTCGTAGACCCTCACGACGACCACGTGCTCTGAAGTACCATCTTTCGCCGCGTCGACGTCGGCTTTGAAGTCGTAGTCTTCAATCTTCGCGTCGGAGAGTTGGCCCACGGGCTCGACGTATTTCCAGTCACCTGCATCCACCGAATACTCGGCGCGCTTGATGGTTGAGAATCCATCTTCTGCCCGGAAATGGACGTGAATCTGCGTGCTCTCCAGCGATGCTGCCAGGTTTTCGACCCGCGGAGGCGTGGTGTCCACCTCGAAGCGGCGGCTCTCTTTAGTCGCGGTGAGCGCCTCGCCCGGCGAATGCGACGGCGCGTCGGTAGCGACGACCTTGACCGTGTAGCCGCCATCGGGCAGCAGGCTGGCGTCGAAGGAATAGGCTTTGTCGGTCAAATTGTCTTTCAGCAGGAGCCAGCGGGTCTCTCCGTCACCGTGGTAGTAGACCGAATACACTAGCTGATCGTCGTTCTCGTCGTGTGCACTCCACTTCACGCCGATGGAATCGCGATCACGCGTGCTCGGCACCGGCGACTCGAAGTGACCGCCAGAAGAACCACTGATGTCGGCACTCAGACTGAGGCTCGCCGACTTTTGCAGTGGCTGATAGCGCACTCCCATCTGGACCGAGATGTCCTCGATCTCAGGGGCAACATTCTTCGGCAGGTAATTCAGGGTGACGGTATCGACCGCCGGCCTGGCGCCGCCCGCGTGCAGCACGGCTTTCCACTGGGCATAGCGTGCGGCGGGAACTCCCATCGCAGAATCTTTGGTCAAGTTCACTTGCTTCCAGGGACTCCAGTTGCGGTCGGGATTGTCGACATTGCCGCTGCGCGCTAGCAGATCTATATTGCCGGCGCCGCGAAATTCGGCTCGTCCCCAACGCGAGAAGACACGGGCGTCGAATACATCGCTCTCGTAGGTACCGTCCTTTTCTGGATCCGGCCCGAGCACAAAAAGCTTTCCCAGGTTGCTGCTGGCGGCGTAGAGCGCCCCGCCGGGAGCCTTGGCAAAACTGGTGACCTGCGATGCGGGCGCCTTCAGTAGATCGGAAAATTCGTCCTGGCCTTCGATGGCAAAAACGTGGCCGCGGTTTCCGGTTCCGGCGAGCAGTTGGTCGTGCGCGTCGAATGCCAGCGCATAGACGATGTCTTCATGCGAAGTCCAAATCCGTGACGGAGAACCGTCGGGAGCGATGCGGTACACGTCGGACCCGCCGCTCGCGCCTCCTCCAGGAAACGGGAACGGCCCAGTGGGCGAAGGGCTGGGCGTGAGGGTGAGAGTCATCCCCGGCGTCTGAGGGCCGGTCGAAGGGGCATTTGCTCCCATGGAGATGATCGACGAAGAGGCGCCTGCCGGCGACGTCGCCGCACTGGCACGTTTCTCGCCCACGCCCGCAGCGTAGATGTTGCCTTGGCGATCGAGCGCCAGCGCGGTGATCTCTTTCTTTGCGGCGCTGTACAAAACGAATCCTTCGCCCGCTGGAGAGATGCGGTATACCAGGCCGCTGCCGTCGGTGCCGGCAATGACATTTCCCTGGGCATCGAGCGCAAGCACGCGGATGTGGGTGTCGTCGCTCTTGAAAAAAACGGAGTGCTCGCCCTTCGGTGTGACTTTGTAGATCTCGCCGTGATCTCCGGTGGCGACATAAAGATTGCCGGACTTGTCGAGAAGAAGGTCCCAGATATACTTCGTGCCCGGAGCAAAATATTCGGACGAACTCCAGGATGGATCGAGGGTTGGCTTTGCGGGATCCTTGGGCGCGTCTTTTTCGGTCTTGCTCTCAGGCTTGCTACCGGGCTTGCTGCCGGCTTTAGGCGCGTCGGCTTTTTCTCCGGGCTTGTGCTCAATCTTGTAAACCTTGCCGTCGGGCGCGGTCGCGGCGTAGATCACGCCGTGGGGACCGACCTCGAGCGTCTGCACCTGGAGTTCCTGCGGCTCAAAAATAATGGTCGCCTGGCCGTCGGGAGTGATGCGGTAGACGCGAGCGGGAGATCCTGTGGCGGCATAGACATTTCCGGATTCATCAGCCGCCACGGCCCAGATATAGGTGGAAGGCGTTGCGTATAACGGTTTGAACGAGGGAGCCAGTTCCAGGCCTCCGGAACTGCGAATCGCGACTCCGGTGGCCGTGCCTTTGGTGAGGTCCTCGAATTTCGACTGCTCCCAGGTGCGGGTGCCGTCGGCGAAGGCGGCAGCGCTCAGCGCGACTGTGGAAAATAGAAAGCCTGTAAGAATGGAATGGAGAACCCTACGCAAACTCTGCAATGTCATACCTCGATTCAAAATCATCCGGAGACGCTGGTTGCGGCGTCTCTTGGTTTGGTGCCGTTCGAAAGGAAGATCTGTATCAGGGCATGCCTTCAGGCATGCCGCATCAGCGGGCACCGCAGGGTCCGGCTTTAGCCGCTGCTGAGGTTGCGGGGCAAATCCCAGCGGCTAAAGCCGTTAGAATGTCACGCCCTTGGGCGGCACCGCTAAAGCGATGCCCTGATACGAATCGTTCTCTCAAATGGTGTCTCTTCCAGCGAAATCGTAAGATTTCAGGTTAACACGCAAACACTTTCCGTCGCGCGAGCCGTGATCTGAGGTCTGCGGCCATCATTCCTGAAACCGGTCCGCGTGGTATCGTAGATTTTTATGTCTGCGCGTCAGAAGCTGCTGAGCACGCTCGCTCACAAGTCGTTCCGGCTGGGTCAGTTCAAACTTTCCTCCGGCGGGACCAGCGATTATTACATCGATTGCCGGACGACTACACTCGACGCGAAAGGATCGCGCCTGACTGGGGAAGTCTTTTTCGAAGAGATTCGGCAGCGCGGGTGGAAGCCCCGGGCCATCGGCGGGCTCACGATGGGCGCGGACCCGATTGTGGTTGCGGTCTCGGTGGTGAGTGGCGAGCTCGACGGCTTTCTAGTGCGCAAGGCCGAAAAGCAGCACGGCACGGGTCAGCGCATTGAAGGCTTCCGGGAAAAAGGCGCGCGGGTCGTGATTGTGGACGACGTCTGCACTACGGGTGCGTCGACGGTACAGGCGATTGAAGCGGCGCGCGAATTTGGGTTTGAAGTTGCCGGCGTGATGTGCCTTGTCGAGCGCGAAGAGGCCAAGGGTCGTCCGAATGTGGAGAAGGCGGCGGCTCCAGCTCAGTTCGTTTCCATCTTCACCGCGAATGACGTGCGTAAGGAACACATCCTGCAGAACGACGACACGCAGCCGGGAATTTTTGCGGTGTCGGCGGCTTGCGAGGTATGCGGGAGGCCGGCGGTGAAGAACAATCCGCGCAACCGGTGCGAGGCGCACAGGACCTGAGCCTGATAACGAGCGAACAAATCAACCTATGATCCAAACTCTCGAATGGACTGACAAAGGCGTGCGCTTCATCGACCAGACAAAGCTGCCGACCGAGGAAGTTTATGTCGTCTGCAGGACGCATGAGCAGGTGGCCGACGTGATCCGCAACATGGTGGTACGCGGGGCACCGGCGATCGGCGTTGCCGCGGCCATGGGCATTGCGCTGGGCGTGAACAATTCCAAGGCCGAATCCAACGGCGACCTGAAGCGCGACCTCGACCAGATCTGCGATCTCATCGGCAAGACGCGACCCACGGCGGTGAATTTATTTTGGGCGATTGGGCGCATGCAGGAAAAGTTCGAGCGCATTCGCATCCGGCCCATACCTCAAATCAAGAGAGAGTTGATCGAAGAAGCGCAACGCATGCACGCGGAAGACATTGCGGCCAATCGGGCCATGGGACGGCACGGCGCCACGCTGATGCCGAGCAGCGGCGGAGTGCTCACGCACTGCAACGCCGGAGCGCTCGCCACTGCGGGATATGGAACGGCGCTTGGAGTGATCCGTGCGGCGGTTGAGCAGGGCAAGAAAATCCACGTGTATGCCGACGAGACTCGGCCGTTTCTGCAAGGCTCACGGCTGACTGCATGGGAACTGATGAAAGACGGTATCCCGACGACCGTGATTTCCGACAACATGGCCGGCGCGATGATGAAGCAGGGCAAGATCGGAGCCATAGTTGTCGGCGCCGATCGCATCGCAGCCAACGGCGACGTGGCCAACAAGATTGGGACCTACACGGTGGCGATTCTAGCCAGGGAACATAACATTCCGTTTTATGTGGCCGCGCCGATTTCGACTGTCGACCTGGATTGTCCCGACGGCAGCCAGATTCCCATCGAGCAGCGGAACGCGCGGGAAGTGACTCACATCGGCGGAAAACAAATGGTGCCGGACGGCGTTGACGTAGAGAATCCGGCGTTCGACGTGACTCCGGCGAAGTACGTCGCCGCGATCATCACGGAAAAAGGAATCGCGCGCGCGCCGTTTGAAGACTCTTTGCGCAAGCTGGCCGGGCAGGAGGCTGAGGTACATCCGTAGGGCGGGCCTGTCTCCTCGTGAACTATGCGCTCCCCGGCCAGTTGCATAGGTCCCTTCGGCTTTGCTCAGGGCAGGCTCTTCGCGGCAAAGATCGCCGCTCAGGATGACACGTCTAGTCTCAACGCTTTGGTCTCAACGCTTCGAAATTTTTCTCTTCCCGCGCTACTTATTCCCCCGGATTGGGTTGAATCTAGCGGCAAGTCAATCGCGCTAATCTGAGCCCAGAAGACCAAACTCTGCGCCCAACCTTTCGTCAGGGGGATGTTATGTTGTCACGCAATCGTCTTGTTCTGTCGGTTATTCTTTCCAGCCTTGCCGTGCTAGCCGGCTGCGGGGGTGGCAGCTACAATCACGCCACACCGCCGCCCAGTGGGGGCTTTAGCAACAGCGACCTAAATGGCACCTACGTCTTTTCGGTGACTGGCAGCGATTTCAGTTTTGCTTTCCTGACGGTGGTGGGAACGTTCACCGCGAATGGCAATGGCGGTATTACCGGCGGTACTGTCGATATGAACGATCCTCTGTTCACGGCTCCGCTCGTAAATCAGCCGATCACCGGCGGCACTTATGCGATAACCTCTGACGGACGCGGCAAGGCAACGCTTTCCACGTCGACTCCATTTGGAAGCAGTATTACGGTTGACTTCGTTCTGACTTCGAACAGTCACGGCTTGATCACTGAGTATGATGGCAACGGGACCGGCAGTGGCGTTCTGGATTTGCAATCCACGGTCACGCAAAGTCAGATCGCAGGATCATACGCCTTCAACTTCACCGGCATCTCAAGCATCAACAGCTCCACTGGCGCCGAGCCTACCCTCGGCACGGCCGGGGCATTCACTCTGGACGCCAACGGCAACATCACTTCCGGCGTCCAGGATTTCAACAACGACGGCAATTCCGCAGGTCAGATCAACTTGTCCCTCAGCGGCAGTGTTCTCCTGGCCACGATCCCCGGCACAGCCACGTTGTCCACGACCGAGGGGACCTTCACCTTCGACGTGTATCCGGTCGATTCCACGCACATGAAGTTCATCGAGACCGATGCCTTCCCGATCCTGGCTGGGGACGCCTTCACGCAGTCTTCTTCCATTCCGACAACCAACGTATTTACTCTGGCCGGTCTCGACTTCGTTCTTCAAGGGCCGTTCACTGCTGCGGGCCTCATGGTTACTGACGGCACGAGCCTGGTCACGAGCGCGTCCACCGAAGACATCAACGATGCGGGCACTCCTCTTCAGGTGACCAGCTATACGGGTTCCTATACCGCCCTGAGTGGAGGACGCTCTGTATTTACTCTGAACGGGTTCGCCAACGGAAACGGCGGGCTTACCGGCACTTACCAGTTTGCCGCCTATCCTTCCAGCGGCGGCCTGCAGTTGCTCGAAATCGACAACGCGGGGACAACCAGCGGCGTCGCCTATGCCCAGACTCCCGGCGCCACTCTCACATCGGCCCAGGGCTATGGCTTCAACCTTACCGGAGTCAACAGCAATGGGGAGGAGGACGACATCGCCGAGTTCACCAACACGAGCGGCGCCTTCACGGGGCTGATCGACTTCAATGATCAGGGAACTACAACCTTCGACCAGAAATTCGCCGCCACGTACACTGCGGATTCCACAATTGCGAGCCGCGGCGTGATCACGCCGACAACCAATGCTTTCAATCTGGTCTCCTACGCCGTCGACAGTTCCACCAGTGTCTTCGTCGAAGTGGACACCAACCAACTCGGGCTCGGCTCATTCGGGTTGCAAACCTCCACTGCCAAGTCGAACGTGGCTGCGATGCACCTTGCCGCGTTGAACCTGAGAACAGGCGCGAAGAGTGCCTTGCGCCGCAAACAGAAGTAAGGTGCCAAAAGAAAAAGGGGCGCGGCTCAGTTTCCTGACGACCGCGCCTTTTGAATTGCGAGTCACCCTTCCGAAACTCCCACCTTCTGCACGGCTCCACGCTGCACAGAAATCCACGCTACCACCCGGTAGAGCATCAATACTCCCAGGACGAACGCATATTCCAGCGGCCTCTTTAAATCTGCTTTGACCAGCCAGATGTAGTGGATGACTCCGGCGGCGGCGCTGAAATAGATCAGGCGATGCAGGGCTTGCCAGCGCTTACCGCCTAGTTTTCGGATGGACCACTTGGTTGACGTCAGCGCCAGGGGGATCATCAGGGCAAAGGCGGTCATTCCCGCGGTGATGAACCTGCGTTTGGCGATGTCCGCGACCATTTCGTGGACATCGAAGAATTTGTCGAGCCAGACGTAGGTCATCAGGTGCAGCGTGCCGTAGAAGAAGGCGAACAGGCCGAGCATGCGGCGCAGGCCGATCAGCCAGTATTGGCGAGTCAGTCTCCGCAGCGGCGTGATGGACAACGTAATCAGGAGGAAAGTCAGGGTGCAATCGCCGGTGGTGTGGGTGATCTTTTCAATGGGATTGGCGCCGAGTTGCGCGTGCAGGGATCTCCAGACGAGATTGGCCAGCGGTGCGAGACAGGCCAGGAAGATCGCGGGTTTGAGGTAGCGGGGCATGGAAACGACAGTGGCTAGTGGTTAGTGAACCGTGGTCAGTGGGGATTCTATCTTGATCTCATAAAGGTAAGGTCGAAGGCGACACCGATCACTGGTTTAGAAATTCTTCTTCAAATCCATTCCGCTGTACAGGCTGGCGACTTGATCTGCGTAGCCGTTGAACATCAGGGTGGGGCGCTTCGAGAATTCGCCCAGCCTGCGTTCCCTGGCTTGGCTCCAGCGTGGGTGGTTTACGTTCGGATTCACGTTGGAATAGAAACCGTACTCCATGGGAGCGGAAATATTCCAGGTATTGAGCGGCTGCTTCTCCGTGAAGCGAATCTTCACAATCGCTTTCGCGCTTTTGAATCCGTACTTCCAGGGAACGACGATGCGAAGGGGCGCTCCATCCTGATTCGGAAGATCTTCGCCGTACATGCCGAAACAGAGCAGCGTCAAGGGATGCATGGCTTCGTCCATGCGCAGGCCTTCGACGTACGGCCACTGGAGCACATTGCGCTGCTGACCGGGCATCTGGGACATATCCAGAATGGTGGTGAACTCGACAAACTTCGCCTTGCTGGTGGGATTCACGCGCTTGATGAGTTCGCTCAGCGAGAAACCGACCCAGGGGACAACAATCGACCATCCTTCCACGCAACGATGGCGGTAGATGCGCTCCTCGGGAGGAGCCATTTTGATGATCGTGTCTACGTCGAGTTCCTGCTTTTTGTCGACCAGGCCCTCGATCTTTACTTTCCAGGGGCGGGTACGGAAATTCCGGGCGAGCGCCGCAGGTCCTTCCTTGTCGGTGGAGAACTCGTAATAGTTGTTGTAGTTGGCGACGTCTTTGTAGGGAGTGACGGTCTCGGTCGTGCTCAGGGGACTCTTCTTGATGCCGTCAATCTTGTTTCCGGCCAGCACCGTGGTTGAGGGCGAGACGATCTCGCGGAGGCCAACGCCCGTCGCCGCTGCGGCTCCGGCTATCGCCGCCCCTGCTAGAAACTGACGGCGGTTCAGATACAGACTTCGGGGAGTGATCTCCGACGAGCGAATGTCTTGCGCTTTCTTGATCAGCATGAGAGTCCTAGTCCTTTTATACGCCGTCCGCGTCAGGCGGATTCACCCGCCTCTATCTTCTCTCTTCTATCTTCCACCAGATAGGACGCGGAGGTGCGAAAAAAGTTGCAAGGGATGAAAACGGATTTGGATCTGGGCTGTGAGGTCGGAAGTCCGGGGGTAAGAGTTTCTATCCCAACACTTCTCGTACTTTGCGCGACAGGTTCTGAAGCGTGAAGGGTTTTTGGAGAAAGGCGGCGCCGGTCTCGATGGTGCCTTCACTCAGAATCGCGTCTTCGGTATAGCCGGAGAGATAAAGCACCTTGGTTTCAGGCCGCATCTGGGCGAGTTGCTTGACCAATTCGCGGCCGCCCATCCCAGGCATGACTACGTCGGTGATCACGAGATCGATCCGGCCTTCGTGGCGGGACGCGGCGGCCAAGCCGGCCTCGCCATCTTCCGCTTCCACCACGCGGTAGCCCTTCGCGGCCAGAGTATCTCGCACTAACTGACGAACCGAATCTTCGTCCTCCACCAACAACACGGTCTCAGTGCCGCCCAGGGCGGCCAATGGCACGGGAGGCGCATGCTTCTCGGCGACGCCTTCGACGCGCGGAAGATAAATATGGAATTTGGTGCCGCGCTGTTCTTCACTCTGCACCAGGACATATCCGCCACTCTGTTTCACGATGCCATAGACCGTGGAGAGGCCCAATCCAGTGCCCTTGCCTTTTTCCTTCGTTGTAAAGAACGGCTCAAAAATTCGCGACTGAGTCTCTTTGTCCATGCCCATGCCGGTGTCGCTGACCGAGAGCCGGACGTAATCGCCGGGACGGATGAAGGTCTGCCCGCGGCGATGATTTTCATCCACGGCGATATTCTGGGTTTCGATAGTGAGCTTTCCGCCGCCAGGCATTGCGTCCCTGGCGTTGACCACCAGATTCATCAATACTTGTTCGAGTTGTCCGGCGTCGGCACGGGTGTGGGCCGCGTCGGGAGCGAAGCTGGTGGCGAACTCCACGTTTTCGCCGATCAGTGGCCGCAGCAGGCGCTCCATGTCCTGCACAATGGCGTTGACGTCGACAACTTTGAGTTCGAGTAACTGCTTGCGGCTGAAGGCCAGCAACTGCCTGGTCAGAGTGGTGGCGCGGTCCGAGGCCTGTTGAATGGCCTGGGCCTTCTCGCGCAAGGGATGCTCGGGTTCCAACCCCGCGAGCATGACTTCGGCATAGCCGCTGATCACCATGAGAAGATTGTTAAAGTCATGGGCGACTCCGCCTGCGAGCCGGCCTACGGCCTCCATCTTCTGCGCCTGCCGGAACTGATCCTCGAGCGCACGACGGTCGGTGACGTCCTCGGCTATCGCTTCCAATACGTCCGCCGGTTCGTCCGAGTTGCTCACGGCCCGCCCGCTGATGCGAACCGTGATGGCGCTGCCATCCTTGCGCTTCCACTTCACTTCAATCCCATCCAGACGTCCGGTGCGACGGAATTCTTCGATCAGACGGGTGTGTTCTTCGGTTAGCGCGAACACATCTTTTTCCGGATCGAGCATCAGCACTTGCTCCGCCGAGGCATATCCCAACATCATGATCAGCGCTGGATTTACATCCAGGAATCGTCCCTCCAGGCTCGACCGGTAAATGCCGTACACGGAACTCTGTACCAGCGAGCGATAGCGAGCTTCGGAGCGACGCAGCGCCTGCTCATTTCTCTTGATCTCAACCGCACTTGCCAGTTGGCGCGCGACGAAGGTGAGAATCTCCTTGTCACGCTCGCCATAGCGGATGTTCTTCGAGTAGGTCTGAACCACCAGTGCACCGAACGTGTGGCTATTGACTTTGAGGGGAACGCCCATCCAGTCGAGGGAGCGGGATCCGTTGCGGGCCACTTCGCCGCGGTCCTCCATGGCCTGCAGCACCTCGGGAGTCGCCAGCAGCGGCTGCCCCGCGCGGATGAGATAGTCGGTTAGCCCCTGGCCCAACTTCTTCGGGGACGGAGCGGAATCCTGCTCGTCGACGAAATACGGGAAGCTGAGCAGTTCGGTGGAGGGATCGTAGAGCGCGATGTAGAAGTTCCGCGCGTACATCAACTCATCGACAATGCCGTGCACGGCGGCAAAAAACTGTTGCAGGTCATGAGCGCTGCTGCTCTTCTCGGCGACGCGGTAGAGCGCCGAGCTGAGCGCCTCCACTCGCTTGCGATCGGAAATGTCGTGGTAGCCGGCGTAGAAGCCCGCCATCTTGCCATCGAGCAACAGAGGCGCACACGATACGGAAACGTCGAGCAGGCTTCCATCTTTCTTTCTGCGCCGCGTTTCCAGCGTGATGCGCTCTCCCCTGGCCAGAGCTTCTGATACCCAGTGCGACTCGGCCAGGCGGTCCGGAGGTACGACCAGATTCTCCAGCGGCTGTCCGACTACCTCGGACGCTTCGTAGTCAAACATACGCACGAAGGTCTCATTCGCCCAGAGGACACGATGCTCGCTGTCCGCGATGCTTAAGCCATCGGGCAACGCCTGAAACATCTGTTCCAGGAATTGCAACCGGGTCTCGGCGCTGGGCGGATGATTTGCTGAGAGCGGAGGCAGAGGGCAGGACTGTTTCGAGCACGACGCGTTCGGGGGAGAGACAACGTTTCCCGGCTGCACGTTTTCCGGCAGTACATTCTCTGGCGGTGCATTCTCCGGGTACACAAACGCAGGCGGAGCTCCGCTCTCCAGGGCTTTTTTCAGCCGGCTGGCGCGGGAAATGTCCGCCCGTCCTGATTGGGTGACACGTTCACCCATCCGCGATTCGCCCCCCCTCGAATTACGCAGTCCATAAGGATGGTAGAACGCTTAGTACTGAGTCGAAAGGTTACGGGGGTAATCCTGAAATGGAGGGTTCCGAACTGGGCGAGACCGTAGCGCTGAAAGTTCCCGAAGCGTCGCGTAAAAGTTGACGCAAGCGATCCGAGTCAACACCCCGTTGACCCGTAGCAAATTACGCGGGACCGGAGGGAAACAGCGCAGAGGCGAACCACGGAGAGACACTGATCGCGTCTTTGTTCGTATAAACCCTATGTGTGGCAAAAAGTTTTGCTGATCTTCTGAGTGCGGCGTCGGTCCTGTTTCGGCGTCCTCGACGATGCATCTCTGGTTGGGTCCTCCGCATCGAATAATTAACCAGGCAGTTAATTCGTAAAGATTCGTCAACGGGTCGGAGGTGACCTCAATGACTGCAACAAGAAAGAGTTGGATCGCAGGACTGGTGGGTACGCTGTTGGCGGTTGGGCTGATGGGGGCGATCGCCCTGGCTCAGGCCCCGGCGGCGACTCGCTATGACAATCAAATTCAAACGGCGGTGACGCAGAAGCTGGCGTCCAAGAGCGAGTTCCGCGATGTGAAGGCGAGCGTGGAAGACGGGATCGTAACCCTTAAGGGCACAGTCGATCTCTACCAGGGCAAGCTCGACGCCGCGAAGCTGGCGCGTAAGACGGCCAACACGCAGGGCGTGCGCAACCTGGTGACCGTGGCAGGTCCGAATGTGCCGGACGCACAACTTGAGCAGAAACTGGCCAAGAAGCTGCGTTACGTGCGCGTGGGGTATGACAACACGTTCGACTACTTCGCATTGGGAGTGAAGGACGGAGTCGTCACGGTGGAGGGTCAGGATCGGACCGGCGTTGGCCGCGACGAAGCTCTCGCCGACATCGCCAACATGCCCGGCGTGAAGGACGTGATCGACAACGTCTCGGTCGAACCGGTTTCGCAGTTTGACGACAACTTGCGGTTGCGGGCAGAGCGGGTCATCTATCGTGACTCGGTGTTGAGCAAGTATGCGATGGACCCGGCGCGCCCGATTCGCATTATCGTGGCCAACGGACATGTGACGCTGTACGGCTCCGTCGACAGCCAGATGGACAAGGAGGTTGCCGGAATCAGAGCCAACCAGGTCTTCGGCGCCTTCAGCGTGGATAACAAGCTGCAGGTCGAAGACAAGGCGAGCCAGCAGGGACTGTAAGTTGCGGTAGCGGTGAAAGAGGGGCGCGGCGAGGGGCCGCGCCCCTTTTTACTATTTTCACAAGACTTGTTCTATCCTGATACGCCATGCGATTCAGATTTGGTTTCCCGGTTCTCCAGTCGGTCGCGATGTTTATCTTTATGTGGGCTCCTTGGGTGCCCGGGGGCCACAAATTCGACATAGTCCTCCGCGATGGAACAGAATTCAAGGGGTGGACTCTTTTGCCAGACTGGAATGCATTCGATAGCGTAGTTTGGGCCCAAGGCTTGAACCTTCCTGCTCTGCCTGCTGAAATCCCAATCGATTTGGCCTCCGAGAAATGGGAGAATTTGGGAGTGCGAACGTTTCGATTCTTCTCGTTCTGGTTCTGGGGAATTCTAGTCTGGTATCTGATTGGAAGGCTCGTCGATGACCTCATCCGCTGGCGAAGCTTCAGCGTCCTGCCCCGGCGACAATGGGGAGACCTGGCATTTGCAGTCGAGGCGATGTTAGTTGCAATGCCGTCTTTTCTGAGCTTAGCTTTCGAGAGGTCAGCGGAGTTTCTCGTGGTCAGAAACTGGAGCGCAGTCTGGGTCCTCGCCGCATCCACAGCGCTCGCCGTTCGTCTCCTGCAATTCGTCCGACACAGGAACCGACCGGCTCATTCCTGAATTTATTTCCCTGGCGTGTGCTCAAAAGGCAGCTTGGTATAGCGCATCTTCTCGACTTCAACGATCAAAGCAACGCGTCCCTCAGGAGTACGAAACGGGAAAGGCTTCCCGGTGTACTTGTGCGAAATCGGGTCCAGGATCTTTAGTTCGGGATCGGGGCGGCGCTCGACGACGCGGCCGCGGATCTGAACTTCTTCATACGGATTGTTAAAGTCCACGACTGACAGCGCCACACGCGGATCGCGGCGCGTATTCTTCCCCTTCAGCGAAGTTTCCGCGGTGCAAATGACGATGCGATCTCCATCGCGGCCAACCCAGACCGGCACCGACTGCGGAGAGCCGTCGGGCATCAGAGTTGCCAGGTGAGCGAAGTTGGGGCGGTCGATGAGGTGCTTCACTTCCGGTGAGAGTGTGCGGGACATGATTCCCTCCTTGCCGGTTAGGGTAAACGGTTGATCAGCGAAGCGACGTACCCCGCGCCGAATCCATTATCAATATTTACCACGCTGACGTTTGAAGCGCACGAGTTGAGCATGCCCAGAAGAGCGGCCAGTCCTTGGAACGATGCGCCGTAGCCGACGCTGGTGGGGACGGCGATGACGGGAACGCCGACGAGACCTCCGACGACGCTGGGCAGCGCGCCTTCCATGCCGGCACAGACGATGACGACGCGGGCCCGGGTCAGCGCTTCGCGGTTGGCCAACAGGCGGTGAATGCCGGCGACGCCCACATCGTAGAAATGTTCGACTTCATTGCCCATGATTTCGGCGGTCACGACTGCCTCTTCGGCGACTGGGATGTCGCTGGTTCCGGCAGAGACCACGGCGATGACGCCCTTGCCGTATTTCGTGGGGTCGCGCTGCAGAACGATGGCGCGGGCGAGGTCGCGATATTCGGCGCCGCGAACTTTTTTCTTTACCGCAGCAAATTGTTTCTCGCTGACGCGTGTAGCCAGGACGTTGCCTCCATGTTTGGCAAGGCGGGAGAAGATTCCGGCGACCTGTGCTGGAGCCTTACCTTCTCCGAGGATGACCTCGGGCATGCCGGCACGCAGGGCGCGGTGGTGATCGACCTTGGCGAATCCGAGATCTTCGAATGGCAAGTGGCGCAGGCGGGAGACTACGTCGTCGGGCGTGAGCTCACCCTTGCGCACCTGCTCGAAAAGTTTGCGGATGGATTCGGCGTTCAAGAAGCACTCGGCACTCGGCATTCAGCCGGGCGAGGTCTAGATTAGCATTTCGCGAAGAGTTGAGTTCAGGCGTGGGCAGAGCGCGTGAGAGGCCGGGAGACGGCGCGGAGTTTGGCAATCACGGCAGCGCAGACTTTGCGGGCCAGTCCGGGCTCATCGAGATGAGCCAGGAAGAGGCGGCGCAGACCGCTGGCCGCGACTTTGCCGGCAAGATAGGCGTTGTAGATCTGGCTTCCCAGACGGTAGCCCAACTCCTGCGCGGACGACTCGAACTTGTCCTTGTCGGCACGGATGGCGGCCTGGGCGGCTTTTTCGCAGGCGGCGCGGGATAGCGGCGATTGCTCGTCGGGAGCGGGGCGCGAAGGATAAAGCACCCGGGCGCCGAAATAAGCGATCGCGTGTTCGATGAGGCGAGCATAGAAATCGTCGATCGCTTTGCGCTCGCCGGTTCCGTTCCCATTTGCAGCAATTCCCTGTTCCGTATGGCCATTGAGCCGATGCGGCAGGCCCTGACAGGCCTGATGCAGAAACCGCGTCGCATCTTCGGCCGCGTGAATCATTTGGAATTCGCGAATATAGAACGCGTTCACCTGCGGCAGGTAGGCGCTGCCGCGCCCGGCGACGGTGGCCAGCATGGATTCACGCTGCGAGTCCCCGATGCCTTTTCGCAAAAGCAACCGGCGCAGCATGGCATCGGACGAGCCGCCGTAAACTTCGGGTAGCATGTCGACCAGAAATTTCGGTTGCGTGCTGTTGTGCGGCGAGTAACGATTGATTTCGAGGAAGCGCGCCAGGCTGTCGACCAGATTGTAGATGGTCGGAGCGAAGTCGGGAGTATCGTCACAGCGCCTCCACTGATCGAGAAATAAGCGGTAGCTTTCGTATTTTTCCAGCGGCGTGGCGTTGAAGACGCAAAGAACATCGTCGTTGACGCGGACGGCTTCCACTTTGTCGGCGCGCTCTCCCGCGGCGCGCCAGTAGAGCGCGTCGATATTTTGCAATATGGTGAGCGTCTTTGCATCGGGCATCTGCTGGCGCAAGGCGCGGGGCAGATGTTCAGGAGCGAGATGCGATTCGCCGAACAAAACGAAAATGACGGCATCGGGATGACGCTGGCGGATTTCGGCGATCTTGGCGGCGGCGTGACGGTCGCGGGCGCCGATCTTGCGCAGATCCTCGCGCGGCATGCAGTCGAGGCCGTAGACGGCTTCCGCGTGGTCGCGGGCGGTGACCAACAATTCGTAAAACGGAGTCCAATCGTATCCCCAGTCGAGGTCGAAGCGGATGCGCTGGCGGAGTTCGGATTCGTCAATTTCGCGGCGCCACCATTCGTCGAGGATGTGCTGATCGCGAGCGAATATGGTTTCAACTCCGAGCACTACGGGACGATCTCCGGCCAGCACGCGCTGCTCGATTAGCGTAGCGGCATGGCGTTGCGCGGCAGGCAGCGCGTGGTAGTCGCCGATGAGGACCACGTTGGCGGAGCCTATCGAGTTTTGAATCTGGGCGGAATCCAGCAGAGAATCGTAGTTGCGAAAAGCCTCGTTGAACTCACGAAGATATTTGCGGCGGTTGTGCGAATCCTGGGCGCGGATTTCGCGCTCCACTCCCGCCAGCGCGTGCAACTGGGCGGCGCTGCGGCGGGATCGGAGATTGGCGGTGGTGGCCATAATCGGCTTCTAGCTTCTAGGTTTTAGCTCTTGGCTCTTGGCTCTTGGCTCTTGGCTCCTTGCGCATCTTGACTTCTGCGGCGCGGCCTCCCTATGCTCCAGAATCGGGGCGGCGTTCCAATTGCCCGCCGGAGGCGTTTTGCCGAACGTTTTGCCGAACCGTCCACCACAGAACCTGACCATCGCGACCACGGGGGCTAGCGGGGCCATTTTTCTGCGGCAGTTGCTGCTTGCCGTCGCGTACGATGAACGCGTCGAGACGGTAAACTTCATCGCTTCCGACAGCGCGCTGCGCGTCATGGCCGAAGAGTTGGACATCAAGGGCCGGTCCAACCTGGTCGGCCGGATTCTCGGGGCCTCCCTCGGAAACCTCAACCTCGCAAATCCCAGCGTCCGCGCGTCCGGCAAAATTCAGCTCAAGAAAGTCCAACTTCAAAAGATCCAGCTTCAAAAAATCAAAGTTCAATCCAACGCTGACATCGGGGCGAACGTGGCCAGCGGTTCTTATCCCGCCGACGCCATGATCGTCATCCCATGCAGCGTGGGCACTTTGGCCCGGATCGCGAACGGCGTCGCCTCGCACCTGATCGAGCGCGCGGCTGACGTCGCCCTCAAAGAGAAGCGTCCGCTGGTGCTGTGCGTGCGCGAGACGCCGCTCAACAAAATTCACATCCGCAACATGTACCGGGCCGCCGATGCCGGAGCCACCATCTTCCCCCTGATTCCGGCCTTCTATTACGGTCCTGCGTCATTAGATGAGATGGCGCGCGAATTCGCCTATCGCGTGCTGGCTCATCTGGGCCTTCCCCAGCCCGACGCCTTTCGCTGGAAGGGCTGACAAATCAATAACTTGGCGGCCTAGGGAAAATCCTCGCTCGCCTTAGTGATATCGGCATCTTAGGGCGAGGATTTCAGTGTAGAGAGCCAAAGGTGTGGGGGGCAGATGCCCGGTGGCCATGTACGACAGGGTTGGGAGATGCCTCGGCGCGGAAACGTGTCTCGGGAAATCAGCCTGAGGATCTATTGCATTCACGAGGTGGCGAGTAGGAAGCCGTGACCACGACACTCCAAACCAAGTGCTGCATTGTCGGCGGTGGGCCTGCCGGGATGATGCTTGGCTTTCTGCTGGCTCGCGCGGGCATTGAAGTCATCATCCTCGAAAAGCACGCTGACTTTCTTCGCGATTTTCGGGGCGACACTATTCATCCCTCCACGCTGGAGTTGATGTATGAGCTTGGAATTCTGGAGGAGTTTCTGAAGCGCCCTCATCAGGAGGCGCGCGAACTGGCGGGGCAAGTCGGCAAGGAGACGGTGACAATGGGCGACTTCACTCATCTTCCCACCCATTGCAAGTTTCTGGCGTTCATGCCACAGTGGGATTTTCTGAACTTCATTGTCGAGCAGGGCAGACGTTATTCTGAGTTCCAAGTCAGGATGCAGGCCGAGGCGACCGAGCTCATTGAGGACAACGGACGCATCGCCGGCGTCAGGGCCACGACTCCGGACGGTGAATTAGAGGTCCGCGCCGCACTCACGGTCGGAGCTGATGGCCGCCGTTCAATAGTCCGCGAACGCGCCGGGTTGCAGGTGCTGGATCTGGGCGCCCCCATGGACGTTCTGTGGATGAGAATCAGCCGGCGCCCGGGCGATCCAGGACAAACTTTGGGTCACGCAGAAGCCGGAAAAATGTTCGTGATGATCGATCGCGAGGATTACTGGCAGTGCGGCTTTGTGATTCCGAAGGGTGGGGCGGATGATATTCGACAACACGGGATCGAACACTTTCGCGAATCCGTTGCAGCACTTGCGCCCTTCCTGCGCGATCGTGTCGGCGAATTGCGCGACTGGAACGACGTCAGCCTGCTGACGGTCAAAGTGGATCGTCTGAAGGAGTGGTCGCGCCCTGGCCTCTTGTGCATTGGCGACGCGGCTCACGCCATGTCGCCGGTTGGAGGAGTGGGAATCAACCTGGCGATTCAGGATGCGGTGGCCGCAGCAAATATTCTCTCCACGAAACTTGCCGCGGGCACGGTCAGCGACAGCGATCTTCAAGCGGTCCAGCGGCGCCGCGAATTTCCCACCCGCGCCACGCAGAAGCTGCAGATCGCGATACAAAATAGAGCCATTCGACGAGTGCTATCGAGTTCTCAGCCGCTCATACTTCCGTGGCCGCTCAAGCTCTTGCGGCGATGGCCAGTCTTGCGGCGGATTCCGGCCCGCGTGATTGGGATGGGCTTCCGCCCGGAGCATGTGCGCACGTCCGATTCCCACTCTCGTCTATGACCCCGCAGCGGAAAATGTATTGTGGAGTATTTCTTGGGTGGTGTGCGTGGAGCGATGCTACTATCTCTGCCTTAAGCAGAGAGTGGACCATTTATGTTTCAAAAACAGACCAAGTTTTCGGCTTCGCAATTTGTGGCGGTTACACTGCCGCTGATGATCTTGATGCTGTTTTGTGTCTCTCCAGTCTTCGCGGCCGATGATCGCAATCCCCTGGCTGGCGATGCCAAGGCAGCGAAGGCGGGGGAGTTTCAGTTCCGCATCAACTGCGCGCTGTGTCATGGACTGGGAGCGCGCGGCGGTGGGCGCGGGCCCGATCTGACGCGGGCGGTGAAGAAGCATACCCACTCTGACGGCGAAATGTTTCAGGTCATCAGCAACGGGATTCCCGGGACGGCCATGCCGGCCAATGGGACCAACGGGCAAGGCGTTGGGATGACCGATGAGGAGATTTGGCAGATCATCACTTACATTCGCAGCCAGGAAGTGAAGGCTCCGGCGCAGGCGGCGGGCAGTGCCGCTCATGGCAAGGAACTGTTTTATGGCGACGCGAACTGCTCGACATGTCATATGGTCGAGGGCAAAGGAGGAAGGCTTGGGCCCGAACTGAATACTGTGGGCGGGTCGCGGACACACGAGGCGATCATTGATTCGGTGCGCAATCCCAGCCGGCGGCTGGCCTGGGGATTGACCGAGTCGACGAAGGAGTTTCCGCAGGAGTACGAGAGCATTACGGTGCTGACGGCAGACCGAAAAGAAATCAAGGGCGTGACGCTGAACGAAGACAGCTTCAGCGTGCAGATCATGGACACGGACGAGCGGATTCATCTGCTGCAGAAAAATAAGCTGCTGTCATTTCAGAAGAACCGGCAGTCGGCGATGCCGAAATACGGGGCTGACATTTTGAGCGACAAGGATCTTGAGGACATCGTGGCCTATTTGATCGGCGTGGGGGCGAAATGACGGGGCGGGGGAGGCGTGGGGCGAAAGCTTTTAACCGCGGAGGACGCGGAGAACGGCCGCAGAAATCGCAGAGGAAGCTGGGCGTACTTGAGATCTGCATTGCTTGCTTCCTCTTCGCGTCACCGATCAACGCGCAGGTGACGTTCGAGCGACTGTTGCATTCCGCGAAGGAGCCGCAGAACTGGATGACTTACTCCGGCGACTACTCCGGCAAGCGGTCCAGCGGGTTGGATCAGGTCAACATCGTCAATGCGCGCACGCTGGTTGCGAAGTGGGTGTATCAGACGGGAGCGACTGGAAAACTTGAGACCACGCCGCTGGTCGTCGATGGAGTCATGTATGCCACCGCGCAGGATGACCGCGCGTTTGCGCTCGATGCGCGCACGGGGCGGCCCATCTGGATGTACCAGCGGCAACTGCCGGGAGACATTCGTCCGTGTTGCGGCCGGGTGAATCGCGGGCTGGCGATTCTGGGCGACAAAGTTTTCATGGGGACGCTGGATGCGCACGTTGTCGCGCTCGATTCCAAGACTGGAAATGTCGTGTGGGACGTGGCTGCGGCGGACTATCGCACGGGGCTCAGTTTTACCGTGGCGCCGCTGGTGGTGAAGAATCTCGTGGTGATCGGCATTTCGGGCGGCGAGTACGGCGTGCGCGGATTCGTTGACGCTTACGATGCGGCGACCGGCGAGCGCAAGTGGCGGTTCTATACGGTGCCGGGTCCGGGTGAGCCTGGGCATGAAAGCTGGGAAGGCGATTCGTGGAAAGTGGGCGGCGCGCCCGCATGGAACACGGGGACATACGATCCGGTGACGAACCAGATTTTCTGGCCGACGGGGAATCCTGCGCCGTCGAATCGTGGCGAGGGGCGGGCCGGTGACAACCTCTACAGCAATTCCCTGCTGGCGCTGAATGCCGATACCGGCAAGATGAACTGGTATTTCCAGTTCACTAAGCACGATGAACATGACTGGGACGCGACGCAGGTCCCGGTCATGATCGACACGCCGGTCGTCGACGGAAAGATCGGGGCGGGCGGCAAGCACTTGATCGCGCAGGCTAACCGCAACGGATTCTTCTACGTGCTCGATCGCACGACGGGGAAACTAGTCTCGGCGAACGAGTACGGGAAGACGACGTGGAGCGATACGAAGGATGCGGAGGGGCGTCCAGTGGCGAAGAAGGAAGCTTCGCCGACGCTCGAGGGACATACGGTTTGTCC
>Ga0137378_10001054_pt1 | contig 22963 bp, 18 predicted proteins | sample SagtaG_21_FD_104813 | JGI IMG/M metagenome (GOLD analysis project Ga0137378, IMG submission 104813) | Vadose zone soil microbial communities from Sagehorn Ranch, Mendocino, California, USA - Sage2_L_60_16 metaG | ecosystem: Environmental > Terrestrial > Soil > Vadose zone | place: USA... | reverse complement strand
ACGTACGGACGAAGGTACATGCGGAAGAATTTTCATGGATCTATCCTACGGTATTACATGCCGTAGGAACAACACAAAAAAGACCGCTCTTCGTCTTTCTCCATTTCTATGACGTGCGCCCCTGCCGTGAATCTTATTTGCGTATGCCAACCTTGTTGCGGTAGGCTCGTCTAAAGTTGCAACCTTCGCTCCTGGAGTCTCCCATGGCTGCGATTCATTTGGTGATCAATAACCATCCGCATGATGTCGAGATCGCTCCCGACACTCCCCTGTTGTGGGTCCTGCGCGACAAACTGAATATGACGGGCACGAAGTACGGCTGCGGGATGGGGCTGTGCGGCGCATGCACGGTTCATCTGGACGGCGAGGCGGTACGTTCGTGCCAGACTGTGGTCTCTTCGATAGGTACGAAAAAGATCACGACCATCGAGGGGCTGTCGGCGGACAACACGCATCCGGTACAGGTGGCATGGATCGCCGAGCAGGTGCCGCAGTGCGGATACTGCCAGTGCGGCCAGATCATGTCAGCGGCGGCGCTGCTGGCGAAGACTCCGCATCCGAGCGACGATCAGATTGACAGCGCGATGATCGGGAATCTGTGCCGGTGCGGTGTGTATCAGCGAATCCGGCGCGCCATTCATCGTGCAAGTAATTCCGGCGCCAGTGTGAGCGCGGGGAAAGGAGTATGACCATGGCCATCAGCCGCAGACAATTTGTGGTAGGAGGCGCCGTTGCGGGGGCAGGAGCGCTGCTGATCGGGGTGCGGCTCTCAGGGCCGATCGCGTGGGCGCAGGAGTCCGATGCGGGGAAGAAGAAGCCGGCGCCGAATCCGTTTGACGCCTATGTTCATGTCAAGCCGGACGGACAGATTTCGCTGATCGTGGCGAAGTCGGAGATGGGGCAGGGAATCAAAACGGGCTTGGCGATGATTCTGGCGGAGGAGGCCGAGGTCGATCTCGCTTCGGTGAAAGTGGAGCAGGCGGACACACGGCCGGATCTTTATGCGCACTTGGGGACGGGCGGAAGCGGCAGCACGATGGAAAACTTTATGCCGCTGCGGCGCGCGGGGGCGCAAGTGCGCGAGCTGATGATCACGGCGGCGGCGGCGAAATGGAATGTGCCGCCGGCGGAATGCGAAGCGAAGAAGGGGACGGTGCTTCACAAGAAATCGTCGCGCAAGGCCGGGTACGGGGAACTGGTGGCGGCAGCGGCGAAGTTGCCCCTTCCCGATCCGGAGAAAGTGCCGCTGAAGGATGCATCGAAATTTGAAGTGATTGGGCATCCGGTGGCGCGCGTGGACGTGCCGTCGAAAGTGAATGGCAGCGCGCAGTTTGGTATCGACGTGCGCGTGCCGGAGATGGTGTTTGCGGTGGTAGCGCGGTGTCCGACGTTTGGGGGGAAGGCGGCGCACTTCGATGCAGCGAAGTTGAAGGCGATTGCGGGAGTGCGCGATGTGTTTGAAATCCCGGCGCTCGGTCGCGACATGTTTACCGCGGGAGGGATCGTGGTTGTAGCAGATTCCACATGGACTGCGATGAAGGGGCGGGAAGCGCTGCAGATCACGTGGGACCATGGCGCGGCGGTTTCGGAATCCACCGAGACTCTGCGCGACGCCCTGCACGCCGGGGCCAGCAAGGCGGGCAAGCGCGTGCGCAATGACGGCGACGTCGATGCGGCGTTGTCCGGCGGGGCGAAGCGCGTCGATGCCGTCTATGAGTTTCCGTTCCTGGCGCACGCCACCATGGAGCCAATGAACATCACGGTGCATGCGCGTGGCGGTGAGGCTGAAGTCTGGGCTCCTACGCAATCGCCGGACTGGGTGCAGGGAACCGTGGCGAAGATTCTGAGTGTGCCGCCTGACAAGGTCGCGGTGCACACAACGCTCATGGGCGGAGGGTTTGGGCGCCGCTACATGGCAGATTACCCGGCGGAGGCGGCGCAAATCGCGAAGGTCGTCGGCAAACCGGTGCAGCTTGTCTGGAGCCGTGAAGACGATATGACGCACGATTTTTATCGTCCATCGGCGTGCCATCAAATGCGGGGAGTGGTGGACCAGGCAGGACATCCTCTAGTGTGGTCTCACACTATCGCGTCCACATCCATTGGCGCGTGGTGGGATCCGCCGGAGAAGAGTGAGCCCGAAAATTCGGAGGTGGGCGGGGCCAAGCAAATGCCTTACGCGATTCCGAACGTAAGGCTCGAATACAACGCGGTGGCCAGTTCGGTTCCGCCTTTGTGGTGGCGTTCCGTGGAGCACTCTTTCAACGGATTTGCTGTGGAGAGCTTTATCGATGAACTTGCGGCAGCAGCTGGGCAGGATGCCGTTCAATTTCGCAAGGGACTCCTGGTGAAGCCGGCGAACTGGAAGCCGAAGGACGAGGATGATCCCGACCCGGCACGGCTGCGTGGAGTGCTGGAGTTGGCCGCAGAGAAGTCTGAGTGGTCCAAGCCACTGCCAAAGGGCAAAGGGCGCGGCATTGCTTCATACCATTCTTTTGGAAGTTACTTCGCCGAGGTCGCGGAGGTGACGGTCAACGGCAGCGAGTTCAAGATTGATCGCATTGTGGCCGCGGTGGATTGCGGGCAGATTGTGAATCCGGAGTCGGTGCGGTCGCAGACCGAGGGCGCGATCATTTATGGATTGAGCGCCGCGCTGAAGAATGAGATCACCATCAAGAATGGCGCGGTCGAGCAGACGAATTTTGACGGATACGATCCCATCCGGATCAACGAGGCTCCGCCGATCGAGGTGCATCTGGTCAGCAGCAAAGAAGATCCTGGAGGGATGGGAGAGCCGGGGCTGCCTCCGATTGCGCCGGCGGTGGCGAATGCGATTTTCGCGGCGTCGGGGCAGCGGCTGCGGAAGCTGCCGTTGCAGTTGAAGTCCGGTTGACGGCCCTCAGGGGCTAAAGCCCAAATCATTTTGCCGAGCTAACGGCACGACTGAAGTCGTGCCCTTCCCGGACTTCTCGAACTCTCGTGACGTATCTCCTCGGGTTTCGTGGACGAAAGCTCTTGACCGCAGAGATCGCCGAGTTCGCGGAAAAAATCGTTGTGCATTGCGCCAGCCCAAAAAGCGAACGCCGCCGGGAGATCGGCGGCGTTTCAAATCGCAAATCCCATTTCTAGCGCGGAGCTTCTTCCAACAATCCCTGCTCCAGCTTTTCCTGGCATTCGATGCAGTGGCGCGTCCAGGGGACGGCTTCGAGGCGCTTGGCGTTGATCTCTTTGCCGCAGTGGATGCATTCGCCGAAGTTGCCTTCGTGGAGGCGGGCGAGAGCTTTATCCACCATCTGCAGAAGTTGACGTTCGTTATTACTCTGGCTGAACAGGAATTCCTTGGTATAGGAACTGGCGGCGCGGTCGGCGATGTCCTGCGCGGTATCTTCGTCGGCGGAGCGGCCGTCGGCCTGAGTACGATTCACGGTACGGCGCAATTCCTGCTGCCGCGTCTCTAAACGTTTTTTGAATGATTCCAGTTTTTTCTTATCCATAAGTCACTTCACTTCGGTCAGTATCGAAAAATTGTCACATGAAACTCTTAGGACGCCCCTTCCCGGAGGCGTCCCTGACCATAAGGCCAAACGAAGATGATAAGCGCGTAAATTAAGATGCGTCAACAGGGTCAACCGGCTGCAGAAAGATTGGCGTAGAGCTGGATGTGGGGGGTGGCTCGTGGTTTAGATGAGCATCACAAGGCGGACAGCCGAGCCAGATCACTGAATCCCCTCCACTCCGATGTACAATTCGAGCCTCAGAATCCGAAACGAATTCGAGGAAGTGTTCGCATGTCGCGTTTGTTCTCCCTTGTTTTTTGCGTAATTGCTGCGGCCGCCTTGGCGGCACAAAATCCTTCGTCATCCAAGCAACCGGGAACTGCTGACGAGGCTGTGGTGTTCGACCGTATGGACAATCTCGTCCGTTTTGAGGACGACGGCACGGGTGTGCAGGAGACGACCGCAGTTATCCGGGTGCAAAGCCAGGCGGGGGTGAAGGAACTGGGACAGATGGTTTTCGGATATTCATCCGCGACCGAGAAGTTGGATGTGGACTATGTCAGGGTTCGTAAACCGGATGGTCGGGTGATCGAGACGCCGGCGTCCACGGCGCAGGATTTCGCGCCCGAGGTTCTTCGTGAAGCTCCCACCTACAGTGACTATCGGGAGCGTCATGTGTCTGTCGCCGGATTGCAGGCGGGCGACGTGCTCGAATACCACACCATTACGCATGTGACCGCGCCACTTGCACCTCACGAATTCTGGTACGAGCATTCCTTCTCGAAAGACGTTGCTGTCCACGAGGGACGGCTGCGGATCGATATCCCGAAGGCGCGCACCGTAAAACTCAAGAGTCCAGAACGCCAGTACGAGACCGCTGAGTCGGGTGACCGCAGAATTTATACCTGGACGATGAGGGATTTTGTTCCGGACCGGAGGCACGACCGCGAAGCTATTCGCGAAGAGCCGGATTTTACGCCTGAGGTCCAGTTGTCTACGTTCGCGGACTGGCAGCACGTCGGACAATGGTACGCCAAACTGCAAGGTGATCGCGTGGTCGTGGACGAGAGCGTGCGCAAGAAGGCCGCGGAACTTACACAGGGCGCCGCCACGCCGAAGGAGAAAGCGCGGCGTCTCTACAACTATGTAGCCCTGAATATTCGGTACGTCAGCATCTCCTTTGGAGTCGGTCGGCTGCAGCCTCACGCCGCGTCGGAAGTTCTGCAGAACGGCTACGGAGATTGCAAGGACAAGCACACGCTGCTGCAATCGCTGCTGAAAGCGGAAAATATTCAAAGCTATCCTGTACTGATCAGCAGCTACCGGGAACTTGACCCGGACGTGCCATCTCCAGCGCAGTTCAATCATGAGATCACAGCGGCAGATTTGGGTGGGGCACTCACCTGGCTCGATTCCACGGCGGAAGTAGCACCCTATGGTTTGATCCTGTATCAGTTGCGCAACAAGCAGGCGCTGCTGGCCGCCGAAGGCAAGACTGCCGGGCTCCGGCGCACTCCAGCCGACGCCCCTGTGAAGAACCAGTTCGCAATCAAGCTCGACGGGAAATTTACGGAAGCGGGCGCGTTCGATACAGCGGTCGAAATCACGGCTCAGGGCGACAGCGACGCGCCGCTGCGGTCGGCCTTCCGCCGACTTCCCCAGGCGCAATGGCAGGACGTGTTGAAGAATGTATCCGCCATGTGGGGGATGGCGGGAGACGTGTCGGAGATTCACGTCGACCCGCTCGAAGACACCAGCAAGCCTTTCCACCTGGCGTACCGCTACCACAAGGATAATTACTTCAGCGTGCCGAATTCAGGAGTGAGCTTCAGGATTCTCCCGCCGATGCAGGTGCGGGGAGCCCGGAGCGCGAATCCGAAGAAGCCGCTGCAGCCGGTGAATGTCGGTCCGGCAATCGAGGAAACCTACCGAGCTCACATCCAGTTTCCCGCCAACTACACCGTGCAGGTGCCGAGCCCGGCGAGCATGACGCGAGACTACGGCGACTATTCAGTCTCCTACGAGATGAATAAGAACGTGCTGGACGCGGTACGACGAGTCACGCTGAAAGTGAGCGAACTTCCAGCCTCGCGCCGCAACGATTATGAGTCGTTTGAGAACGCTACCGGCAGCGAGGCGCGACAGTTGCTCACAGCCAGCATTACGCCTGCATCAGCGGCCGCTTTGGCAGCAGCGGCAAAGTCTGGGAGCACGCCCGAGGAGTTGCGCAAGGCCGGCACCGCGGCCCTGCAACGCAGGGATTTCGACGCCGCTGCCGATCTGTTAAAGCACGCGACCGAGCAGGATCCGAACCAGAAAGATACGTGGGATGATCTGGGACGAGCCTATGCCGGCCTCAAACAGCATGACGACGCTATTCGCGCTTTTCGCAAGCAGATCGAAGTGGATGCTTTTCACAAGAGCGCGAACCAGGATCTCGCTTCGGAACTGCAGGCGCAGGGAAAATTCGACGACGCGATTGCCGCTTACCGCAAGCAACTGGAAATCACTCCCTTCAACAAGTCCACGCACAAAAGTCTGGGGCTATTGCTGGCGCAGTTGAACCGTGACGGCGATGCCGCCAAGGAACTGGAAGATGCCGCCGCCATGCCGCCGGACGACCCTGAGGTGAAAGTCGCACTCGCCCGTGTGTATGCCCGCAATGGCAATGCGGCCAAAGCGGAGGCGCTCATGAAGAGCGTTACCGGAGTTGCGGCACCTGCGTCCGGTGCCGACATCTACGCTTCTGCGTTGCGTGACGACATTGACCCGAACCAGATCGTGCGCGAAGCTCGCAAGACTCTCGACGACGTGGGAGATCAGTTTGATTCGGGTGAATTCGACCGCTCGACGCCGTCCGCTTTTCGCGCTATGGATCTGGTGGCGCTGGCTTGGGCGCGGATTGGTTGGGCAAAGTTCCTGCAGGGTGAAACTCTGGAAGCGATGCAGTTCCTGAACTCGGCCTGGCTTCTCAGTCAGTCAGGCACAGTGGAGAACCGGCTAGCCCGCGTTCTGGAGAAGGAAGGACAGAAGGAGAAAGTTCGCCATGCCTTCGCGCTGGCCGTGGCGGCAGGCGGCGGAGAAGTCGCGGCGTCCCGCGAGCAGTTGCTGAAATTGTCTGGCGCACCGGATGCCGCTGACAAGGAGGTCGCAGACGCTGGCGCAGAATTGCTGCAGGGGCGCACGGTGAAACTCCCGGCGATTGTCAGTGGCAAGGCTTCCGCTCAATTCATTCTCGTATTTGAAGGTTCCAATAAGCCAGACCGTGCCGATTGGCAGGATGGGGATGCGAGCCTTCGCACAGCCACCGACGAGTTACGGAAGAAGGAATATCCCGTGAAGTTCCCCGATGTTTCCTCGATCAAGATCGTGCGCGAGGGAACCCTCTCTTGCGACGGAGCTGCTTGCGCAATCGTCCTTTCGCCACTTGAAGGACTCCAGCCCGGTCATTGACGATTGTCCTCTGAGCGCGGAGGCGCGAGCCTATCGCGGCAGGGGATCCTTCATGCTGGCCAGGGCGTATCCCATGACAGCCATGGCGGCGGCGGTCTCGCGTAACTCGGCGGGGACAATTTTGTCCAGCGTGTCGGCGGCAGAGTGATGGTAGTTGAAATACGTGCGGCCGTCCTGCAGGATGCCGAGCGCAGGCACGCCCGCTTCGGACATGGCGGCAATGTCAGCTCCCGGCGGATAGCTGCTGGGCATCAGGACATTCGCGCCGAAGCTCTGCAGGATTTCCAGCACTGGGCGCAGGCGTTCTGCGGCGTGCGGTGACATCTTGACGTCGAAGCCCAGCGGATGCGCCGCGCCGGCATCGCTTTCGATCGCGGCCACGTGGTTCACGAATTCGGCGGAATGGTCTTTGGTGTAGGTCTGGCTGCCGGCGCCGCCGCTTTCCTCATCCATCCAGGCAATCACCCGCAGCGTGCGCTTGGGGCGCAGATGGAGCTTCTGCAGAAGCTCGGCGGCTTCCATCGCGACTACGACTCCGGCGCCGTCGTCGATGGCGCCTGTGCCGAGGTCCCAGGAGTCGAGGTGTCCGGAGACGACGACGATTTGCTCGGGATGCTCGCTGCCCTTCAGGTCGGCGATGACGTTATAGCTGGTCGCATCGGGCAGTTTCTGCGGAGTGAGGGTGAGATGCATGCGGACTTTAGCCTGCGCGGAAAGATGAGCGATCAGGTCAGCGTCCTCGGCGGTGACGGCGCCGGCAGGAATTACGGCGGGGAAGCTGAAGCCGGTGTGCGGCAGACGAAAGTCTGCACTGCCTACCGAACGGACTAACGCGGCCACTGCGCCCAGATCTGCCGCAGCTTTGGGACCGGCTCCGCGATAGCGCACCGATTCTCCGTAGGCCATGAAGGCCATCCCGCCCGCAGCTTTTTGTTTGTCGAAGGGCTCGTTGAAGAGGACGATCTTGCCGGCGACTTTGTCGTGGCCGAGGGCTTTCAGTTCGTCGAAAGTATTGACGACGACTACTTCCGCTGTGATGCCGTCGGCGGGAGTCGAAGTGCTTCCGCCGAGCGCGGCGAGAACGACTTTCTGTGTGGCACCGGCGGGCTGGCCGGCGTATTCGACCAGTTCTGCCGTTTCGGCGCCGCGGACCCAATGCGGAACTTTTACTTCTTCGAGGTGGACATCCAAACCGAGCTGGCGCAACTCGGCGGCGACATATTCCACGGCGGCTTTTGCCTGCAGAGATCCGCTGGGGCGTGGGCCGATGTTCTCGGTCAAGTAAGCGACCTGGCGGTATGCGTAATCGTCGGCGAGCGCCGCCGTCTTGATGGCTGTGAGTGCCTCGATGAGCTGAGGAGGGAAATTCTCCTGGTCCGCCTGGGATGCCTGCAGCGGCGCCATGAACGGGACGGGAGCGTTCTTGGGAGGTGGGTTCTGAGTTTGGGCCGCGATCGGCAATGCGCATGGTAAGAGGACGAGGAGGTTCAGGAGCGGGTTGGGCTTGATCATGGTCGGAGGTCAGTGTATCTGACAGTGGCACGACAGCGAAACAGGGACTCATTCCCGGCAGCGGCTCAGTTTGAATTTTGAATATCGCTCATCAGAGGCGTCATCCCGAAAAGCCGGCGCATTTCAGCCGGCTGAGGGATCGCCCGCTCTTGGATTCGCGGGTGTGAGATCCCTCCCTCCGCCTGAAAAGCGGCTCCAGTCGGGATGACTCCAACTCTGAACAATCTGGTATTCAAACTGAGTCACTGCGTCATCCCCGCATGATTTCGCTCAGGTTTCCCTGGGATTTCGCGCAGGTTTCGCGCAGTGGTACGATATCGGCCTGTTCCGGGCTACGGACACTGAAATTGCAGATGACGAGATAATGCAGGGGCTTTACCGCAAACTCCGCTCGCAGGAGGTTGTCATGCAGTGGACCCAGGTCTACGATCCACTCGGGCATTGGTGGCTTTCCACGCTGGTTGCAGGCCTCCCCATCATCGTCCTTTTCGGATTACTCGCCGGACTCAAGGTGAAGCCGCACTGGTGCGCGATCGCCGGGGCATCAACGGCCGTGGTGGTAGCGATCATCTTCTTCAAGATGCCTCCAACACTGGCGGCTCTCAGCTTCGGATACGGCGTTGCGTTCGGCGTATTGAAAATTGCCTGGATCGTTCTGGCCGCGGTTTATCTCTACGACATTTCCGTCGAGACCGGGCAATTCGAAATTATGAAAGAGTCGGTCGCCGGAATCACTCCTGATCGCCGGTTGCAAGTCTTGCTGGTTGCTTTTTGTTTTGGCGCGTTCATTGAAGGCGCCGCGGGCTTCGGGGCGCCCGTGGCAATCGCGGGCGCTTTCATGATCGGGCTCGGGTTCAAACCCTTTCATGCTGCGGCGTTGAATCTGATTGCGAACACCGCACCCGTGGCTTGGGGAGCTATCGGCACGCCGGTGCATACGCTGGCGGCGGTAACCGCTCTGCCGGAATCCGATCTCAACGCCATGATCGGCCGCATTCTTCCTTTCACGGCAGTCATCGTCCCCTTCTGGCTCGTGAGAACCATGGTCAGCTGGAAGGAGACGTTCGAAGTGTTTCCCGCAATCCTCGTGGTCGGCGGCTCGTTCGCCCTTACGCAATTCTTCTGGTCGAATTATGTAGACAGCAATCTGGTTGACATCATGGGAGGCGTAGTGTCGATTGTCGCTGTCCTGATCTTCCTGCGATTCTGGAAGCCGAAGAAGATATGGCGCTTCGATTATGACGAGACGGCGTCTGCTCTGCCGCCACCCGCCGCGGAGATCACCGACCAGGCTGGCGGAGAATGGGCGGCGGAAAAGTTCGATGGCTTCGTCAAAGTCCGCACCTACAGTGCGGGACAGGTCCTGAAGGCCTGGATGCCTTTCGCGATCCTGTCGCTGTTTGTGCTGCTCTGGGGACTGCCCAAGATCAAACTCGCCATGAATCAGGCCACCACGCCGGCTTTCCGGGTCTTGCTTCCGGACGGCAAAGTCCGTCCCGGTCCGCCGGGATGGGATGTGCCTTATTTGCACAACGCTATTTCTCGCGCCGTGCCGGTCGTGGCGAAGCCGACTCCCGAGGCAGCGCGCTACGATTTCAATTGGCTCTCAGCTACCGGGACCGGCTGTTTCTTTGCTGCCATCGTCTCCGGATTGCTACTTGGCCTAAGTCCACTGCGGTTGATGAAGATTTTTTGGCGAACCCTGGTGCGCATGCGGCTGGCGATGATTGCCATCTCGTTCATGCTCGGGCTGGGCTACGTGACGCGCTACTCGGGGCTCGACGCAGTTCTGGGGCTGGCGTTCACGCGTACGGGATGGCTGTATCCTTTCTTCGGGACGTTCCTAGGATGGCTGGGAGTGGCGCTCACCGGCAGCGACACTTCCGCCAATGCGCTCTTCGGCAGTCTGCAGAGGATTACTTCGCAGCAACTCGGCATCGACCCGATCCTGATGTGCGCGGCCAACAGCGCCGGAGGAGTGATGGGGAAAATGGTGGACGCTCAGTCCATCACGATCGCCACGTCTGCCACGGAGCAGGTGGGCAACGAAGGAATCATCTTCCGGTTTGTGGCGTGGCACTCGGTGGCGCTCTGCTCCATCGTCGGAATAATCGTGCTGCTCTATGCGTATGTCTTCCGATCCGCGGTCCCGCATGGGCTGCTGTTCGTGAAATAGCGCAGCCAGATTTTCGCCGCCGGGCGCGTTTCCTGGGCTGCTGGTTCTGGGTCTGGCAGCGCTTGAAAGAGCCAGTAGAACGATGAAGCAAAGTTTCGCCGGTCCTCTGCCCGCAATCGGCGATCTTTATTTTTCCTTCCGAGGAGGAGGCGCGTTCAACACCAACCAGTAAAGCCCGAGCTGTAGGGCCGCGGCCGCGAATTGGTCATAATCCACAGGTTTGAGCACGTAGCTGTTGGCGAAGTGATCGTATGCACTCAGTCGATCCTTATCCTCGTTGGAAGAAGTAAGGATGACGATGGGAAGATGCTTGGTGCGTTCCTCTGCGCGAATTGCTTTGAGAACCTCTAAGCCACTCACTTTGGGCAGGTTGAGATCAAGCAACGTTACTGCTGGAAGGTCAGTACATCCCTCTCCGCATAGGGGCCGCGTCCGAACAGATAGTCGAGGGCATCGACCCCATCGCGCGCGCGAACCACTCGATTAGTGATCTTCGCGCGATGGAATGCCCTCATGGCTAGTTCGGCATCGTCGTCGCTGTCCTCGACAAGTAGAATCGTTTGTTCTTGGATCATCATTGGACGTCCCCCAGAGTGAAAAAGAAGGTGGCCCCTTCATTGACAGCTGCCTTGACCCAGATGCGGCCACCGTGCCGCAAAACAATTCGCTGGATCGTGGCTAGGCCGATCCCGTTGCCTTCAAACTCAGAATCCTGGTGCAGCCGCTGAAAGGGCGCAAAAAGCTTCGCCGCGTACGCCATGTCGAATCCGGCACCGTTGTCCCGGATGTAGAAGACGACCTCGTTTCCCTGGTTCTCACTCCCGAATGCGATCTGGGCCTCTGGACGCTTCGCCGTGTACTTCCAAGCGTTTCCGAACAGATTCACAAGGACAATCGTTACTAGCTGTGCGTCCCCAAGTGCGCTGAGTCCGTCGGCGATCCGGATGAAACTTTGCGTAAAGGCTCCCTATCCTGGAGTTCGGCGACTACATCACGCGCCAGCGCTGTCAGATTGATCGACTCTTTCCGTAGCATTGCACGGCTCATGCGTGACAGATTCAGAAGATCGTCGATGAGCCCCGACATCTTCTGAATTCCTGTCCGGACTCTTTGAAGATAGTGACAGGCTTGCTTGTCCAGCGTCTCAGCATACTCGTCTAGGATAGCCTTGCTAAAGCCGTCAATGGCGCGGAGCGGCGCTCGTAGATCGTGCGAGACAGAATAGGAAAAAGCTTCCAACTCCTTGTTGGCAGCGTCGAGCTGCCTAGTGCGTTCCACTACGCGGCGCTCCAGTTCCGCGTTCAATTTGTTGACTTCTTCTGCTCGCTTGCGCTCCCTGACCTCGTTTGTAAGTTCCCGGTTCGCCGCTTCGGCCTGCCGCCTGCGGCGGCTCGCGACTGCGGCGAAAAGAACCGCCGCTGCAAGCAAAATCGTAAGAAGGAAAATTACTAAAATGCCCATCGCCCCGACAGTGAGAATCAGATGGACCGGGCCCAAGTTGAGGACGTAGTTCTTTGTCGGCACCGAGGTGCCGGGGTTCGCCTGACGAACCCCGGCCATGTAGCCCAAGACAGCTGAGCAGAAAGCGCCGTCAGGATTCCGACCAGCTTGAATCCGCCAGCCCAGCTCTTTCTGCTCGGTTCTCCACTAGAATTCAATTCGCAGTGCAACTTGCCCTTCCCGCCCTGGCAGGGACTGCAATGGCTTGCCCAGGGGCGTAGAGGATACGTTCTGGTACTGTTCCACGGCAGCCGGATTGGCTCGATTCAACAGATTGAAAAACTCGAAGATGGCCTGGAGGCGAATTCTTTCGCCGATGGTAAATTGCCTGGAGAAGCGCGCGTCGACGTTGACGTACGGCGCCGCCCGGAAGTGGTTGCGGCCCACCTGGAAGTCCACTCCGTTGCAAAAACCACCGCCGTCGGCGTCGGTTAACACTGCAGGAACGTCGCTGAAGTGGAAGCCACTCTGCGCCCGGAAGATTCCGCTGATTTCAAATTTCGCTGGGAGTTGCAGCGTCCCATCCAGAAGGTAGGTGTGATTCAGAGCCAAGTCCGACGGGCCACGATCCAGGTTGGGTCCGTTGTAGAACCTCCCCGCTTGCGGCACCGGGTTGCCATTGCTCGCGATAAACGAGCCGTTCGCGTTGGTCTTTCCGGTCACCGAATCCGTGACCAGCGTGGGGACTCCAACAAAACTGTCGGTCGGCCCTTGGGATGCAAGAACGCCCGCTCCCAGGCCGGTCTGTACTTCACTCACGAAACTGGAGTGCAGGGCGTCATCGATAGCATTGGCCCAGGTGTAGAAGACCTCGGTGGTGAAATGCTTGCTCATGGCCTTGCGCAGTCCGATGCTGAACCCGTCGTAGCGGCCCTGGTACCAGGGGCCATAACTCTCTGTGGGTGTGCTGCCGGTACCGGGCTGAAGTTCGCCGGTATGGCCCGGCATGCGGGCTTCAAAAGCCAGATTCGTGGTTCTAACTCCCAGCATGTCCCGTATGTCGCGATGGTAATAGTCGGCTTGCACCACGGTCTTGTCGCCGATCTCCCGTTGTATCCCGAAGTGAAAACTGCGCGTGTAGGGCGTCTTGAACCCTCGATCCACCGTGACGGGAACCAAGAAATCTTTCGGAACGGGGAAGTTCATGGTGAGGTTGCCAAACCCGCCCCAGAAGAAGAATCCAGGCTGTTGGTTTACTGCGGCGCTGGCCGCGTCCGCGAACTGCTGTGCCGTAAGGCCACTCAGCACTTGCACGTTGCTCTGGCTCACGACGGAGTTGAGCGGGATTCCAGTGGGGCCCACGCCGTTCAAATGGTCGACCCCGAAAAAGGGCAGGCCCGGCAAGGGGCAGGTGGCACCGGACGCCGCGATCTGCGCGTCGGTCAGCACCGATGAGGCGCACAGCCCGAAGAGTAGCGGAAGGATGGATGGATCGCCATAGAGCAATCGCGGAAAGGAAACGGTTTCGTGGCTGAAAAGGTTTGCCCCGCCAAATCCTGGGATATCGCGCGCCAAACCAATACGGAAGTTGTCGTAGAAGACTCCCCAACTGGCACGAAGGACGGTTTTGGGTGTGGGCGACCAGGCGAGCCCCAGGCGCGGTGAAAAATTGGTGGGGTTGGGAAAGCGGGAATCATAATCCCAGCGCAGGCCGAGATTTAGCGTCAAAGTCTTTGCGATTTTCCAATCATCCTGGAGAAATAAACCGTCGTAGTTGTTGCGCAGACGAATCATGTCATCCTGCGGCGTCGGCCCCGCAACCGAGGTCAGCACATAGACTCCTGAGTTGACGGAGCCAAACTGCTGAAAGTCGGAAGTGGTCGCAAACAGTTGATTGAGAAGATTAGCGGATTCCACGCCGTCCACGTGCGCGTGTTGGAAGTCCCAGCCAAGCTTGATCTCGTGCCTCTGCACGATTTTGTCGAGGTGTGCGCCGGCGGAAGTGTAGTTCGGTTGTAGAAGCAGGGGAGTAAATCCCGCCCCGAACTTTACTTGCCCAAGATCACCGAACAGGCCGCCTGTGGTCGAACTGCTAAACATGTTAAACAACGTGGTGGCGGGGCTGGCCTCCGGATGCGCCGCTCTCTCGGCGAACGGTTCCCCGCGATACTGCACATAGGCGCGGAGCAGCCACGGATCGCTCAGTTTCCCTAGAATCGCCGTGTCGTGGAAGCCCCACATCAGAAACCGCGAATCGGAATCGCTCCTGGTGGAAGGCAGGTTTACCGCTTCCGACAGCGGCAGAAAATTGGTTATGTGGCCGTTGATCAGGTTCATTTGTTCGGTGAGGTGGTGCCGTCCCAGTTGCTCGTCTAGCTTGAAAAAGGAGCGGGTTTCGAAAGTCTGATTGTGCTGGTCAAAAGTCTTTTCCCGCGCTTGCAGAAAATCGGGAGTGTTCGGAGGAAAAACGAAATTCAACTGGCGGCTCTCGTGGATGCGCTCGACCGACCCGAAAAAGAAGACGCGATCGTGCAGGATTGGGCCTCCTACGTTGGCGCTGGGATCCCAGCGCAACAGGAACGGCACGCTCGTTCCAGACACATCGGAGGAGTCGAACACACTATTGCGATGGAAAGCAGAGAGTAGTCCGTGCCATTGGCTGGTCCCGCCCTTGCTTACCACGTTTACGACTCCGCCCGACCCATGTCCGAACTCAGCACTGTACCCGGAAGTGAGCACTTGAAACTCCAGAATTGAATCCTGGTCGAAAGGAGCTGCAGGCCCGCCATCGACTGCGTCACTGTTTGGCATGCCGTCAATAAGCGAAGACCGCGTTCCCGCCCCGCTCTCCGAGGATGGGTGCCGCGGCGTCGGTTCCTTCGTTGGCTTGCCGATTGATCGTCACGCCCGGAACCAATTGCATCAGGTCGAGGTAGTTCCGCCCGTTGATCGGCGTCTGCTCGATCTGCTGTGGCAGGATGGTCTCGCCTGAAGAGGAGATAGTGGTCTCCAAGGGTGACGGATTGCCCGAAACCGTGATCACCTCTTGCGCCGTGCTGATGGCCAGTACGACGTCGAGAATTAGCAAACGATTCACCGTCACGGGCAGACGTCGTAGCGCTTGACGGCAAAACCCGGCTGGGCCACCTGCACGCTATAGGTGCCAGGCTGCAATCCCGGAATACGATACGATCCGTTGGCATCGCTCGCGGTCTTAATCTCGCTGGCTAGAATCGGGCCGCTGATCTTGATTTCAGCACCTATGATTGCCAGATGCTGCCGGTCGGTAACGGTTCCCTGGATGACGGAAGTAGTCTGGCCCGCAAGTCGGTCAGGCTGTCCCACCCAGAAGGCAAATAGCGATAAGAGGAGAAAGCCGGACAGGGAGCGGACGGGCACTCTTCCGTGCCTGAGTTCAAGCCCGTGACGCATGATAGCTTCAACATCGGCAGAATGCCGCACGTCATTAGCGTCATTCCTGGAGTACGTCCTAGTAGGGAGCGAGATTAAGCAATTCTCACTGCTCGCTGACGGAAATTATTCCTAGCCAACAAAAAATGGCCCCATCGTTGTGGCCAAGTTTCAAGAGGCTACGGATTTGGTGGCAATGTCAGGAAAGGCGATGCAAAAGTCCGTTCCGCCAAGCGGAACGACTCGGGTAGTGACGCGGAGAATCGAAGAGAATGAAGGTCATGTTGCTTGGTTTGCGGCCTTTTGGTACTAAGGACAGAAGCATTTGCCGCGCCCAAGGTAGAAACTTCTGTGATCGTACTGACAGCGGTATGACAATGAAACAGCGATCCAAGCTGCGTCCTTTCGGGCCAGTGCCAACGCTGCACTCAGTGGGTGGGAGTTTCAGTAACGCGGAATCGTCGATTTGAAATCTCGTGGCTTCCCTCGGCGCGGGAAAATGCATCAAAATGCTTCGATGAGCCAGAGAGAAAGACTGTTCCTTGTTGTTTTCCTTAGCGCGGGTATTTTGAGTTTGCCGAATTGGGTCTGCGCACAAAGCAACACCGATCTGCCGGACAGCCCGTCACAGGTAGCCCGATATAAGCATCGCAACGACCCCGGGGGAGACCGAGAAGTGACTTGGCGGTCTTTGCCAAAAGATTTTCTGCACGACCAGAAAGACATTTGGTGGGTGTTCCCGGGCCAGTTGGCGAAGGGGCGCTACTGGGTGCCCACGCTTGCTGTCACGGGTGGTACAGCGGGACTCATCGTGGCGGATCCGCACGTCATGCCCTATTTTCGTACTCATGCCAGGAATCTCGACGACATCAATGACGTCTTCGATCCTTTGATTACTTCGGCAGAAGTGGTGGCCTTGCCGGTTTCGCTGATGATTGCAGGCTATGCGCGACATGACTCGTATCAAGTAGGTACGGCATTGCTCGCCGGGGAGGCCTACGCCGACAGCGCAGTGGTTGACCTCGCGATGAAGGCCATTACTCGCAGAAAACGTCCGAATGATGTGCTCCCCGGAGCGCCCTTCACCGACACTTTCTTCAATGGCGGCAAGTCGCCTTTTAAGGGCAGTTCGTTCCCGTCCGGACATGCCGCCGGCGTTTTTTCCGTCGCCACAGTGACTGCCTGCCGGTATCACAACCATCGCTGGGTGCCGTGGGTAGCGTACGGTTTTGCAACGGCGATCAGCTTTTCTCGCGTAACCACGAGTGCTCATTTTCCGTCGGATATATTCGTTGGAGCTGCTCTCGGCTACACCATTACCCGCTACGAAGTGCTACGTCCACGCTGAACTCCGGCCCCAGCCCCGCCACCTTGGTGCAACTTGAGAATTCGGCTCTGGGCCCCGGTTGCCGCCGACTCACCAGCGTTATTCCAGCTATAAAAAAATGGCCCCATCGCTGGGGCCACGTTTCAAGAGGCTACGGATTTGGTGGGCAATGTCAGGAAAGGCGATGCAATCGCCCGTTCCGCCAGGCGGAACGGTTCGGGTAGTGACGCGGAGAATCGAAGATAGTGAAGGTCATGTTGCTTGAGTTTGCGGCCTCTTTGGTTACCACATACAGATGCACTTGCCGCGCCAAAGGTCGAAACTTCCGTGATCGTGCGCAAGCCGCGTCATAAACAGATGAACATTAAGCACTTAGGGTAGCTACCGAGGCATGGGGCAAGGCGGTCGCGGAAATCACAGGAAAATCCGAAGTGCAGAAGAATGCATATTCAATGCACTCTCGTCCCCAACCCCCAAACACCAAGCCCACGGCGGATTCTCGCCCGCCATGGGCTCAGTTGAAAAAGAAGTTCTTACGGTCTAGCTGTTGCCGGCGACGGTGCGCAGCTTCCCCGGCAGAAAGTGATACGGAGGCCACGGCCCGCTGATCGCCACTTCGCAGTTTTTCAACTGCTTGGCGGCGGTGCTGTAGCGGTTCTGGTACTTTTCCACGCTCTTGGAGTCGATCAGGTGGGCGATGTCAATCAACATGCCCTCGGGTGCGACTTTCTTGCAGCTGACTTCTTCCTCCAGCGGGTTGAACAGCTTGTGTACCTGGACCGAAAGAGCCCGCGCCTTGGTCTGGCGCTCACGCTCTCGCGAAGCTTTCACTTTCAACTTGGACAGATAGTCGCCACCGACGGTATCTGGCAGTTCGATGTCGATCATCGCTTCGCGCAGGGAGCCGTCCCGGACAACCAGTTTGATGTGCATTTCAGACTTGCCGCGCAGCTTGGCAACGCTCACTCCAAAAGCCCGCCGGTTGACCCGGACGGCTTGGCGGAGCGCGTCATCGCTCTCAAAAATGGTGCCGAACTTAAAAGGAAGGACGGTGGAGTTACGGAAACAGTTGCTGACCACGCGAGCGTGGTCAATCGCGGATTTGTGGTCAAGTTCGCCTGCCGTGTGGTCGTATTCGCTGACGATAACCGCGAATTCGCCACTCGGATAGCTCAGAACCGCAGCGCCGTTCACTCCTTGAACGCCCTCTAGCAGGAAAGGGCGGCGAGTGCGGGTTCCATTGGGAAGGGTTTGATGCTCGGTAAGACAGTACGCGTACCACGCCATGTTGAACTCTCCGAACCGGGATGGAGGCAGCCGGGCTACCTCTCACGTCGAGTTTTTCGCCAAAGCTTGTAGAGCGATGTTGGAAGTTGTGGAAAACGGGCGGTACAGGGTCTAACGAACCGGGAACGTTTACAGTCAATTCCCTATTTGCATATTACTTTGGGCACCATCAATAATGCAACTTTTTCTTTGCGAAAGGCATCGGAAACCTTCATTTTCCGGCTGCGGAGCGGTTGGTCCGCTCCTGCAGGGCGAGAAGAACCACTCGCAACATCTCGTCCCAGGGTGCGGGTTTGCCCGTCCAGATCTCGAACTGGCGGGCTGCCTGATGGGCGAACATCTCGATTCCCGGGATGATCTGCGCGCCCCTTTCCCGGGCCAGGTTTATGAAGCGGGTTTCGGGCGGATCGTAAATCATATCAAAGACATAGCGGGCATTGATCTCCTTGTCCTGCAGCGGCGTTTCGCGGGTATTTCCCATCCCCACCGGGGTGGCGTTGATGATCACGTCGAATGCCAGCTTCTTTAGATCGGGGCGCTTGATGATGCGGGCCCGAGCCTGGTGGGAGAGTTTTTTGGCCGCTCCGGCGGTGCGATTCAGAATGTAGACTTCCGACCCTCGCTCCTTGAGTCCAAAGACGGCCGCGCGGGCTGCACCCCCGGCTCCGATCACTAAGATTCGGGCGCCTTCCAGGGTATTGAGGCGACGCTCCAGAGGGCGAACGATGCCGGAAGCGTCAGTATTGAAGCCGTAGAGGTTGCCATCCTGGGCTCGAACCACCGTGTTGCAGGCGCCGATCTTCGTCGTGTGGGAATCGGTGTTGTCGAGATGGGACAGGATCGATTCCTTGTACGGCATGGTGACGCTGATTCCGTGGATGGGAATTTCCCGCACGCAGGTCAGCAGATCTTTCAGAGTCTTGGCGTGGAGAGCCAGATAGACTGCATTGACATTTTCGCGCCGGAAGGCCGCATTCATGATGGCTGGGGACAGCGAGTGCGCGATGGGATCGCCCGCGACTCCGTAGACTCGCGTGGCCACATCCACCCGGTCGATGCGATAAACATTGCGCAATTCCTGCGCCGTCACCTGGCCGGGAGCGGTTTCTTCGCCGGCAGTGGCGGAGGCGAAGGTGAACACACTTCCCGCGCGCACGCCCAGAACCCGGCTGATGATCCCTTGTTCGCCCATGCACATGCCCACAAGCGAGTGCCGGTCGCCTTCCCGCGCCAGAAATTTGATCATCGTCACGTTGTCGGCGAGGGTGGTGGCGGTGCTGACGATCTTGTAGAAGTCAGCTGGATAGGCGAGCATTTTCTCGAGCGTTTCGTCGAGCTTCTTGGTGGCGCGGAAGTCGTGAAAAGACAGGATCAAGGCGGCACGGGTGCGGAGTTTCTGAAGCCGTTCGGGCTTGCACTTGGTGGCGGTCTGTAGCTCAACATCGACCAACTGGCAACCTGCCGCCGCCGCCTTGCCCAAGACGTCCAACTGAGACGCGATGGAGCCTCGGAACTTGCCTCCGCTGGCGACCCGGCGGCAGGTGGCGATTACGACCGTCCCGGAATGGGATTCTATAAAGCGTTTGATTCTTGGAAATGCCAGACCAGGCTTAGGAAGATAGTCCAACCTGAACTCTAGAAAGGGGTTATCCCGCACCAGGAGTTCGGCCTTGTCGGCCATCTCATTGGGATCGGCCCCGGTGACGGCCACGCAGACGCGGGGCAATCGCAGAGGCAGAAGACGGGGCGCGTAAGAGGGAGCGGAATTCATCGTTCCAAGTTCATCAACCCAAGTTCATCAACCCAGTTCAGACACCCAGTATTCAGGCGCCCGGTTCGGGGGGCATACTGAATGACGGCGAATTATTACAGGGCCTTAATTACTTATGCAACAACCGATTAATAATCCGTGAGGAAAAGCGAGAAAAACCTCCACCCTACGGTGCCCAACACCCTCGTAACCTTGACCCACCCTTACCTGCTTGTTACCTTCCGGCTGAAGCCTTTCTTTTCTGGCATTTGACTAGGGCGGGGGACGCATGCAGTCCTTCCCCGGAGGTAACATGAAGAAAACAGGACTGTTCGTGTTGTTGCTCGCAACGGCGGCTTGGGCGCAAAGCGGTGCTGACGCCTCTGCCGACCCGCAGGGGACTTCGCCGACCAAGGCCAGCTTTCCCACTGAGCGAGTTCAGACGCCCACCTACGCCGACTTGTACTGCGCTGGATTCATCAGCAAACAGACCCTGCCCGACGCCAATTTCGTGGCGGGCGGACTGCAAACACCCTCTACGACGAAGTTCACTCGCGGCGACGTCATCTATCTTCAGGGAGCTGGATACAGCGCCGGCGCCGAGTATGAGATTGTGCGGGCTTTGCGCGACGTCAACGAGTATGAAACCTTCCCCGGGCAAAAGAAACTGCTGAAAGAAACCGGCCAGCCCTACGAAGAAGTCGGACGCGTGAAGATCGTTGACACTCGCAGCCGGACTGCGATCGGGCAGATCGAATATGCGTGCGACGGCATCAATCCGGGCGATACCGCGATTCCGTTCGCCGAAAAGCAAACTGTGACTTTCCATACCCCCGTGCGTTTCGATCGCTTCCTGCCGGCCAGCAGCAAGCTTTCCGGCCGCATCGTGATGGGCAAAGATTTCGACTCTCAGCTGGGTACCGGGCAGAAAGTTTATCTGAACGTCGGCTCGAACCAGGGCGTGAAGATCGGCGACTTCTTCCGGGCAGTGCGCACGTATGAGGCAGACCTGAAAGACCCCGTGGATTCATTGTCGTTCAAGGCCGCGATTGCCGAGGACACCCAGAAGAAGACGCCTTCGGTCGATCCCGCGATGTTTACCAAGGGGAACGGTCCTGTGATTCACGTGCGCGACTTGCCGCGGAGAGCTGTGGGCGAGATCGTGATCATCGGCGTAACCAACACCACTGCGACCGGCATGATCGTGTTCGCTCTGGAAGATGTGCACGCCGGCGACGGCGTGGAAGTGGATTCAGTGCAGTAGACGCTACGGAAGAACAGTCAGGGGCCGGGGACGGGAGACCGCCCCCGGCTTTATTTTGCGCTGGAAAAGCTCCACCGTGATTGGAGTGCGAATACTCCGCGTCGGTCCCCCACAACGAACTGGAGCAGGTCTCTCACGGCGATCCAACTCACAATGCCTGCTAATGAGCGCTATCGCAATTTATCGTCAACTATTCTTTGCCTACCTCGCTTCAAGCTTCCGAGGCCAATTTTTTAGCTTCCCCGAGTAAAAAGGTTAAACTTACTGCGTTCAAAGCTGGATTGCGGAGGCCACCATGGAATTCAACGAGAAAGCCCGTGTGCAGGCATTACGCCGGTATAAGATTCTCGATACTGATCCGGAAAAAGCCTTCGACGACCTCACGATTCTGGCGTCGCACATCTGCGAAACTCCGGTTGCGCTGATCTCGCTGATCGACTCCGACCGGCAGTGGTTTAAGGCGAAAGTCGGCGTCAGCGTGAGCGAAACGCCACGCGAAGTTTCATTCTGCACCGTCGCCATCCAGCAGCCCGATCTCTTCGTTGTTTCCGATGCCAGCAAAGATCCCCGGTTCAGCTCGAATCCTTTTGTTGTGTCGGATCCCAAAATTCGCTTCTACGCCGGTGCACCCTTCACCAGTTCCGACGGACATCCGCTGGGCACATTGTGCGTGGTGGACGTTGTCCCGCGCGAGCTCACTCCAAATCAGGCAAGGGCGCTGCTCGCGTTGAGCCGGCAGGTCCAGGCGCAGTTTGAGTTGAGAAATAATTTGATCGAATTGCGCGCCGCCCTCGATCAGCGCGACCGCGCCGAGTCTGAGCGCGACCGCACCATCATCGAACTGCAGCATGCCCTCAACCACGTACAACGCCTGAGCGGACTGCTGCCTGCATGCTCAGCCTGCAAGTTGGACGTAACCATCCCCGCTACCCCCAACGCAATTTCCGGGGTCGTGGATGGAGTGATGCAGATCGCTCGCGAGATGAAATGCGCGGAAGGTAATGAATTCCAGATTGAGCTGGCCCTGCGCGAGGCGCTCGCCAACGCCATCGTCCACGGCTGCAACAATGATCCTAGCAAGAAGGTGGAGTGCTGCGTGGCCTGCACCGAATCGTCGGACGTAGTCATCGTGGTACGCGATCCTGGCGAGGGATTCATCCCCAGCGCCGTGCCCAATCCGCTTGCCGCGGAGAATGTCCATGCCACTCACGGCCGCGGAATTTATCTCATCAATCAACTGATGGACGAAGTCTCGTTCGAACGCAACGGCGCCGAAATTCGCATGCGCAAAGCGGCAGCTCCTTCACCAGCACCGCGGGTCCCAGAAGTCGCCTAGAACCAGCCGAAAGTTCGAAAGAAGCGGAAGTCCCTCGATGAGTGCAATGATTCCATAACAATGTCGGCTCCCACGCTCGAGTAGACTTTGGTGGTGCAAACCAACCAAGGCCCGGGAGAAAGGAGCCAACGATGATTATTGTAGGCTGTGATTACCACCCGGGTTTCCAACAAATTGCATTTGTGGATACCGACACTGGGGAACTGCAAGAGCGGCGACTTGGGCACCGCGAAGAAGCGGAGAAGTTCTACCGCGATCTGGCAGCACGAGGCGCCCAGGTGCGCGTGGGCATGGAAGCCAGTGGACACGCACGCTGGTTTGAGCGATTGCTGGCGGAGCTGAACTTCGAGTTGTGGATTGGTGACGCCGCCAAGATCCGAGCGAAATGGGTACGCAAGCAGAAGACGGATCGCCAGGATGCGCAGCTGATTCTGAAATTAATGCTGAAAGATGACTTTCCGCAAATCTGGGTAGCGAGCTGGGAGAATCGGGATCTGCGGCAACTGCTGT
>Ga0137378_10001052_pt1 | contig 22976 bp, 17 predicted proteins | sample SagtaG_21_FD_104813 | JGI IMG/M metagenome (GOLD analysis project Ga0137378, IMG submission 104813) | Vadose zone soil microbial communities from Sagehorn Ranch, Mendocino, California, USA - Sage2_L_60_16 metaG | ecosystem: Environmental > Terrestrial > Soil > Vadose zone | place: USA... | reverse complement strand
AATATCGGCACGATCGTAGTATCTGCCGATTTCCTGTCTGGACGCTACGCCGCAGAAATTCACACCGGACAGCTTTAGACCGGAAACTAATTGACGGATATCGGATTCCAGTGGTCCTCCGCCGACCAAGTCAAGTTGTGCGCCGGGAAACTCTTTTTGCACGCGTGCAAAGGCTTTGACCACGACATCAATGCTGTAATAAGTGTGGAATCCGCGGGTACACACCAGATGCGGCCGCAAGGGCGTTCGCCGGCGATAGCTGAACTGCGAAAAATCCACGATGTTCGGGACGGGATATGCAGTCAATCCAAATTCCCGGAAAACATCCACCAGATAGGCTGACGGAGTCACGACCAAGTCGGCGCGCTTAAGCACCGCGCGGGCAATCGAGGAGCGCTGCAGATGGTCGCGTGCCTCACCGCTATGGTAGTTGACCAAAGTTTTCTTGCCCCGCATCCGTGCGACCAGCCACGCGGGAGAAGGCGCGATCAGAAACGAGGCGTAGGAGGCGGAGAAAATGTGGGCCACGTCCACGTCGCGCAGGCCACGCCACAATGCGGCCAGGTAATACGGTGTGCGCACCAGGGTACGAAGACCGGGGATGCGTCCGACCCAGCGAAGTCCTGCGGGAAATTGTGGATCTACGGGGATGAAGGTGGCCTGGACATCGGAATCGCCAGCGGGATCGCCTTGCCAGTGCCGCAGTAACAGGTCGGCCTGGACCGACTGTCCGCCGACGTAGCGAAGCGACGGGGCCACGATGGCCACGCGCAGGTGGTTGCCTGCGTTCATGCGGACCCTCCCGCAGTCGTGACCTGCCCCGCAGGAGCGGGCGAGTCCGAGTCGCAGAAGCCGCGGCCGGCGAAGCTCTCGAGAAAATTGCGATGCCACAATTCGAAAATCAGCAGCCGCCAGATGTGGCCGGACGAATTGCGCCGACCGCTGAAGTGGTCGTCCAGCAAGCGCCGTACGCCAACGGGATCAAAATAACCGCGCTGCAGAGTCCGCGGTTCCAGCAAAACCGTGAGAATCAAATCCTTCATTTCGTAGCGCATCCAGTGGACCAAGGGCAATGCGAAACCCTGCTTGGGGCGGTACAGCACTTCTTTGGGAACTCCAACCCGCTCCGCCAACTTGCGGAAAATATACTTCTGCTTGCCGCCCCGCATCTTCCATTCCGGCCCGAGTTGAGTGACCCACTCCACGAACAAATGATCGAGGATCGGCACCCGCACTTCGAGCGAAGTCAGCATGCTCATGCGGTCAACTTTGGTAAGGATGTCTTCGACCAGGTAGGTCTTGGTGTCCACGTAAAGCATTTGGCTGATCGGATCGTGCGCCGGGGCTTGCTCGAAATATCGCATCAGGATGTCCGAGGGATCGCCGCTCTCGGCGATAGTGGCGCGGAATTCCGGCGTCAGCAGCGACATCTCACGCTCAAACGGGGGGATGAAGCACATCTCCTCAGCATAGCGTTCTTTCCAGGGCAGCGAGAGACTGTAGGAAAGGCGGCGTCCGCGCATTCCGTGGGGAAGGAGCGGAAAAAGTTTTTCGCGATACAAGCGGCGTAGGCTTTGCGGTAGCCGGGCAAACACCTGTCGCCGCTGTTGAATGCCGTAGCGTTCGTATCCGGCAAAGAGCTCATCGCCGCCGTCACCAGAAAGCGCTACAGTCACGTGCTGACGGGCTAGACACGACACGAAATACGTGGGTAGCATTGAGGAATCGCCAAACGGCTCTTCCAGCGAGCGCGTTAGCTTCTCGACTGTTCCAACCACGTCGGGCTCGAGCATTAATTCGTGATGTTGGGCACCGAATTTCTGGGCCACCAGGCGGGCATATTTCGACTCATCGAAGTCGGCCTGACTGAAGCCGATGGCAAAGGTCTTGACGGGCTTGGAACTCGCCCGCGCCATGAGCGCGACCACGGTGGATGAATCGGTTCCCCCGCTCAACATCGCGCCGAGCGGAACATCGGAGATCAGGCGGATGCGCACGGCTTCGGCGAGGCGGTGTTCCAGTTCCTCCAGACATTCCTCTTCGCTTTTGGGATGATGGGTGCCGTATTCTGGCAGGTCCCAATACTTGCGAATGCGGATCTCCCCGCGCTCAAACTCCAGCAGGTGTCCGGGAGGCAGCTTACGAATTCCAACGAACGCGGTTGAGGGATCGGGAATGTATCCCAGATACATGTATTGCATCAGGGCAGCGCGGTTCACCTTTGCAAGGTCGGGAGCAACTGCGAGAATAGATTTGATTTCGGAAGCAAAATAGAGTTTTCCGTGATGCAGCGCGTAGTGCAGGGGCTTCTTCCCTAAGCGGTCGCGGGCAATCAGCAGGCGCTGGCGGTGATCGTCCCAGAGGGCGAAGGCAAACATGCCGCGCAGTTTTTTCACGCAGTCGGCGCCCATCTCTTCGTAGAGATGAACGATCATTTCGGTATCGGTGTTGGTATAGAAGCGATGTCCCCTCGCTTCCAACTCGGGGCGTAGCTCAGGAAAATTGTAAACCTCGCCATTGTATATGATCCAGGCAGAACGGTCTTCGTTGAAGATTGGTTGGTGGCCGCCGGCAACGTCAATAATGCTGAGCCGCCGCATTCCCAGGCCGGTATTGGCTTTTGCCAAGATCCCTTCATCGTCGGGACCGCGATGCACGATGGCCTGGCACATGCGACGGACGGTGGATTCTTCAATCCGCTCCGCCCGGTCTGCACTGACGACTCCTGCGATCCCGCACATAAGCTATCCTCTTACCGCCAGGCTTGGTGTATCTGCCGCAGGATTCGGACGCAGACTCCGGGCCAGCTTGTAGCGGTAATCGCGGTAGTCGCCGGGATTGCCTTCGCGTCCGTCACAGGCAGCCAGAAGAATGTTGGCCATTTCGCGGGCAGAAACGAAATGCAGGATTTCTTTTCGTTCGGCTGCACCATCGATCAAGGGGGCGAGGAATTGCTGCATCGGCGCGCGGAGGACATTTTCGTTGTCCACGGGATCCATACCGTGGGTATGGAGTTTGATGAAAAGCCAGTCGGGCCGGCCTGCGACAGCAATAGCAGCTTTTTTCCAAAGAGCCAGGCGGCGCAGACTGGGGGCATTTCTGCCGGTAAGCGCGCCATTGTCGAGGCGGCCAAAGCCGCTGCGCGAGTTGCGGTCAAAGTCGAGCATCCAAGGGCCTTGCACGATGAAGGGAAAAACTGTGATTGGCCGGTCAGTCTGAAGGTTTCGGCCACGGCGCTGAGGGGCGGGTTGATCCAAGGGCAGCGCGCATTCGTAAAGCGAATTGAGTTTTGCGATTTGTGCGGGATGAAATGCGGCAGTCGGATAGGTCATGTCCACGTAGCAGCCGGTCTCGGCAAGTATCTGCATCTCGTTGTCAACCCCGCAGCCATATCCGTCTGCGCAGTTGGCGAGGGCGAAATTTCCGTGTACAAAAGCATACCTGGGAGTATGGTCGCGGTCGGCATCGTCATAGGACAAACATCCATGCTGGTGCGCGAGGGCATCTCGAAAAGAAACGAGCTGTTGACGCGTGGCCTCCGCACTGGCCGATTCGCTGATGCCGTGGTGGAGGTGGATTTCCACTTCTCCCCAACCGCCATGACAGAGCCGGGCCAGTTGTTCCACTAACTCGCGATCGTACTGCTCGGCGGGATAGAAATAGGTGTGGGTGAATGCACGCCCTTCGTTGTCGCGGAAACGATCAAAGTTCCGGGGATATTCGTCACACCAGGTGTCGAGCCGCTGCTGCTGAACGTCTTTTGCGGCGAAGCCCGCGTTTTCGCCGGGCAGGCTACTGGGCTCAAAGTGGTCGGCCAGCGTGATGACGAGATGAACCTTGCCCGCAGGAGTTGGCCGCATGAGCCTTTGCCAGGCGTAGGCGGGCAGACACCTGGAGCCGTATTTGATCCGGCGCATGAGCTTGTTGCGGCCGCTTTGGGTTGAGTAATTCATCGGCAAAGTTGCTCAGCGTACCCATGCCACACGGCGGCCGGTCACGAACTTTACGAAAGCTACCAGCGCGGCAGAATTTAGGACTACAAAAGTGCAAGCTGCGTCGGCCACCCGGCCCAACGTACCTTTGGCCAGCTTCAACATAGCGACCAGGCTTAATGCGTAGAAGGCTAGCTGCAGCGCGAGCGCAATCCGGTAGAAGGGGTGCGGCAGGGCCAACTCTATCGAAGCGACGAATGCGGCCGCTAGGGCAAAGGGCGCGAACAACCGCAGGAGCTTGTGACTGATGAATTCAAAGCGCAGCGGATTTTCACCGCTCAACAGCCAGGGCGCAAGCTGGACTAGTTGATAGTTTCCGCTGAGGGTGCGCACTTTGCGCGAAAACTCGTGTCCGGTTTTCTGAGGAGCCACATCCCAGGCGCGTGCGCTGGGAACAAAAATGACTCTCGCGTCCTGCCGGACAACGTGCATGGGAATGTAAACGTCATCGAGAATGGTGCCCGCCGGCACCGGAACGAGCAGGCTGCGCCGAACGGCGTACAGAGCGCCGGTCGCGCCGACCACGGAGCCGGATGCTGACTCCATCTCGCGGATTGTCTTCTCGACTCGCCAGTAAAGACCCATGCCGCGGACCGCTTCTCCGGCGGAGGGATCGCCCAGCATTAACTCGCCGCTGGCGCATCCCACTTGGGGGTCGGCGAAGTTCTGAGCCAGCAAATGCAATGCGTCGGGCTCGATTATCTGGCGTGCATCGGTGAAAACGACAATTTCTCCACCTGCGATGGCAAGCGCGTCATTCAGGCAAGCAGCTTTTCCGCGCGGCTCGGCGCCGAGAACTATGCGCACCCGCGATTCCGAGCTGAGTTGCCGAAGAATGTCATTGGTTGCGTCGGTGGAAGCGTCGGAGACAACAATGACCTCAGTAAGTTCCTGCGGATAGCTCAGGGCCAGCAGGTTGCGCAGCTTGCGATCCAGCACCCCGGCTTCGTTGCGGACGATCATCACCATTGAGAGGAACGGCGTGTACGCGGAAGCCTGCACCGGCCGCGGACGATAGCGGCGGCGCAGCCACAGCCATGCGGCGTATCCGAAGTAGGTGTAAGCGAGCATCGCGGCCGAGCCCCAGAACAGCCACCTCATTGCGCGCCCCTGTTCATTTGTACCCCGGGTTCATTGCGCCCCCCGGATTCATTGCGCACCCCGGCCGAGCAGCACAATTTTGATGGTCTGGAACATGATCATGATATCCAGCCCGAGTGACATGTTCTTGATGTAGTAGAGGTCGTACTGCAGCTTCTCTTTTGCGTCGTCCACGGTGCTGCCGTACTTGTAGCGCACCTGTGCCCACCCGGTGATGCCGGGCCGGACTGCATTGCGGACTCCGTAGAAAGGGATCTCCTGGGTCAGCCATTCCACAAACTCGGGCCGCTCGGGACGAGGGCCGACAAAGCCCATGTCGCCTTTGAGCACGCACCACAGTTGCGGAATTTCGTCGATGCGGCTAGTGCGAAGGAACTTTCCGACGCGCGTGATCCTGGGATCGTCGTCCGCGGCCCAAGTCGCGCCAGTGTCCACCTCTGCGTCCTGGCGCATGGTGCGGAACTTAAAACAGTAGAAAACTTTGCCGCCTAGTCCAACACGCTTTTGCCGGTAGAGCACGTCACCCGCAGAATCCAACTTGATGGCAAGGATAACGAAGGGCAGAATCGGCAGGGCCACGAGCAGAAGAACGCCGGATGCCAGGATGGAAAAAATCCGGCGCAGCAGCGTGAATCCTGAACTGAAACGAAAGCCTTCCGCGAAGATGAGCCAACTGGGATAGAGGTTATCTACCTCGATGCGTCCGGAAATTCTTTCCAGCCACGAGGTTGCTTCCTCGATTTTGAGGCCGCTCAAGCGCAGGTGCAGCATTTCCATGACCGGCAGGGTACCCCGGCGGTCATCCATGGCGACGATGACGCGGTGGACGCGCCTTTCGCGAATCAGTTCCATGAGGTGGAAAGCGATGGCCTCGCGGGTGAATGCGCCTTCAACGTTTCCGCTCCAGCCGGCGACTTCGATGCCGAGCTCGGAACGAGTACGCAAGCCATTGATCAGGCGCTGCGCACGGTCGCCGGCGCCGAGCACATAGACGCGCTCCCGCAGGTAGGGGGTTTGGGCCAGCCAGGCATACATCATGCGCCAGCCGAACAGGGCGATCGTCACCAGAAGCAGCCCCAGCACGACTGCATGGTTGCCAAGCAGCACGCGCGGAAAAATATAGGCAATGACGGCCAGCGACAGGGCCAGCAGGCCAGGCACCAACAACAGCCGGAAATAGAGCTCACCCTTGGCATCCCACTGGGTGGGCTCATAAAGATCGAACAGGTGGGAAAACACCAGAACCGCCGCCGTCCCGGCCAGTATCTTCCAGTACCCGCCCTCGTAGTTCAGGACGACGTAACTGTCATCCGGGTGCTGGAAGACGGTGGCAACCAAGAAGGAGATCCACACCAGCAGGGCTTCTCCACCGAGGAGCACTAGGGTGCGGATGGGGTAGTAAACATTGAAAAGACGGATCACGCCTTCTCCTAGTTCTTGGCCTCGGCTTTGGGTTCGGACCCGTAAGCGGCGTAGTAGTACTGCGAGTAGGGGGAGAGTTCAGGAGTAATTCCATTAAGCACTACCCCCACAACATTGCGCTCGGCGAATTCTTTTCTGGCCTGGCGTGCGGCGTCGATGGGAGTGCTGTTCGACCGCACGACCAACAGAACGCCATCGCAGAATTTGGCCAACAAGGCGGCGTCAGCAACTGGCACCGCGGGGGCTGAGTCAATGATGATCCAGTCAAACATAGCTTCGAGGCGGCTCAACAGCACCTTTAAACGTCCGCCGGCCAGGAGCTCGGCGGGATTGCCGCTATTGCTGCCGGCCGGAATCAAGAACAGGTTTTCCATGGGGCCGCGCTGGATGATGGAGAACTCGTCAGTTTCGGCGCGGAGGTACTCTGATAGCCCGGGTCCGGACTCAGCGCCCATCAGCTTGTGCAACTGCGGATTGCGCAAGTCGGCGTCAAGCAGCAGCGCCCGGCGTCCATGCTGCCGCACGATCGCCTGCGCCAGGTTGGCGGCGGTAAAAGACTTGCCTTCCTTGGGCAGTGGGCTGGTTATCAGCAGCTTGGAAAGCGGCTGTTTTTCTCTGACCTGATAGAGGCGGCTGCGCAGGGTGCGGAACTCCTCCATACCAGCGCCGTGTTCGTCACCGCTGAAAAAAAGCATGGTCTTGGGGTCCGGACTCCAGTTGGTCAGGCGGCAGCGGGTGAGCAAGGAGTCGGGGGTAGAGGACAAAGCCGGAGCGGCGCCGGCGGCGACGTCAGTGAACATTCGCGGCGGATCCATGGGCGTGTCCAGCACGGAAGGTGCAGCCTCCCGCGTGGGCTGCAACATTGCCCGCTCCTGCTCCGCTTTTTTCAGTGCTTCATGAATTCGGCTCATAGTTTTCCTTCCTTGGGTACTTCACGCTCCGGCTGCTTCAACTGTTCCGCCAGTTTGGAGAGGGTCCTTAACGCATCCACCAAATCGAACTTGTCCGCAGTTGCAGGGGGCGCAGAAACGGAAGTCAAATTATGGTTGTCGCCAAGATCAAAATCGCGGGCGACAGCGTCCACCAGGCCGACGGTGACCAGTTTCTGCTGGTCCACAAAAGCGCTGACCAGGCAATGCTCACAAATTAAATTGACCACGCGGGGAATCCCGATGGAATAGCGGTGAATTGCAGCCAGCGCATCCTGGTCAAAAATCTGCTGGCCGTTGGAACCGGCAATGCGCAACCGCTGCTGGATGTAAGCCTTGGTTTCTTCGGGCGTAAGCGGGTGGGTCTTGGCGCGCAGGGTCAAGCGTTGCCGCAACTGTCGCAGATTAGCCTGCTTGAGCTTGGTTTCCAGTTCGGTTTGCCCGACCAGAACGATCTGAAGAAGTTTTTCTGTAAAGGTCTCCAGATTGGTCATCATGCGAATCTCTTCGAGCACTTCGTCGGCCAGGTTCTGGGCTTCATCGACGATCAGCACCGCGGTTTCACCGGCCCGATACCGTTCTAGCAGCCAGTTGTAAAGCCGCAACAGGACCTGGCTTTTGGATCGGGTGTCGCAGGGGATTCCGAAGTCCGCCATCATGTAGTCGAGAAACTGAGGCACGTTCATCCGTGAATTGAAGATGAATGCGGTCGGAACCTGCTGGGCCCGCAGCCACTCCAGGAGCTTGTTGATGAGCGTGGTCTTGCCGGTGCCGACTTCTCCCGTCAGGAGCACGAAACCTTTGCGGCTCTGGATGCCATAGGTGAGGCAAGCCAGCGCCTCCTCGGTGTGCCGCGTCAGGAACAAGTAACGCGGGTCGGGATTGACGTTGAACGGATTCGCGCGCAGCCCAAAAAATTCTTTGTACATTCCGGGTTAGACCTCGACCGTTTCTTTCTTGTCTTTCTCGCCCTCGGGGCGAGACCTGGGTCCGAAGCCAAACTTTCGTTTACCATTTCCGTTTTTCTCAGCGTGCTCGATTCCAACCCAGGGAACCTGAGAAAGCACCGGCAAATCGAGAACGGCCAGCACATCGCGCTCGGTGCGCACGGCCTGATCGCGGAGTTCGAGCCACATGGCTAGTCCAAAGCCCAGCGCCAATCCGCCCGCCAGTCCGCCGCCGGCAAAAATCAGGCGGTTGGGGAAGGTCGGCGATTGCGGCAGGTCGGCAGGAATCTGCAACTGCATTTGTTCGCCCTGCTGCTCGCGTTCCATGGCCGTCTGGGTCTCAGATTCTTTCTCTTGCTTGCTCTTGTCGTCGTAGAATTTCTGCGCGGCGTCATAGTCGCGGGTCAGCTTGCGGTATTGCTCCTCGACGGCTGGACTGAGCGCCACCCGGCCCTGGTAAACCTTGATCGTTTCCTGCAGGCGCTGCTGGTCACGCGTGGCTTGGGTAATGACCTGCTGATATTGATGAATTTGCAGCCGCAACTGCTGGATTTCCGCTGGCTCCGAAAGGCTGGCCGGGTCGGATGCGCCGGTGGCCGCGGGCGCGTTGGCTGCCGCAGAGTTGACTTCCTTCAGTTTCTTCTGCAACGCAGCGATGTCGCTCTTGGTTTTGACGACGTCCGGATAATCATCGGTGTAGCGACCCTGCAGAGTGATGAGTTGCGACTGCAATGCTGCAAGCTGCTGCTCCAGGTTCTGCGGATTGGTGGCGGTCTGGGACGACTTCCACGCGGCGATTTGCTGCGAAAGCAGCGATTCGGTGTAGGCCTTATCCTGTTGGGCTCGGCTTAAGGTCTGAGTGTTGGCGTCGAGCTGCGAGTTCATGCCCATCAGAATCTTCAAGTTGCTGTCTTCATCGCCGGGAAGCTGGCCGACATATTTTTGCTTGAAGGCGGCCAATTGGCTGTCCAGCCCGTCGAGCGTGCGTTTGGCCTCTTCGACTTGGCGGGCCAGAAACTCAGTGGTACTCTGCGCCACCTGGGCGCGGTCCTTGAAGTTCTGGTTAAGCATGATGTCCGTCAGCCCGGCGCAAACTTCCTGCGCCTGCCGCGGGTTGTCGGACGTATAGCTCACATTGAAACCGGGCACATCACTCTGTAATTTCTTTTTGCCCGTACTGGGGAGGATAGTCGTGTCAATTGGCTGAATGGCGATGTTGGTGCGGACGTCTTCAATCACGTCGTCCACGCTGCGGCCCTTGGCTAACTGGAGGCGTTCAATCAAAGGGCGCAACTGGTCAGCGCCAAGCGCGCGTTGTTCGAGCGTAGCCACCCGTTGACTCAAGTCTTCCGTGATGGCAGGCTTCACATAGCCTTCCGGGACCTTTTGCTCTTGCACCAGCACCAGTGACGTGGAAGAATATTTCGGCGTAAATATGTAAGAGACGGCAAAGCCCACCAGTGGCATCAGCAGAGTAGGGATCAAAATCACCTTCAGGCGCCGCCGCAGCATCGCCAGGTAATCGTCCATCGTCAGTTCGCGATTCTCAATCATGTTTGTTCCAGTTCTGCCAGCGGGCTGGCGAAAATCTAATCCAAGCGAAACGGATGCGGATGCCAATCAATTCCTACTAACCCCACGTGCTGCCCGGAACTGGTTCCGCACGTGCCGACCGTGGTGCAAACACTGGTATTAAAGCGAATGTTGCTGTATTGATAGCTGACGAAAGCTCCGAAGTAGCGCCCCAGTTGCCGCCGAATCGAACTGCCTGCGTACCAGTAGTTGTAAGTCTTGGCAGCTGAGGCACCCAGCAGACTCTTCTGCAACTGGCTGTTGTGGGAATAGCCCAGGTTGGCGCCAAGGGTCCAATTGCGGCCAGCCTGCCGGTTTAGCGAAGCGTTAACCACATCCGAGTTGGCGCCCGCGAAGAATCCCGAGCCCGGGTTGGTGTAGTGCATGTAAGAAATCTGGGTGTTGGTGCGCAAACTCGCCTGGTAGGAAAGCTGTGCCCGGCCGGTGGCCGTGATCTTATTGGGAACAGAAATTAGAGGGTTATGGAAAACTATCAGCTGAGGCCCGCCGCCGACTACCATGTTCAGTCGACCCGAAATACGATGGCCGTAGAGCAAGTGCCACTGATGAGCATCGACATTGCCGCTGCCGGCACGTGGGAAGTGGAAGTTTTGATAGGCGTAGGAAGCTGAAATCCGGTCGTGCCGGTTCAGCAGATAGTCGTAGCCGATCTGAGCCGAAGACATCTGGCTATTGATCAGCAGCAGGGAGGACTGCGCGTTCTTCAGGAAGTCGGTGTAGTCGTACGCCGCGGCCACTACAACCGTACTGCGCGGCGACAAGGCCTGGGTGACGTCGATGATGGAGAGGTTGTTGATGCGAGGCTGAATCCCGACGGAGCCGATACTTCCGCCGCCGAAAGATCCGCCGGGAATTCCACCCGTGATGCCTCCGCCGAGGCCGGTTCCTGCGCCTCCGGCACTGCCGCCACCGAGGGCTCCGCTAAAACCGCCAGCGCCGCCAAAAGAACCAAAACCAAAAGACCCTTCCGGAAGATAGCTAAAAGAATCCCGGAAGGCGAACTGGCCGGTGCGCCAGAGAATCCGCTGCGTAGCCGCCAGAGTGTGGGTCTGATAAGCCCTGCCGAGGTGCGCCTGGCGGACACGGCCTTCGTAAACGGTACCGCCGGCAATGTAGTCCAAGCCAAGCTGGTATTTTTTCCAAATTTTTTGCAGGTCGAGAGAACCCAGTCCACGGGAAGATTCGCTGACACCCGAGGTCCTGCTGGCCACGCCGCTGCTGGTTCCGTTCACCGATTCGCTGATCTGAATTCCTGGAATCAAATAGCTGCGCCCGCCATAGGCCGGCTCCGAGGAAGGCTGGTCGAGTCCGGAAAGGGGCGGGTTTTCGATATCCGGACCAGCCGCCGGGCCAGTAGCCGCCGGCGGCGGAGCGCCGCTGGCCTGCGCAGAACTCGATGCCGGGGAAGAGGTATTGTCCTGCTGCGCCCCAGCGGAAGCGACGGCAAAAAAGAAGAGGAAGCCGGCCACCGTCAGGAGTCGCGACGCCTCTGTGCTGGATCTTTTCATATGCGTCCTATGGGTCATATGCGTGTTACGGGACAACAATCGTGTCTCCCGGCTTGAGCAGGATGTTTTGCTCCGGTGACTGACCCTTAACCAACTTCTTGTAATTCACGGGATAGCGTTTCTGAGCGCCGTTCTCGTTGCGGAGAACGTAAATCCCCTTGGTGTTGGCAAACTGAGTGAATCCAGCGCCAGCCAGTGCTTGCATCACCGTCATATCGGGGAGCAGGGACACCGCGCCGCTATGCGAAACTTCTCCGGTCACATAGATTCGTTGACTGTTCATCTGGGTGACCACCACGGTGACGTGTGGATCCGCCACAAATTTCTTCAATTTTTCGGTGATGGAGGCGCTGAGCTGCATGGGGGTAAGGCCGGCTGCCTGCACATCGTTGAGCAGCGGCATGGATATCATTCCATCAGCGCGCACAGGAAGGCTGTTGGTCAGGTCAGGCTCTTTCCACACCGAAACGAACAGGGCGTCATCGGGCCCGATTACGTAGGACGCGCTGACTTGGGGCAGGGGGGCGGCTGGCGCCGGACTCTTGGCCGGCGTAGAGTTCTGCGCCCACGCGAGCAGGCCGCTTAGAACGAACCCGGTTCCTACCAGTATTGCGATGCTGCGCTTCATGTCGTCTCCATGGTCGGCACGGGTTAGGTGGCTCCCACTTCTCCGTAGCCAATCTGCTTAAGTTTGTAAAGCAAAGCCTTGTAGCTGATCTGCAGTTCCTGAGCCGCGCGGCGGCGGTTCCACCGGGTCCGGGTCAAAGTTTTCAAAATCAATTCTTTTTCAGCTTCGCGGGATGCGGCCCGCGAAGCTTCCTTCAGCGACACCCCGCCCAGCCGGCTATCGGCACGCAACAGTATGGAGCGAAGGCCTCCCATGGCCACGGATTCGTCTCCTACCGCGACGATGGCACGCGCAGCGGCTTCCAGTTCGCGCAGATTCCCCGGCCAGGAATGATCGCGGAAAAGCTGCTCTGTTGGAGCCGTCAAAACCGGCGCTGGACGGCGAAACGCTTCCGCATACCTTCCCAAAAAAAACGTCATCAGGTGCGGAACATCCTCTTTCCTCTGCCGCAGCGGAGGAATACGCAGGCACACCCCACTCAACCGGTAATACAAGTCTTCCTGAAAGCTGCCGGCGCGTACATCGGCTTCCAGATCGCGTGAACTGCCGCACATCATGCGTAATGTCGGTTGCGCCGACCCATTCGTGCCTGGACTAGAAAGCATTTCCAGCAGTTTTCTCTGACACGCCGGACTGAGGTCGCAAATTTCGTCCAGATATAAAGTCTCTCCGCTATGGAAAGCTTGCAAGTGCAGAGCCTGAGCATCAAGTCCGTGACAACCCATTACGTGAAACTCTTCCAAGGGCCGGCCTGAATTCTGGTGAATTCTTTGCGCAATCGTCTGCTTCCCAGTGCCGCGCTCTCCGATCAGCAACACCGGCACGGAGCTGTGGCCCAACTCTCGAATCACCGCTTCCACCGCCCTCATGCTTGGGCTTACGGCCTCGATAAATGATACGTCGGAGAGGCTGACTTTCGTGGAAATGGGCGAACCTAAACCCAATTCGTAGAAATTTTGTTCCATGAAATGAACTCGCGTCCGGTCAGGGGGGTACCATTCGCGTGATGTTGAGCTTCCTACAAGTGCACGGGTGATGCCAGACCAACGGCCCACCCTTTGCTCGGGGTCAGCAGCTTCCGCTGCCCTGTTTTCAATTACTTGAGAACAGCCTTGCTCAGAAGAACAGTCTCTTAACCCTACACCAATTCGCATAAAAGAGAAAATTTTTTCTCATTCTCAGGTAACAGCGATTCGTTACTTTTGTCCCTGAACGCCTGACTCGCGCCTAAACTGTTGATAGTTAGGCTTTGACACGCCTTCTGCATTGGGGGCAAAATTGGGAGCGAAAGTGGAAATTTCTTGCCCTTTTTGGGCTGAGAACAGCTGGCAAACCTGCGATGCTACCCACTGCGTTGCCACGTGGGGGCATCTTGGCAATGGTATAGGTGGAAGTGCGCTCCTTTAATCCACCTTAAATAGGCAGAAATCTCCGGCTGCTGAATTGCTCATCAATATTGTTTAGCCTATGCTTTGGGGAAGTTCGCCCGCCCAGGAAATGGCACCGATGGCACAAGCGGTTTCGATACCACAAACCGAGCGCAAGCCCTATCGTTGGCAGACGGCAACGCTTCTGGGGCTGATGGGCTTGCTATATGCTCCGATTCTGGTGCGTTTGGTGCATCAGTGGTGGTCTGATCCAAATTTTTCCCATGGCTTTTTTGTTCCTGCCTTTGCGGCTTTCGTGGTCTGGCAAGAACGGTCGCGGCTGGCGGCAATCCGTCCCGTTCCTTCGACTTGGGGGCTGGCCGTCATTTTGCTGTCCCTGTGCACCTTGATTCTGGGCGTCTTCGGGGCGGAGCTGTTTCTCTCGCGCGTGTCGTTGCTGATGCTCGCCACCGGCATGATCCTGTTCTTTTTAGGATGGGGATTTTTGCGGGCTCTGCTGTTCCCGCTGCTTTTTCTGGTGCTGATGGTTCCGATTCCGGCGATAGTCTTCAGTCAGATCACGTTTCCGTTGCAGATTCTGGCTTCGAAATTGTCAGCCACGGTGCTTCCATTTTTTGGGGTTCCTGTATTTCGCGAGGGCAATGTGATTAATCTGCCGGCCATGCCTCTGGAAGTTGCCGAGGCCTGCAGCGGCATTCGCTCTTTGCTTTCACTAGCTACCTTGGCGATTATGTACGGGTACCTCTTGGAGAAGCGGATTGCAGTGCGAGTGCTGCTGGCCCTGGCGTCGGTGCCCATTGCGGTTGCCGCCAACGGGCTTCGCATCGTCGGAACCGGCCTTCTGGTCCAGTACTGGGATCCGGAAAAAGCGGAGGGCTTTTTCCATGCCTTTTCAGGATGGCTCATCTTTGTGGTGTCGCTGCTGATGCTGTTTGCCCTGCACCGGGCGCTCAACCTTTTCCCCGGTTCCCGGGAGGACTCCGCATGACTTCGGCGTGGCGCTTTTGGATCACGGTAGTGTTGCTTGCAAGCACAGGATTGCTGTTGCAGGCACGGAACAGCGCAGAAATCATTCCGGCGCGCGAGCCCCTTTCGTCATTCCCGCAAACCCTGGGAGGCTGGACATCCAGCGACATACCCTTGAGCCAGGATGTCCGTGATGTGCTAGGCCCGGGTGACTTTCTGCTGCGCGACTATCAGGATCCAGCCAACGGGATGGATGCGGATCTCTTCATTGCTTACTTCCCGAGCCAGCGCTCCGGTGACGCCATTCATTCTCCGAAGAATTGCCTTCCCGGAGCCGGGTGGGCGCCGGTCAGCTCCGAACGAATCACGCTGAACCTGCCTGGTCATGCGCCGTTTCGGGTAAACCGGTATTTAATCGCCAAAGGCGAAGACCGGCGGCTGGTTCTCTACTGGTACTGGGCGCACGATCGCGCGCTGGCCAGCGAATATATGGCCAAGTTCTACCTGGTAACAGACTCCCTCCGGGAGAGGCGGTCCGATGGCTCATTAATTCGGTTGACCACCAGGTTGGGGACGAACGAGAGTTTGGATTCAGGACAACAACGCTTGCTCATTCTGGCGGGCAAAATTGTTCCGCTGGTGAACAGCTACGTACCTCGGTAAGAGGGGTTGCCGTGACCCGCGTAACTTTCAGGTAAGGGTTTGAAGCAGTACTTTTGTAATTTAGGTAAGACCCAGCGCCAGGCGCGCTGATGGGAGAGTTTTGCAATGAAGGGTTCTTCTTTTTTCCGTCTGTTTCTGGTGCTGGGATGTCTGGCCGCGTTTCTAAGTGCCTGTTCACGCGACCCCAACGTGCGCAAGCAGAAGTACTTCGAAAGCGGACAACGTTTTTATGCCAAAGGCAAGTACCGCGAGGCGGTGATTCAGTTTCGCAATGCTACGGAAGTGGACACGACGTTTGCGGCCGCCCACTATGAACTCTCGCAGACCTATCTAAAGCTACAAGACTGGCCACATGCTTTCGGCGAACTCAGCCGGACCCTGGAACTGCAGCCGGACAATTACAAGGCGCACGTGGATATCGCCAATTTGCTGATCTTGAGCGGCCAACTGAAGGCGGCGCAAGAGCACACGGACGTGCTGTTGGACAAAATGCCCAATGATCCGGCCACGCACATTGCGGTTGCCAATCTCTCCGGTAAACAGGGAAAGTATGATCTGGCCATTGTAGAAACCAAGAAGGCTATCGCGCTGGGTCCGAATCAGGGCGACTCGTATCTGAACCTGGCGCTGCTCGAGACCCGTGCCAGCCAGTTCGATGCCGCGGAAACGCACTACAAAAAGGCCATCGATCTGAAGGCAACGGGGGCAAATCCTCACCTGGCGCTGGCCGCTTTTTACCAGTCGCGCGGACGCTACGCGGAAGCCGAAAACCAAGTACGGCAGGTGATTGCTTCCGACCCTGCCGACACGGATTCCCGTGCTTCGATGGCAAAGCTTTATATGGCCCAAGGCAAAAGAGCCGAGGCCGAGGAATTCCTGAAGCAGGTGAAGCGCGACATGCCGGAGAACTCTGAGGCCTACCGCATGTTGGGGGATTTTTATTTTGTTATCGGCGACCTGGATAAAGCAGTCGCTGAATACGCCGCGCTCTACGGAAACCATCCCAAGGACTTGCAGGTGGCTAAAAATTACGTCCAGTTGCTGATTGCGAAAAATCGGCTGGGCGAGGCCAACAAGATCAATGAGGAGACTCTCAGCAGTAAGCCCAAAGACGACGAAACGCTGGCTATGCGAGGCGAAATTCAGTTGGCGCAGGGCAAGCCTAACGAAGCGGTGCAGACTCTTCAGGCAGTGGTGAGCACCAGTCCAGCCAATGCGGTTGCGCACTATCAACTGGGTAACGCCCTCAGCCGGCGCTCGGAACTCGATCAGGCGGGGAAGGAATGGCAGGAAGCAGTGCGGCTAAAACCGGACATGGTGGAAGCCCAGCGGGCGCTTGCCGGATTGGCGTTGCAGAAGGGCGATATGCCGGGACTGGACCAGGCGGCAACTCAAGTCATCAACCTGCAACCAGGTTCTCCGGATGGATACGCCATGCGTTCGCTATCGTTTATGGCGCGCAAACAATTTCCCGCAGCGGAGCAAGACGCCCGCAAGGCGACCGAAGTGGGCCCCCAGGCCGCAGTCGGCTACCTGGAAATGGGGAATCTCCGCGCTCTGGAACAGAATTTTTCTGAGGCGGAAAGCTGGTACAAACAGTCGCTCAGTCGCGATCCCGAATCGTCCGACGCTTTACGCGGACTAATCAATATCTATCTGTTGGAGAAGCAACCGGATAAAGCCATTGCGGCCGCCAACACCCAGATCGCGCTTTCGCCAAAGAACAGCGCTTTTTATGACCTGCTGGGGGCCGTGATGTTAAGCCGGAAGGATTATGGTTCGGCACAGACAGCCCTGAGGAAGGCGGTGGATCTCAACAAAAACAACAGCGATGCGTATGCCAACCTTAGTAATGCAGAACGCGCCAGCGGCGCGCTGGATCAGGCCATCGCCACTTGCTCGAACGGCGTCCGAGACAACCCTAAAGAAGCCAGCCTGTACATTCTGCTGGGCATTTTGTACGAAAGCAAGCGCGATCTGGAGAAGGCGAAATCGGCTTACACTAGCGCGCTGCAAATCAGGCGCGACGATCCTACGGCTTCGAACAACTACGCCTACGTGCTGCTGGAAACCGGGGGCAACGCAGACCTTGCGCTGCAACTGGCACAGACGGCGAGGCGGGCGCTGCCTGGATCTTCCAACGTCGCCGATACGCTGGGCTGGGCTTTTTATCAGAAGGGCGTTTACCAGTCGGCCATCGACATGTTCCAGGAAGCAATCAAACTTGCAGCCAAGAATAAAGAACCGGATAGTCCCCTCTACCACTATCACCTGGGGCTAGCTTACGCGAAGGCCGACCAGCCAGCGCTGGCGCGGCAGCATCTGGAACGGGTGCTCAAGCTGGATCCGAAATACAGCGACGCTGATGAGGTGAGGAAGCAGCTCGCGCAGTTGAAGTCGTAGGGCAATGCGGGCAGCGCAGCGTACATGGGATGCCTGTTCACATCTGGTCTTTTCGGCTCTTGTATACATTTGTAGTCAGCGCGAAACCAGTCTTGTAAACAGACCGCAGAAGTTTGCAGCGGGGCGCGCCAATCTGCCCGTAAGTTGCTGCGAAATCAGCGCTGACCTTGTTAGCGTTTGGAATCGGGAATGCAAACCAGAACTTCAAGTCCCTGCTTTTGCGGGTTCCGTGCGGTGATTTTGCGGTGTTGCGAGCCGCGAAAAATGCTAGAATTCCTGCCTTGATGCGGAGGGGTTAGAGAGATGAGATTTTTTTTGTTCCGTAGCGCCGCGGCGTTAGTGGCTGTTTGTTGCTTGTTGGCAATGCTGAGTTGCGCGCATGACCAGCAGTTGGTATCCATCACGGTTAAACCCGAGACCGAGAATTTCGGCTCTGCAGACCCAGCACTGAACGTCCAACTGAGAGCGCTCGGTAACTACATCCACCCGCCAGTGACCAAGGACATTACGGGCCAAGTTGCGTGGGCCTCGAATACGCCCAACATGGTTACGGTCACTTCTGCGGGCTTGCTGTCTCCTGCCGGTTTCGCTTGCGGAAATGCTCTTGTTTCCGCAACTGTAACGACGAATCACAGTGCCGGAAATCTGTCGTCCTCAGGGGCAATCGTGACCGGTTATATGACAGCAAACGTCGCCTGCCTGAGCAGTACGGGGCCGATACTCACTGTGAATTTTTTGGGCGCTGGTACCGGAAACATAAGCAGTGCGCCGCCGGGCCTTAGCTGCGCATCGAGTGCGGGTACATGCAGCCAGGGCTTTGTGAGCGGAACGACGATCACGTTGACGGCTATGCCGACTGGCAGCTCAACCGCTGTACAGTGGGGCAATTGTCCATCTCCCTCGGGGCTAATGTGTACCGTGCCCAATATGACGGCGAATACCGTTGTCTCCGCAACCTTCATATAGGCAGTTTTCTGGGGTTCATCAGTAGCCAGCGGGGATCTTGGCCAAATCAGTGAGCGCCGGCTGACAGCCTGTGGGTGCTCTTATTCTGCTGGGCGATGCCGTACTGGCGAATCTTGTACAACAGAGCCTTATAGCTGATCTGCAGCAGAGCGGCCGCCTGCTTGCGATTCCAGTTAGTTTCATCGAGGGCCTTGGCGATGGCTTCCGCTTCGGCTTCGTCTTTGGCGCTGCGCGCCAGAGACTTCAATCCACCAGAAGGTTCGTGAGCATTGCCATTGCGTGGAGGCGAAGCATCGAACTGCGCCCCAGAGCCGTCGCTGCGCGGCTGCAGTTCATTGATGGCAAGTTTTTCGTCACCGAGAACCAGGTAGCGCTTGATGAAATTGCCCAGCTCGCGCAAATTTCCCGGCCACGGATAGGTCGCAGTCGCCTGTAGCAATTCTGGCGAAAACGGCAGCGGCGGACGCGCGTACTGCTCGGAGAGCCGCGACATAAAATGCTTCAGCAGAATGGGGATTTCTTCCCGGCGCTCGCGCAGCGGCGGAATAGTCAAAGTGAAAGCATTCAAGCGGTAATACAAATCTTCCCGCAGACGCTTGTTGGCGAGGGCTTCAGGAATATTGATATTGGTTGCGGCCAGGATGCGGACGTCCACTTTAACGACCGAGCGGCTGCCCAAGCGCGAAAACTGCTGGTCCTGCAAAACATGCAGCAGCTTTGCCTGCAATGAGGGGGGCATCTCGCCGATTTCGTCGAGCAAGATGGTCCCCTTGTTGCAAATCTCAAATTTGCCGGGCTTGGCGTGATTGGCGCCGGTGAACGCTCCAGCTTCGTAGCCAAACAACTCGCTCTCCAGCAAGTCTGCGGGAACCGCCGCGCAGTTGACTTTCAGAAACGTGCGATGAGCGCGGGGCGAAAGCTTGTGAATCAGGCGCGCCATCACTTCCTTGCCGGTGCCGCTCTCTCCCAGCATCAGCACCGGGATATCAACGTTCGCCACCAGCGCGGCCTGCGAACGCAACTTGCGCATGTTTGGACTTGCGGCCACGAAAAAAATCTCATCGCCGAGTTCTTCAACCTCGCCGGTGTAGTTTTCCTGGTTAGTGCCGAGGCACTGATCAATGACTTTATCGAGTTCAGCCTTCTGAAAGGGTTTGGTGATGTAGTCGGTCGCACCCAGATGGATCGCTTGCACCACTTTCTTGGTGTCATTGACGCACGAGAGCATTACCACCTTGACTCCGGGCTGCAGCTTGCGCAGATTTTCCAGGGTCTCCAGGCCGTCAATTCCAGGCATGAGCAGATCCATCAGCACCAAGTCGGGACGCAGCCCTTTTTGTACGAGCGCCAAAGCTTCTTCGCCGGTGGAAGCAGTCTCAACATGATGATCGTCCACCTCGAGCAGAGTTCGGATATAGCGCAGCATTCCGGGTTCATCGTCCACCAGCAGAATTTTCGCTTTCTTGTTCATTTACTGTTTTCCCTCGGAATCGCTGGCTGGAGGCTTCACTGGAATGATGAAAGAGAAACGGCAGCCAGTTCCAGGTTCGCTTTCCACCCAGATTTTCCCGCCCATCCCGTGAGCGAGCCGGCGCGCAATCGCCAACCCCAATCCCATGCCTTCTGATTTCTCATTGCCCGGCAGGCGGAAGAAGTCGTCAAAAATTTCGAGATGATACTCCGGAGGAATCCCTGGGCCGGTATCGGACACGCTGATTTTCACCGAGTTGGGTTGGGAGAGCGGCCGGCGGCGGCGTTCCTGAGTGATTGGCGAGCTACTAAGACCGCGGCGCTCCCACACGTGGGGTTCAGCGTGAAGCCAGACCGTGCCACCTGCGGGCGTAAACTTCGATGCGTTTTCGAGAAGATTCGAAATGATGCGCTCCACCTTGGGCGCGTCGAATGCAAACTCATGGACTTTCTCGTTGGCCAGGAAATAGAGGGCGAGGCCTCTTTCCTGAAAGCGCGGCGACCATAGCCGGCAGACCTCAGAAAGACAAGCGTTGATGTTTCCGGGCTCAAACCGCATCTTGAGCTGGCCGGTTTCGAGAACGCTGAAGCTCAGAAAGTCCTGAATGTAGCGCTGCAGGCGCTGTCCGTTGGAATGCATATCGCGAAGCACTTCGCGCTGGCGCTCATTCAATGCACCGAGTTTTTCGCTCTGGAGAACCTCAACGTAGCCATTCAAAATGGCGAGCGGAGTCTTCAAGTCATGAGCAGCCGAAGCCAGCGCATTAGTAGTGCGCAGATAGCGTTCGCGAAGCTGAGAATACTCGTGGAGGTCTTGTTGTCCATTCACCGCAACGAACTCAGCCGTGGAAACTGCGGGCTTTCGGGCTGGGGCGGGTGCTTCCTTGGACATTGAGGGCACTTCCGGCATAGGAGAATTCGAAACTTCTTTGGGGGAGGGATGGCAGTCAGGCTGGTCAAGCTACTGATTACCGATAGGAGAATGCTAGGGTAAGAGTCCGATGGTGTCAATGAAAAATGCAAAAGATTGGTCACTTTCGGTAAATCGTTTCCAATTGGCGGCGTAACGAAATACGATCGTAGGCACCTACAATAGGCTTAAAAACATAGATTTGAGACGAAAAAGACCGTGCTTTACCCGTGAATCCGGAAAGAAGCTTTCCAAAACAGACAGTCCGCCGGGTTCCCGCCACTTGGTTTGGCCCCTAAGGTGCGGCAGGCAGGAAAGATTCGCAAGAAAAGGGGTAGACGCGTGGATCGTTCGAGGCCGGGATTAGAGCGTCGCGAGTGGCCACGACTGCCGCTCGCCATTCCCGTTTTTGTGCGAAGCCGTGACCATAGCGGCAAGGATTTCCTCGAATTTGCCACTGCTTTGAATATTTCCGCCGGGGGTACACTGGTAGCGGTGCACCGCTCTTTAAAGCCAGCAGCACAGGTTTCACTTGAAATTCCGAGCGCTCCCCTAGCCGTCTCTGCTCCAGTGCGAAGGAATTCCCGTAATTTGCGGGGGAAAATCGTTAGAGTAGCTCATGCTGAGGGTTACTATCTGCTGGGGCTGAGGTTTGCGCAGCCCTTGGTGAAGACGGAAGCGGCGCAGGTCACCCCGCGAAGGAAAGTTGCTTCTTCGGTGTGAAAAGTTTTTCCTACCAATGTTCCATGCTTACCCCTGTCGCCGGGGGGATGCGGTGAGCCGCTCAGGCTCTGGCGAAATCACGTTAAGTTACTTGTATAAAAGCAGTTAGGTTCCAAAACAGACCCATTTCCACCGCCGCCTTTGGTTTGGCTTCCGGGATGCACTTGCTCCAAGCAGCGAAGGAGATGCAAGCCAAAATGTCCAGCACAGCGACAAATTCTGTCAGTTCTCTGGTTCAGGCTATTGGCGATATCCCTCCCGAGGCAGTAGTTTTCGGTCAATCTGAAGCCATGCAGGCACTGCGGTCGCGACTTTCCCGGGTGGCGGCGGCCAATGTTCCGGTATTGATCCACGGCGAAAGCGGGACTGGCAAAGACATCATCGCCAAGCTGGTCCACGCGCTGTCACCCTGGAAGTCAGGTCCGTTCGTCAAAGTGAACTGCCCGGCGATTCCCGGCACCTTGCTGGAGAGCGAGCTGTTCGGATACGAGCGCGGCGCCTTTACCGGCGCGTATGGCTCGAAGCCCGGCCGCGTGGAAATGGCGCACCGGGGCACGCTTTTTCTGGATGAAATTTCCGAATTGGACATGCCGCTACAGTCAAAGTTGCTGCAGCTTTTGCAGGACGGCCAGTTTTGCCGTATCGGCGCGCAGGCCGACAAGAAAGTCGAAGTACGGATTGTGTGCGCGACCAATCGCAAACTGGAAGATGAAATTGAAAATGGTACATTTCGCCAGGATTTGTATTACCGGATTAACGTAGTCAATCTCTTCATGCCGCCGTTGCGGGAACGGCGCGGCGATATCGAAGGCCTAGCCGCGTATTTCCTAGAGTTCTACAACCGGAAGTACAACTGCAAAGCGCGTCCGCTGTCGGCTGAGTTGATGGAGGTGCTGCAGAAATATCATTGGCCGGGAAACATCCGCGAACTGGAGAACCTGATCAAGCGCTATGTGATTCTGGGCAGCGAAGACGTCATCAGCACCGACCTGCAACCACGTGACGCCGAACTTCTGACTACGGATATCAATTTCGACGGCCCGATTTCACTGAAAAAGGTCACCCGCCAGGCCACTCGGGCGTTGGAGCGCAAGATCATCCTGAAGGTGCTGCACAACCACCACTGGAACCGCAAGCAGGCGGCGCGCACGCTGAACATCAGCTATCGCGCGCTGTTGTATAAGATTCGCGACGCCGGATTGCCTCCCAACCGGGTCCGCCGCCAGCAGGAAGCGGAGGCCAAGAGCCAAGTGGCCGCAGACTGAGCATTACGCGGAGCAGACGCGGGGCCTCGACTCAGAGGCAAGCTCCCGACCGCCGTTTTCTGTCCTCGCAATAACGCACTCCGCGAAAAGCCACATGTTGTT
>Ga0137378_10001050_pt1 | contig 22982 bp, 26 predicted proteins | sample SagtaG_21_FD_104813 | JGI IMG/M metagenome (GOLD analysis project Ga0137378, IMG submission 104813) | Vadose zone soil microbial communities from Sagehorn Ranch, Mendocino, California, USA - Sage2_L_60_16 metaG | ecosystem: Environmental > Terrestrial > Soil > Vadose zone | place: USA... | reverse complement strand
GAACCCTCTCTACCGCACGAATTCGAATCTCTTCCAACGTCTTATGGTCGAGGGCACGAGCGTCGCGTCGCTTCATGCCGGCCATTATACCCTATGTCTACTTACTTATGAATAGATTAATAGACCACCTTGAACAACTTTTTCTTCAGTGAAATCATCATAGGCGGCGCGCTTGAAGCGCCAAATAAGTCTAAGGAGAATCAATAAATGGCGAATTTACGAGCTGTGGGGCTCGGGGTCTTGTTGTTCTGTTTTCCTGCGTTATCGACTGCGTCGGGACAGTCGAGTTTGCACATCGGACCGGGAGCAGGGACAACATGTGCGACCGGCTGCGCGGGCGATCCTAATTTGCTGTCCGGGGCCCTCAACGTGGACATTTACCAGACCGCCGGTGGGGCGCCTACGTTGGCGCAACCGGTATTGCTGATTCTGGGGGTGCCCAGTCAGTACGATCATTTTATGCCCGCGATGCCCATCACAGGCGTCACTTCCATCAACCCTTATCCGGGTGGCACGACGGTCAGTGGCACGGCTGGGTTTGCGGCCGGCGGAACGTACGGACTGATCAATCCGATTTCGGACGGCTTCTTCGGAACCATGCAGGCTGGTCAGGAAGTCTATAGCTTCCTGGGACTGGTGGGAGCCAACAAATCCAATAACTTTACGAACTGGTCGGCAGAAGACTTGGAATACGTGGGCATCACAGTGACGGGATTCGCCATCCACGTGTATGCCGTCAATGCGGATCTCGGACCCAAGGGGCTGATCAACATATCCCTGGTGCAGAAAGTGCCGAAGGGGACGTATATTGTGGCTTACGGCGAGGCGAATGGACAGTGGTTTTCCGTGCCGTTCACCGAGGCAGGGCTGAAGGTCAGCTACTAGACCGTTTGTCACATGGAAGCGGATGAGAATCCGCGTTAAACGTTTTGGGGCCGGGCCTTAGGTAGCTCCGGCCCCTTTTTTTCTGTTGGATCTGAGCGTGCGTTGCGGTCAGCGAGATCAGGTATGATATTTCAGCTTGAGCGCCCGGGCGCCTTTGATGGGAAGGCTGTGCGCATTTGACTCGGCGGGTACAGGGGCGATGTGATTACGCAGTATCGGCTTTGGTCGAAGCAGCAGAATGAGTCGAAATTCAAGTAACGTGAGAATGCCTTGAGCGAGTATTGGCGCGGTGGGGAGTACAGGGATCCTTCGACTGCGTAAGTGCTTCGCTTTGCGAAGCACTTACTTCGCTCAGGATGACAGATCAGAGACAGTGTGACAGTTTCAGGGGAGAATCGTGTGAAGAAGATTGGGATTTTGTTTGGGATGGAGAATACGTTTCCGCCGGCACTCGTCGAGAAGATTAACTCGATGAAGGTGGAAGGGATCGAGGCGGAGTTTGTGAAGGTGGGCGGGATTCGGATGGATGAGCCGCGGAAGTACGCGGTGATCATTGACCGAATTTCGCAGGATATACAGTTTTATCGGGCTTATCTGAAAAACGCCGCGCTGCACGGGACGATGGTGGTGAACAATCCGTTCTGGTGGACCGCGGACGACAAGTTTTTCAACTATGCGCTGGCGCACAAGATGGGCGTGGCGATTCCGCCGACCGTGATTCTGCCACATAACAAGCATCCCGAGGGGACGACGGATCAGTCGATGCGGAATTTGATTTTTCCGCTCAACTGGCAGGAGTTGTTTGACTACGTTGGTTTCCCGGCGTTTTTGAAACCTTATTCCGGGGGAGGGTGGAAGCATGTGTATCACGTGCATTCGCCGGAGGAATTTTTTCATCACTATAACCAGACCGGCGATTTGTGCATGACGCTGCAGCACGGGGTGGTGTTCGGGGAGTATTACCGGTGCTACGTGGTGGGGCAGGAAAAAGTGCACATCATGAAGTACGATCCGCGGGCGCCGCATCATGAGCGGTATGTGAAGGGGAATCCGGCGCCGTCGTCTCCGGCTTTGAAAGAGCGGATGGTGAAGGATGCTTTGTCGTTATGCCGGGCGCTGGGGTACGACTTGAATACGGTGGAGTTTGCGGTGGAGGGTGGAGTGCCGTATGCGATTGACTTTTTGAATCCGGCGCCGGATGCGGAGATTACTTCCGTGGGGCAGGAGAATTTTGACTGGATCGTGAATGCGGTGGCGGAGATGGCGGTGAAGATGGCGATGAGTTCCGAGAGTCCGGTGAAGGAGTTGCGGTGGGCGGGATTTTTGGCTGGAGCTTCTGCTGCGAAGCCGGGGAAGAAGGGCGAGCCGGAGTGGGTGGCGGCGCGGAAGCGGAAGCCGGCGAAGTAGGGGCCACATTTTCTTCCGAGAGAACTCCCCGACGTGCTCCGGGGCGCCGCATTGTAGGTAGGGATCCTTCAACTGCGTAAGTGCGCCGCTTCGCGGAGCACTTACTTCGCTCAGGATGACAAGCATATGCGTAAGGGCAAAGTTGCGAAGACGGTGGATGAATATCTTGCGGGCGTTCCGGAGCCGGCTTGCTCGACGTTGAAACATATTCGCGCGGTGATTCGGTCGGTGGTGCCGGCGGAGGCGACTGAGGTTGTCAGTTATGGGATTCCGATGTTTAAGTACAACGGGATGCTGGTTGGGTACGCGGCGTTCAAGAGCCATTGCAGTTTGTTTCCAACGGGGTCGGGAGTACTTGATCGGTTCGAGAAAGAATTGAAGGGCTACCGGACATCCAAGGGGACGATTCAGTTTCCTCCCGATAAGCCTTTGCGGGACGCGCTGGTGAAGAAGATTGTGAAGGCGCGGGTGAAGGAGAACGAGGAGTGGGACTAATGTCGCGTTGTTATACTGTTAGGGTTCGTTTCGACCCACCCTTTCGCAAAGTGCGCGAAAGGATGGGGCACCCTCTGTAGTGGTGATGGCTGCGAATAGCAGGTTCCTCCGCGTTCGCTTCGCTCGCGCGTCGGAATGACAACACTTTAAAGAGAATGGCACCTACTTTCACCATCGGGATTGAAGAGGAATATCAGACTGTAGATCCTTCTACTGGGGAGCTGCGGTCGCATATTCAGGCGGAGCTTTTGCAGAAGGGGAAGCTGTTGCTGCAGGAGCGGGTGAAGGCGGAGATGCATCAGTCCGTCGTGGAGGTGGGGACTGGGATTTGCCAGAACATTAAGGAAGCCAAGGCAGAAGTGAAGATGCTACGGCGCGATATTCTGCGACTGGCCAAGGAGAATGGGCTGCGGCTGGCGTCGGTGGCGACGCATCCGTTTTCGGATTGGCGGACGCAGCAGATTCATCCCGACGAGCGGTATAAGAATATTGTTGAAGACCTGCAGCTGGTGGCGCGGGCGAATTTGATTTTTGGGCTGCACGTGCACATTGGGATTGAGGATCGCGAGACGGCGATCCACATGATGAATCATGCGCGGTATTTTTTGCCGCACATTCTTGCATTGTCGACGAATTCGCCGTTCTGGCTGGGCATGAATACCGGGTTGAAGTCGTACCGCTGCAAGGTGTTTGACAAATTTCCGCGGACCAACATTCCGGATTATTTTCCGAGCTGGGGCGAGTATGAGAATTTTATCAAGCTGTTGATCAAGACCAACTGCATCGACAACGCGAAGAAGATCTGGTGGGACATCCGGCCGCATCCATTTTTTAATACGATTGAGTTCCGGGTGTGCGATGTGCCCATGCGGGCGGATGAGACGATTGCATTGGCCGCGCTGATTCAGGCGACGGTGGCGAAGCTGTACAAGCTGTATACGGCGAATCAGGGCTTCCGGCTCTACCGGCGCGCGCTCATTATGGAGAACAAGTGGCGGGCGGCGCGCTACGGGCTCGACGGCAAACTGATTGATTTTGGCAAGCAGACGGAAGTGCCGGCGCGGGATTTGATTCATGAGTATTTGGAGTTCGTCGACGACGTGGTAGATGAACTGGATTCGCGCGAGGAATTGAATTATATCCACAAGATTCTGGAGCATGGCAGCGGGGCGGACCGGCAATTGCGCGTGTTTCAGGAGACTGGGGATTTGAAGAAAGTGGTTGACTACATTATTGAGGAGACGGAGGCGGGGTTGGAAGACGATCCGGTTTCTGTGAGAAAAGTAGGGTAATGAGTATTCCTGTGGAGCGAATCAAAATCCCCGCTCTGTCCCTGCAAAAACCGCAGGGACAAGGACGGGGCGCCCTTCACGTTCCATTTGATCCCGAGTACGCGCCTGGGGCTTTCAATGCGGTTCGCGTTTGTCTGCGGGTGCACCCTGAGGAACAGGTCTGCGTGATCACGGATGAGGCGACGGTCGAGATCGCGGCAGCCATCGTTGTGGAATTGGAGAAACTGGGGGCGCCTTATCATGCGTGGGTGTTGGAGGATTTGGCGCCGCGTCCGCTGAAGGATTTGCCGCGCGAGATTGTGGAAGATCTCGAGACAAGCCAGGTTTCGATTTTTGCAGTGCAGGCGCAGACGAATGAATTACGGTCGCGGATTCAGATGACCGACGTGGTCAACCGGCGGAAGATTCGACACGCGCACATGGTGAACATCAACCGGCAGATCATGTTGGAGGGGATGCGGGCGGATTTTCAGAAAGTCGATCGACTGAGCGCTAAAGTGATTGCGATGGTGCGCCAGGCGGCGCAGGTGCGGGCGAAAACCTCGGCCGGAACGGACCTGACGGCGGATTTGAATCCTAATTACAAGTGGCTGAAGACCAGCGGGATTATCAGTCCCGAGAAGTGGGGCAACCTGCCCGGCGGGGAGATTTTTACGACACCGGGCGAAGTGAATGGGACGTTTGTGATCGACGGCGTGGTCGGGGATTACTTGTGCGCGAAGTTTGGGAACCTGCAGGAGAATCCGCTAACGGTGCGGATGAAGGGGAACCGGCTGACCGAAGCGCACTCGGAGAATCGCGAACTGGAAAATGATTTCTGGAAGTATACGCACACCGACGAGAACAGTGATCGCGTGGGCGAGTTTGCCATTGGGACGAACATCGATTTGAAGGAAGTGATTGGGCAGATTCTGCAGGATGAAAAGTATCCGGGTGTGCATATTGCGTTTGGCAATCCGTACGGGGCGCACACGGGCGCGAACTGGGATTCGACTACGCATATTGATGTGGTGGGACGGAACTTCAATATTTGGGTGGACGACGAACAGATTATGCGGGAGGGGAAGTTTTTGGTGGAGGCGTAGGGGCACGCGAACGTTACAGAAACTCCTCTCTGGGCCGCCGGTGATGCTAGCTGGCACGGGTTCCTTCGACTCCGCAAGAACGCCGACGTTGTCGGCGTTTTTTGCTGCGCTCAGGATGACAAACTAAAGGAGACGCGATAGAGTGCGAGGGCGGGACGCCCTCGCGACAGCCGGCGGGACGCCAGCGCTACGGGAACGCCGTGCTCAGAACCCAATGATTCCCTCCCTTCGCAAGCAATTCAACGACAGCTTTACTCCTGAAAAATATCAGGCGTTCTTGCGGCGGGTGGATGAGCTTTGCGGAACGCATGTTTCGTTTCGGCTGTCGGAGACTCCGTGCTTTTTTCCGAAGGCGCTGATTGAGCGGATGGCTGCGGATGGTCAGGTTTTGATTCGGCAGTTGGTCGACAATCCCGCATATCTCACGAAGTCGGACTTGGCGGTGCCGGCCGAGTTTAGGGTTCCGAACGAGCCGGATCATCCGATGTTTGTGCAGGTGGATTTTGGGCTGGTGCGGGATGCGAGTGGCGAGTTGCAGCCGAAACTGGTGGAATTGCAGGCGTTTCCTTCGCTGTATGCGTATCAGGGGCCGCTGGCGGCGGCGTATGTGGATGTGTACGGCCTGCGAGCTTCGAGCGGTGAGGGGCGAGCGGATCACGGCAACCCGCGAGAGTTGAAATATTTGTTGAGTGGACTGGATGAAACTTCTTATCGCGAACTGCTTCGGTGGGCGATTGTCGGGTCGCATGATCCGGAGAATGTGATTTTGATGGAGATCGACCCGGTGCATCAGAAGACTTTGCCGGATTTCCTGCTGACCGAGAAGATGCTTGGGGTGCGGACCGTGGATATTGTGGACATCAAGAAAGAAGGGGTGCGTCTTTATTATGAGCGCGACGGGAAGCGGGTGCCGATCCGCCGGATTTATAACCGGGCGATTGTCGATGAACTCGAGCGCAAGAACGTAAGGCTCGCGTTTGACTGGCGCGATGAGCTGGATGTGGAGTGGGCGGGACATCCCAACTGGTACTTTCGAATCAGCAAGTTTTCGATTCCTTACTTGAAGCACGCTTCGGTGCCGAAGACTTGGTTTCTGGATCGTATGGAGGAGATTCCTGCGGATCTAGAGAATTACGCGCTGAAGCCGCTCTATTCTTTTGCGGGGCTGGGGGTGGTGATTGCTCCAACGAAAGAAGATATTGCGGCGATTCCGGCGGAGAAGCGTCCTGATTATATTCTGCAGGAGCGGTTGCACTTTGAGCCAGTGATTGCGACTCCCTTTGGCGAGACGAAAGCGGAGGTACGGGTGATGTATGTGTGGCGGGACGAGCTGACGCCGGTGCTGACGATCATCCGCATGGGGCGCGGGCTGATGATGGGCGTGGATCACAACAAGAATATGGAGTGGGTGGGGGCGTCGGCGGGGCTGTACTTGGCGGAGTAGCGCACCTCGTTCCGAAGCAAAAACCCCCACTTCTCGCAAAGTACGCCAGAAATGGGGCACCCGGTGCCCTGTTCTTCATTCGGCAGGCGCCGTCTCTAACCGGCGGTTGAGCAGAATGCCGCCGGCGATCAGGGCAATCGTTATCGCGACAGCCAGCAACAACCAGCCCCAGTATTGCGTGGGATGGCGGAGGGCGCGGATGAAGTGGCGACCGTAGTGGTCTGCCACCAGGGCGATGGCTGAATAGCGGACTGCGCGGGAAACGGCGACGACTGCGAGAAATTCTCCAAGCGGGTAATCGGAGGCGCCTGCCGCCGCGAAAAACATGGTGGTCGGACTAGGGAGAGGAATGAGCGTGGTGGCGACCAGAGTTCCGGTGCCCCACTTCTTGAACACCTGCAGAAGCTTCGACACTTTGCCTTTCTCGAATTTCTTGTCCAGGTAAGCCGATCCGGCTTTGCGCGCCAGGCGGAAGGTGATATAGGCGCCGATGACCGATCCGGCGGTTGCAGTAGCAGCGTACTCGTACCAGGGATCGCGGTGGCTCGCCGATAAAACGGCGGTGAGGATGTCGGGGGCGCCAAAAGTGGGAATCGGAGAACTGTCGAGAATCGCCAGAAAGAAAAGCCCCAGAGCCCCCAGGTGTTGCAAGGAGGAGGTAAAACTTCGAGGAGGACGTCGTGGCCGTTGCTTTTGCAGCAGGCTCAGCATCTTTGCAATATATCAAGCGGGAAGGGACGGAAGTGTGGACGAGGCGAGCCGGACGGGCAGAATCCTCAGCCGAGTTTCTCTTGGCCGATCTTCTTGACGATTGTGGTCTCGAGGACCTTGCCGTTGGGACGTTTGACGAACATCTTGTCGCCTTGGAAGCGGACTGGGACTGCGGCGCCGGGGCCGAACTCGCCGGGATGGTAGCCGTCGGCGGAATTGGCGCGGTACTCGCCGACATATTCGGCGCCGTCCACGCGGACGACGATGGCGGTTCGGCGAGCTGGGGATTCGCCCGATTAGCGCAGGATTTCCGGTTCGGCTTGAGCCCAGTTTTCCACTTCCTGGCCGGGGATTTTTCCGGTCCGGATGTAGATTTCTTCGGCGTGGCCGCGGGTGGCCTCGTGCCGGTCGGCGGGAATGGTTGGCCAGGTGGTTTCTTCAAACGAGGAAGGCGGCGGGAGGTTAGCCGAAGCTATTCTTTGGTCAGGACATAAATCGGCGCCTCCGAAATCGCGCGTCGGCACCCAGACATCTTTGCCCTCTCCAGATTCTTCGTGTGTCTAGTAAACGGCAGCTAGAGAACGCAGGCTCCTGTTGTTATGTTCCCAACACTCCTCTCTGAATCGCCTAAGATGAGCAACTATTCCACCGGCGCCTTTGACATGTGCACGGCAATAATCTGCCAGCCCTCGCCATGCCTCTGAAACACCGTGGTCATACGCACATCCTCTGCCTTCTGCGGAACATCCATCTCGACGTGCCCCATCAGCACCGCCGTGTCGCCGAAGATTCGCACCGTGGAATCCTTCAACGCACATTTCGGGAAGTGGTTCGCCCTCACTCCTTCCGCCGGCACCACATCGCTCTTGCTAAGCACTCCTCCGCCGAACGACGTCCCCATGAAGTCATCCGAAAACATTTTCCGCAACTCCGGCAGATCCGGAACCGAAGCCGCATCCAGCCACGCCTGTTCCATTCTCCGGAAATCGTCCTCGCCCATCGCCACTGACGTGCGGCCACTTAGCCGTCCGAATGTAAGAAGTGAAATGCAAATCACTAGACCCACTGCAGCAAGCCATGTCCTCATAGCAACTCCTTGGATTGATTTTCGAGCGGAGCGAATCTTGGATTCCTAGACACCAATCCCCGCAAAATAGTTCCGGATCACGCCGTCTCGCGTCGGGTTTTACAAAGCCTTTACAATTGCGTGATTGTCTCGGCAAAACAGCCGTCAAACAAGAGGTTTGGCGGGCAGTTTGCACATTCCTTCACATTGACAAGCAAGGGGCCCGGTACTAGACTCCGCATCGCGCTTGTTCTGCCGGACCGAAGCTTCCCCTCAAAGAGTTGAAGCAAAGCCTGCCCTAAAGGAACCAGCCAAGGAGGACATCTTTGAAACGAGCATCTCGCTTACTAGCTTATCTGACCATTCTTCTCACTCTCGGATCGCTCTTGGCGGTAGTAGCTGGGGGTGCACAAAGGAACCCGGCAGTGCTGGAGCGTCTGCCCTACTCAGGCGGCGTGCTGATGGCGCGGGCGATTGCCGCGGGCAGAGTGCATCTGCCGGCCGCTCGCATTACATCCCCCGGCGCGGTGCCAGCGGAAAGCTGCAGCCCGGCGCCTTGTGTTCTACCCAACGTCGATGCGTCGGAAGGCGGCAGCAATCCAGTCAATGAAGATCCGATCGCTGTTAATCCCAATAATTCGTCGCAGTGGATTACCGGCGGCAATGACTATAACTGCGGAAGCGTACAAGGCTTCTTCGCGACCAGTGACAATGGAAGTACGTTCACCCGGAATTGCCTGAAAACGCTGACAAGCAAGGTCGGCGCGGGCGATCCGGTTGTAGGCTATGACCTCACCGACAACGTTTACATCGGTGGCATCGACGCCAACTCGAGTTTTACCACCGGCCAAATCGTAATCGCAAAATCCACCGATGGAGGCGTCACATTTCCGGCTCCCCACGCGGCGGTCAGCAGTCTGAGCGGGGGGTTGACGGACAAGGAGTGGATGGAGGTCGACACCAACACCAGCAGTCCTTTTGCCGGCGACATTTACATCTCCCTGACCGACTTCGCCCCGAGCAATGCCTCACAGATCACCGTTTCACACTCCACCGATGGCGGCGCAACCTTCCATACCGTCAAGGTGGGAACGGCGGCGAACATCCCAGCCGTTAACCAGTTCACCGACTTGGCGGTTGCCAAGGACGGAACTGTATACGTCAGCTATATCAATTGTCCGGGCACGGGATCGACCGGCGATTGCGGCGGAACCACCTCAACCATCCTGGTCTCGAAGTCCACCGACGGTGGAGTCACCTGGAGCACTCCGGTGAGGGCGGCCACAATCAAACTGGCTCCCGACACTTGCGGCGCTTACTATGGATGCTTGCCCAACACGTTCGAACGTGTGAGCGATATTCCGGTGATCGCCGTGGATGACAGCGCCGGCGCAACCGCGGGAAGGGTTTACATCGCGTTCTACACCTGGACCGGGGCGTTCATGAGCGTCCGTGTGACCAGTTCGAAGGACGGCGGCGCAACCTGGAGCGCTCAGGTACCGGTGGCTCCGCCCAGCGACATTCACGACCAGTTCTTCCCCTGGGTTAATGTAGATTCCCGCGGTCTGGTAGGTGTAACCTTCCTCGACCGGCGGAATGACACGAGCAACCTGAAGTACCAGGCGTTCGTTGCCATATCGAAAAACGGCGGAGCGTCCTTCATTAACAAAAGCATCGCCACGGTTCAGTCGAATCCCAATAACGACGGCTTCGGCGGCGGTTTCATGGGCGACTACACAGGCAACGCGTGGAACGGGAAATCGCTCCTCGCCTCATGGATGGACACGCGCACCAACGTGTCCCAGGATGAGGTTGGGGGACTTACACTGCCGTAAGTTCGTTGTTTGCGTGATTTCACACCCACTCGCCTTCCGGCGAGTGGGTTTTTTCTTGCAACGCTCTCTACTTTTCTCAGGGGGTCATCCTGAGCGTAGCCGTTCTTCAGGCGGAGCGAAGGATCTCCCTGCCCCATTTCTTCGCGTCCTTTGGCGAGAAGTGGGCTTTTTTGGGATGGATGAGGTCGTGCCACTTTCCGGCTACGACCTCTGACTCATCTCGTACATATTTCCCTGTATACCGCAAGACCTCAGTCGTAGAAGAAATTAGTAACTCTGGCCGCGGGAGGGATTCGTGTACAACATCGCTCTAGTGCGCCAGCTCTGTGCGGACATCGCCGCCGAGGACGACCCTTTCCGCGTGACCGAACTTGCCGACCTCCTACAAGCCGTGGTCAAAGAAGATCAAGAAGAAATCCGTATTCGAATGGCATTCCTAAAGAGAAAATATTCGGACGTGATGAAGGACGCCAACGCCGCCGACTGACCCCGCCCCGCAGCAACGCACTGGTTAGGACACTACCAAGCCAGGCCAGGTGAGCAACATTTCCTCCTTCTTTCTGTAAAATCAATTTCGCTCCGAAACTTGACGAATGCCCTACACCCATCTCACCGAAGCCGACGTTCGCCGCCTGCTCCATCCGGTGCAGCTCTGCGCCGCCCTCGAATCCGCTTTTCGCGACCGATATCCTTCCATCAGCCTCCCGCCGCGCACCCATGCCGAACTCGCGCACGGTATCTTCCTTGCCATGTCCTGTTACGACCGCGCCGCCAATACGCTCGGAATGAAGCTGGTGCTGGTGCGGGATCAGGCCCAAACTCACGCTGAACCTCAGCATCATGAACCGGTTGACGCCGATGCCGCTCTCACCGAAGGCCGCGTGCAGGCGACGTATCTGCTGCTCGATCCAGAAACCGCCCAACCCCGTCTGACCATCGCGGCCAACTACCTCACCGACCTGCGCACCGCCGCGACGTCCGCCGTAGCTACAAAGTTTCTTGCGCGTCCGGAAGCTTCCACCCTCGGCATCTTCGGCACCGGGCGCCTCGCCCTCACTCATCTTTCTGTGCTTCCTCTCGCGCGCAGCTTTCAACGCGCGCTGGTCTGTGGGCGCAACCCCTCCCGCTCTGCCGAGTTTGTTCGGAAAGTTTCCGCAGAATTTCCCGGACTCGCGATTACCGCTGTCGATGCCCGCACCTGCGCGGCTCAATCCGACGTGCTCTGCACCTGCACCTCGAACAACGCTCCGCTGTTCGACGGCCGCGACCTGCGTCCCGGAACCCATCTCAATCTGGTAGGAGCTTTCCGCGCCCAAACCCGCGAGGTGGATACGCTTACCATCCAGCGCTCGCGCGTCGTGGTCGACACCTACGTCGCGGCCTTGTCCGAAGTCGGAGAGCTGTCAATTCCCCTGCAGGAAGGAGCGATCACACGCGATCACATCGCCGCCGATCTTCACGAATTAGTCAGTGGATCGAAGCAGGGAAGACGGAGCCCGGATGAAATCACAATCTTCAAGAGCGTAGGCTGTGCCCTTGAAGACCTGGTCGCCGCCGAACTCCTGCTCGCATCGCATCCCGCCTGAGTTCAGGCGTGGAACGGCCCGCGGTTTGCGCGCACGACGGCTCGCGGAAAGCTATCGAGGCTTCATGTACCAGAAGATTGCCAGGGCCACGAGCGCGACCGTGATGATCCACAGAACGACATCTTTACTACCCTTCTTTTCTTCTGCCATGAGAAGGAGTACACCACACCTGAAATCCCGGTTCAAGTGCCGCGCCGATTTCCCCGGACTTAGAAGGACAAAGCTAACGACAAGCTACTGTTTTGCCGCCGGAGCACCCACTCGTTTGTAGCCCGTGAACTTCACAATCTCGCGCAGGTGGATCGCCTCTATCTGGAAGTGCAGCGTATCGTCCACGCGCGCGTACGCCGGGAACCACATTCCATCCACCAGCTGCCGGTAGCCCACAAACGTCGGCCGGATGTTCATCGGCTGATGCTTCTTCACGTGGATCACTTCCGGCACGCTCTTGCCGCACAGCTTCACCATCTGGAAATCGCGATTGTCGACCCACACCCGTCCCTGAAAATACCGCCTGTTTTTCTCTTCTCTATTAGGCTCGACGTGGAACACATACGTGTCCAGATCGTCCACGTGCTGCTGCCCCGCATAAGTCAGTTTGTATTGCGGCACTTCGTCCGCCGTCAGCATCCACTGCATAAATATGTGGACGTCGTCCATGTCCTCCTGCGTCAACTGAACCCCCCGCAGCGTGGACTGCTCGGCGAACGACACGTGCTCAACGCGCTTCCCCTTGTCGTCATACGACACGCTGGCGATCTCGTGAAACTGCCCGTCGACCGCTTTGTCGTTGAGCGTCTGTACCAGCACATCCTGCGTGTAGGTGTAGTGCGCCCGCGCCTCTTTAACTTTCGTTTCCTGCGCGGCAAATTTCCGGATCAACTCCTCCGCCGTCATATCTTTCGGTGGAGTCGTATCCAGCACCCCGTTCCCGTCAGCACAATCAGTCTGTGCCAGCGCGCCAACCGACAGCAGGCCAACTGCGACGATCGCCACCGCTACCGCAAATCGCATTCGTCCGCGCACCCTTTTCGCGTCACAATCCCGCAGGCCCATGCCTTTCACTCCCCTCACTTTGACAGCGGAAACATACACTGCAAAAGCGCACCGCGCAACGCCGGAATCTTCGCCGCCGCAGACCCCGTGTCCAGCGCGGCTTTTGCCCCAATGCCGAGCCTTCCATAAATGTGCAAAGTCTTGCGCTACTCCTCGAGACCTCCTCGTAAGTGCACGAATCATAAGCCCCTTAAGTTGGTATCGAGGTTGCACCATCCCATGTGAACTCGGACCAAACATCTATGAAAATCACGCTCTTCGTCTGCTTCGTTCTCTGTGCCGCCGGCGCCTTCGGACAGGCTGCACTCTCCAGCCAACCACAGATTGTTCAGTCTCCCAGCCATCCTCTGCATGCCGAGACGCATGCGCTCGCGACCGAGACCGCTCTCGTCGGCGGAGGAACCTACACCTACGCGCAAGGCGAGCGTCCGCTCTGGGAGTTCGGCTCTCCGTTGCCCGAGCCCGCGCCTCTCGGCGACGTAGCCCGCGCCTTCCGCAAGGAAAAGCAATCCGCCAGGAAGGCCGAAGCCGTTTTCGAAAAGCAAGGCTCGTAGCTGCCACCTGTGTAGGCCGCCGAGCGTCAAGCTCGGCGCTCGTGTGGCGCGGACGTCCTGCCCGAGATCCCCCGTCCGCGATCCCTCGCCCACGCAACTCACTTCGCGAGCCATAAAACGCTTGCCGCATCCCAGGCATCAGACCATAAGCATCATTTACTCGAGCCTTCATAACTCCGCGACCCCCGCTCTCTGTCCCGCGGGATTCGAGGGAGTGTACACTTGCCCACTGGGGAGGGAACGTATTGATGAAGCCCGGCAAGGCGGACATGGTCCGCATCTGTGTGTTTCTCCTGTTTCTTTTGGCCACGGTTCCGGCCTACTGTCAACGAGGGAACCTCGACCTGAACGCCGGTCAGACCTCCGACCAGTTCGGCGCATTGGCGCCGGTCACCAGTCCTGTCCTCGACCTCACCGGCGAGTTGACGATCATTAAGCCCTCTCAGAAAAATGGTGGACCCAGCATCGTCGCTGGAGGCGAAGTCCGCGTCCCCACCGACTCCGCCAATCACGCCAAAGAATACGCCGTCTATGGCGGCGTCGCCTTCGGAGCCCACAATCTCTCGATCGGCATCAACGCCGAAGTCCGCAAGATTCTTATGCCGGCGGCTTTCGTCGATGGCCAGGTCCTCAATCGCGACAACATCGAACTGCTCGAGTTGCCCGTAGTCATCAAGTACAAGTTCGGTCCCGGAAACCGCGCATTCATCGAGGCCCAGGGTGAGCCCGAATTTACTCCGCGCTTTAAACGATCTCGGTTGGCCACGGTCCTATTGCCCAATCCCAGCTTCGACCACGGATATATCCTGCGCGGCAGCGTCGGCTACACCTTCGGCAAATGGTGGTACGTCAAAGGCACCTACGAAACCCGCTACTTCAAATTCGCCGAAAATCTCGGCAATCCCAGCAGCCTCTACAACTGGAAAAGCAATCTGATCACCGGAGGCGTCGGCGTGCGGTTCTGAGAGGCAGCTGTCAGCTTTCAGCTCTCAGGCAATCTGATCAGGCGAGGTGTGAGGTCGATGCCTCTAGCCACTCGACTTCGAACCTTTGGGTGTTGAGTAACCTGGCAAGAACTCCCTTCGTTTTGCTCGCGGATTTCCTGGCGAACTTTTTCCGGATTCAGGCTGGATGCGGGCTTCTTCGGGGCGCTTGCGGGTTTAGCATCGGGCGCGACTTCGGGTGTGGGTGCGGGTTGCACGACGGCGGTTCCGGAGGCGGTGACTGCGGCTGTGGGGTTGGCCTGGGGCTTTGGTTTCGGGTACTGGGCTTCTGCCCATTTCATCCATTTGGCGTCTTCTTCTTTTTTCTTGCGGACAGCCTCGAGGGCCGCGATCTTACGGTCTGCTTCGGTTTCTTCTTCGTTTTCCTCGTCCTCAAAGTCTTCGTCGCTCCAAAGGTGAGAGTCGAGTGGAGTGTTGGCGACGTCGCGAGGGTCGAGGACGACGTCGTGACGCCATGGATCGAACTTGGTCATGCGCAGGTTGGTGCTGGCGGTTTGCAGCGCGTAGAGCAGGAGGCTGGCGGTTTTGTGATCGATTTGCTGGGAGAGCAGCAGGCGCATGACTTGCATAAGAGCGATCTGGATGGAGTTGGTTGGCGTCCTCGAGAACGGGGAGGACGAAAGTTGCGACGCCGCGACGGGCGCGGTCGGCGCTGAGTTTGATTTGCTCGTCCTGAAAGCGTTTGTGGAAAAAGCAGAAGCGGTTGCGTCGGAGGGCGGGCGATCCGCACTGGGTGCCGTTGATTTTTAGGTGCTGACAACGCTTTGGAAAACCTGGCATGATTTTTTCCTACTCCCCCTCCCCTAGTGATCTATTGGAATCATCGGGTTAGAGGAATTTTGAGATTTAATCTATGGGCTGCAACAAGTTGCGGGCAAAATATTGAGCGGCTAGGAGTTGTGAACCAAAATCTCCATGTCTTCGCAGAGAAACGGAGGACCTGGGGCACCCGAACTGCCCTATACTCCAAACTTGTTGCTGACTCATGGGCTGAGTATTTGGGAACGAGATTTCTCAGTCAAGGTTGGATGAACAGGGGCGGGCTGTGGAAAATCGCCAGGCTTCGCGCGAAGCGTGGCGGTCTACCTTCGCTTAACGCTTCATAGCGGCTTGTAGACCTTTAGAGACGCGACTGTTGCTCGCCAGCATCGTAAAGGCCTCTATCGTCTCCGATACAACCGACATCGCGGAGAATATGATTCTCTCGGGCGATCCATATGAGCATACGGCTCGTAGCTCTGCAGGTATGAGCCTTCCCGTCAGGAGTTTGAATTCGAGTCCGGGAATGACAAAGTTGAAGCAGTGATAGCCGGGAGCTCGACCTCTGCGCGGCGTGTACGCAGCTGGTAGGACGTCCTTCGTTGGCCATACCGTGACGAGAATGACTGTGTCCGCAGGAAATTTATCTCCCACCAAAAAGCGGCGGATGGGTTCCTCAAACGGCCCGAGCTCGATGCCCTCCATGTAACCCGAAACATTTCTCCACGTGTGAGCAGATCCTCTCCAGAACATGCTGACAGCAAAGTAGACGAGAGCGTCCATGTTGATTTCTGGTATTTTGACAGAGGAATAGTAGGCAAACTTGTCATTAGCGTCGATCGGCTTAGATGCAGCCACTGCATCCTGAATCAGGAACCCTTCGGGGCGCGCGCCATGTTTCCCAAACCCATGCTTCCCCCGATTTGCTGAATCGCTGTTCGCATTCAGCGCAGAGAACGCGGTCAGTGATCTGCTTCGACGTGGTTAGAGAGACGCGACGGATGATCAAAACCGGGTTGGGGTCCTGCTGGGTGTTTCCTCTAAGTTGTGCATAGACCGCCGCAGGGAGAAAGTGACTCTCCCGAAGTTCGCGATCCTGTTTGCAAAGCTTACACAACGGCATCAATAATTCCTCGGTGGCCCCCTTGGTTCAATCGTCGCTCCCCGCTTTCTTCACCGCCTCGAACTGATTAATCTCCACAGTCCCTTCAGGGAAGCGGGCGGTGATTTTCAGTTCTCCGCCCATGGCTTTCACGAAATCCTGCAGCGTGCTGACGTACATATCTGTACGGCGTTCGAGCTTCGAGACGGCAGCCTGATTCACTCCGAGGATCCTCGCCAGATGGACCTGGGTCATGGCGCGCGCTTCGCGGAGTTCGTCTAATGCCATCTCGGCGCGATACTTCTCGGCAAGAGCGCGGGAACGCTCCCGCGCTGCGGGAGACATTTTCTCGCGAAGGGTATTGAAGTTCTTGGGCATTGCACTTGCTCCTGTTATCGGTCGTCAGACCGTGATCTACTTCTGCCTTTTCTCCGCCAGCCGCTTCAAGTGTTGATCGAATAAGTCATCCGCAACCGGCACGAATTTTTCGTACCACTTCGGATCGCCTGTCTTGTCCCCGCCGATCAACAGCAATGCAGTGCGGCGAGGATCGAACGCGTACAACACTCGCAAGTACCTTTCACTACCTTCCCGCGCAACTCCTTCATATTGGAGTGGCGAGAACTGCCAATCACATCCGCGTGCGGTCGGGGCAGCAGTCGTCCCTGCTCCTCCAGAAGCGCGACCTTCGAATCGATCTCGGCCTGCTCAGCCTCGGACAGGGAATGCCACCAACTCTCGAACTGGTCGGTGTATTCGACGCCCCAAGCCACGAGTCTAGTATTCCACGAAAGGAATATTCTGTCGAGGGAATATGGGAAGTGCTCGCGGAGTCAAGGGCCGGCGGAGGGGGGAACGGGGGGGCCGCTCGACACCTTGCGCAGAGGCGCGAAGCGCGTCTGCTCGCGGCCAGTTCCCTTTGCTTTCAACAGCTTAGCCCCGTCTAATCCCCCATAGCACCGCTAAACCCTGAATTTGCCCCGTTCGTTGGGATATGGATGCGTCATTCCTTAGGGCTCCAATAGGATAGGGGCAGATCAATACCCAGGGAAAAGTGCAGGAACCTGGTCCGCGGGATCATTTCCTTAAAGACCCGGCGCAATTCCCAGGGAGAACCACAGGTTTTGGGGTGAATCTCAGGTTCATCCGCAGTCATAGCAGAAACAAACTCGCAGGTTGTGGGATAGCTCTAACCATTACAAGGTGGGGCGCTATCTGAGCGAAACGGAAAGTCATTCAAGTCATTTAAAAGGTTTTTGGCTAGAAGCCAGAAGCTAGGAGCTAGAAGCTACCATGCGCAAGCCGATCAAGTACGTAGAGAAAGCAGTCGTTATCGCCGCCAAAGGGACATGGGCAGTATTCGAGCGCTTGAATCGCGTTAAGCCAAATCCGTCGCCCACGCCGAAGTGGTCGGAAAAGCCGCTGCTCAAGTCGTACGAAAAGTCGAAGCCTCCGCTGGGTTGGCCGCGGTCGACCGATTCGCTGTGCCCGAAGTGTGTGCCGGAAATCCGGCAGCAGATTCTCGACGGGCATCTGCCGCATGAAGTTCTGATGAACGAGAAGGTTGGCGAGATCAAGGCGCAGATCGTCGAGCGCGACGGCAAGATCCTGATGGTGAAAGACTGCCCGACGCACGGACATTTTGAAGATGTGATGTCGATCGACACGGAGTTCTCGAAGCATTTGGAAGACGTGTTCCCCGGCCGCGACATCGCGGCGCACAACGACGAGAAGCTGCATCATCACGGCTCGTCGACGGTGAAGTATGGGCGCGGGTCGGTGCTGACCATCGATCTGACGAATCGCTGCAACATGATGTGCGACCCGTGCTTCATGGACGCGAACCAGGTGGGATTCGTGCATGAGTTGACCTGGGAAGAAATCAAGACGATGCTCGACAACGCTATCACTATCAAGCCGCGGCGGCAGATGAGTGTGCAGTTCTCCGGCGGCGAGCCCACGTTGTCGCCGTACTTCCTCGACGCCGTGCGCTACGCCCGCAAAGTCGGATACAACTCCGTGCAGGCTGCGACCAACGGAATCGAATTCGCGAAGAGTTTTGAATTCTGCCAGCAGGCTGTCGAAGCCGGCATGCGCTATGCCTATCTGCAGTTCGACGGTATCGGCAACGCGGCCAACGCGCATCGGTTGGTCGGCAACTTGTTCGACGTGAAGCTGAAAGCAATCGAGAACCTGCACAAAGCGGGAGTGGAAATCGTTCCGGTGGTCACGATCGTGAACGGAATCAACAACGAGCAGGTAGGAAGAATCATCAAGTTCGCGCTGGACAATCCGCGGACGATCAGCTTCCTCAGCTTCCAGCCGGTCAGCTTCACCGGCCGCGACGAAGCCGTCACCGACGATCGCCGCAACGCGCAACGCTACACGCTCAGCCACCTGGCCCACGACGTAAAAAATCAGACGGGTCTCGGTGAGCCAAGCCGCGACTGGTTCCCAATTTCATTCATGGGAACGTTCAGCGACTGGGCCGATTTAATGCACGTCAACGACGTGAAAAACGACTGGGGCCAACTATCTTGCGGTTGCCACCCTAACTGTGGGACTGGCATGGCTGTGATGATTGATAAGGAGACTAAGGAGGCGGTGCCGGTCACTGCGTTTCTGGCGGGGGATCAGCTCGCGAAAGATATTGCGAAGGTGAACGATGCGGCGCGCGGGAAGTTTCTGACTGTGGTTGGAATGGCGCTGTGTTTGATGAAGAATTACGATCCGTTCCAGTCGCCGACGCATTTTAAGCTGATGGATTTGCTGAGGAAGTTCGATAAGAACTTCAACGCTACGGGAAAGAATTACGGTAAGGTCGGGCCGGACCGGACCGTCGACGATGTGATGAAGCGGCGGCAGGACCGGTGGAACTTCCTGTTCATCGCGGGCATGTGGTTCCAGGATCTGTTCAATTACGATTTCCGGCGGACGGAGCAGTGCATTATTCCGTACGCGACGCAGGAAGGCGAGATTTCGTTCTGCGCTTACAACACGGGCGTGGGATGGCGGAACATCATCGAGAAGATGCACATGACGGCCACACTTACTAAGTGGTACGAAGAGCATGGGCGGCATGAGATCTTCGCGGGTGGCAAGAAAGTGAATATGGAAGACGCCACGCACTCGCTGCTGTTGCGGGATGATCTGGTTACGACCGAGCTTCAGCATGATCTCGACAGCAAGGGCATCGCCAAGAACGCGCGCGAAGAGAAAGTGCGGGCGCGGGATGCGAAGCAGAAGGCGGCTGCCGAGGCGAAAGCTGAGGCGCGTGGGCCGCAGATCAATGATGAGGCCTACAACGCACGCATGGCCGCGATGTATCGCGAGGTCGTGTTGAAGGAAAAGCCCGTGGTGGCGGAGAACGGGTTTATTCCGCTGGGTGCGTTGACCAAAAGCAATGGGAACGCGGCGGAAGCTGCCAAGGCGGAGGTCGCCGAGCCGGTGGCGGGGGATTAAGCTTCTAGCTCCTAGCTTAGAAATATACGGGCCGCCTGCGGGCGGCCCGTTTTTCTCGTGCGGAATTTCTGTGGACGGCTGGTGGAAGCGCGGACTGGCAAGAGACCGCACTGCCCATTGGGATGAATAGTGTGAGCGAGAATCTGTGGCGTCCCTCTGGGACTCGCGCTCCTTTTCCCACGCAAACCCGGCACTGCCGTGCCGGGCTATCACATGCCGCCGCTAAGCGGCTGGGCTTGGTTACGGATGTGGTCCCCACATTGGCGGGGAAGAGTTCTCGTCGTTCATCGGGACGGAAGGAGTCGGCATCTTTGGCGTTGAGGGGGAAGTGGCCCTCAGAGGCTAAAGCCGCAGTCCGTTTCGGCGGTGGCGGCCCGACTGAAGTCGGACCCTTCTCGATCTTTCTCCCTTCGCCGTATTCTTTCCCTTCCAGTCTTCTCTCTCTCTTCGCGTCTTCTTTCCCTTCCTAAGGACCGTCCTCCGTCCCGACTGAAGTCGGGTCCGTCGCGGTTTTTTGAGTTGTGGATCTTAAGGGGTGCAGTCTCCTGTCAGATTGATGATTGGGCCTCCGGCGAGCTCGGATAAGAGGTGGAGGTAGCTGTCGAGGATGTGGAGGCAGACTATGTTGGGCTTGAGCAGGGGCGTGACGGAGAAGGGGAAGAGCGTGACTTTGACGGGGTTGAGAGGGAACTCGCCGATGACGTGTTCGTAGAGCGGAGGGAAGGGCAAGTTCGGAACTGCGTCGAGGCGGTTGGCGATGCGCACGGTGTTGGGGACGAGGTGGTCGTAGGTGCGGACGAATTGCGGGTCTCCGGTGCGCGGGCTGGCGTACGTGAACGCGGTGGGGAAGAACGGGCTGTTGACGGCGACGTCGAGGGCGAGCAGCGTGGCGAGGGCGCCACCGAGACTGTGTCCGCAGATGGTGACGGAGGTGACGGGGCGCTTGAAGGTCGCCGGGATCATCGCCTGCGTGATGGTATTCGACGCGGGATCCACGCCGATTCGCAGGGAGCTGTACATCTGGGTAAAGCCGTCTTCGGTGTTGCCTGCGGATGCCATGAAGGGACAGGGGACGAGCAGAAACTGCGCGTCGTGAATCCACTCCATGTAGCCCTCGGTGCCGCGGACGGCGATGACAACGTCGCCTGCGCCGGCGGCTTGGAGGATGAGACCGATGGAGACGCGGGCTTTGCCGCGATCGGGATTGACGTCGGTGGCGAGGTCGTTGGCGTAGATGGTGGAGACGACCTCGTAGTTAGTGGCTCCAACTTGAATGTTGGTGCCGGCGCGGTTGTTGAGGTCGTTGGGAGGAACGGCGTAGGCGGCATTGACGGCCTGCCCGAAGAGGATGGCTCGGTTGAGATCCATGGATTTGGAGCTCCTTTCGTGGAGATCGTGAACCGGTCCTTCGTGTCGTTTCAGCCGCGAAGGCGGAAAGTTGATGAGAGTTGCCTCCCATGGGAAGCCACGCCGCCAGGCAAATTCCTGGCGCAGGCTTGCTGCTCAGTTGAACGGGGAAGCAACGAGCGAGGATTTCTGAATCCCGGACCCCTCGACGGGATCATCGTCGCCCGATGGTTGGGAACAAATTAGAACACGGCTGGATGCGTGTCAAGAGCAGTGGTTAGTCTTTGCCTCAATGCAACGGCATTACTGTCTTGCAGTCTAAGGTGTGGTGAGCCATCCGCGGTTTATCTCATCAGCCGCAATACCGAGCCAGCCCGCCCACCACTTCCAAATTCTCTTATTTTCGTATATACTGAAATAACAGTACTTAAGGAACTTAATGACCCTATCAACGATGGCGCGCGCGAGATGATCCCTCACTTGCGGAGCCTAGTGACCCTCGGCGCAGGCGTAGACAAAATGGCTGTCGAGCCAGCGCGAGGCGAAGGGAGAGAAATGATTGCCTCACAATCCACGTTGACCGAAGAGTCTGTAGCTAAGCCAGTCTCAGGAGCACACGTTGTACCTAAAATTGGCCTGGAACAGTACTACAGCGAGGCCGGTCCAGATTACGCAGCGTGGAGCCGAGAGTTCAATATGCACTTCGGCTACTACCGGGCCGGCGTAAATCCATTGCGCCGGGAAACCATGCTGGAGCAGATGAATGCAGAAGTTCTCGCGCGGCTGAAGTTGGACGGCATTGTGGAACCGCAACTCCTGGACCTTGGCTGCGGCCTGGGCGCTACGCTGCGGAGTTTTGCACGGCGATTGCCGCAGGCGTGGCTGCTCGGAATTACGCGGGTGCCGTGGCAGGTGGAGAACGCACGTGCCTTGAACCACGCAGCCGGTTGCGGGGAGCGCGTGCGCGTCGTCGAGGGCGACTACGAAGAGACAGCACTGCCAAGCGCCAGCTACGACGGAGTCTATGCGCTCGAGAGCAGTTGCCACGCCCCCGGTGCGGACAAGGGCGCCCTTCTGGCGGAAGCGCACCGTCTGCTACGGCCCGGAGGCCGCTTTATTGTTGCCGACGGATTTCTTGCAACAGATCGATTCGCCAACGCTTTGCAGCAACGCATCTACCGCAAGCTGTGCGAGTGCTGGGTCATCGAACAATTGGCGCAACTTGACCGATTCAGGGCACAGCTGGAAGAGCTAGTCTTCACGGACATCACCATTGAGCACTTGCAGATGCGTGTAGCACCTTCCGTCGCGCACATCCCCTGGGTGACGCTGAAGTTCTTGCTGACAGACGTAGTGTTCGGTAAAGGCAGAATGACTCGCGCCCGTTGGAACAACGTGCTAGCGCCGGTGTTGCTGCCGCTAGTCAGCGCGCCACTAGGCCCCATGATCTACTGCATGATCACGGCGACCAAACGCTAGAGGTGGACGACACGAAGGTGGGACAAAGGCGGGGACAGACGGGTGCAGTTCACCCGTCTGTATGAATGCATAAGTGAAATGAAGAAGGGTTCTGCAAGCGGCTACGATGCTGAGACCGGCGAGGAAAGCGCTGGCTCAGAAAGCTCACTCGGAGAACCCTATGAATGCCCTTCACTATATCGGATTCGACGTTCACAAGAAAACCATCAGTTTTTGTGTCAAGACTGCGGCGGGCGAGATCGTGGAAGAAGGCGTGGTGGCAGCGCAACGCGCGGGATTGCGGCAATGGGCCTCTACCCAACCTGATGGAGGTGAAGGGTTAGCAAAGCGCAAGGGTGAAATAACACTCGCCGCAAGGCGGGGCCTGAAAGAAGCGTGGAGCAAAGGCGCGAGCCGATGAACAAGAACCGGAT
>Ga0137378_10001049_pt1 | contig 22983 bp, 28 predicted proteins | sample SagtaG_21_FD_104813 | JGI IMG/M metagenome (GOLD analysis project Ga0137378, IMG submission 104813) | Vadose zone soil microbial communities from Sagehorn Ranch, Mendocino, California, USA - Sage2_L_60_16 metaG | ecosystem: Environmental > Terrestrial > Soil > Vadose zone | place: USA... | reverse complement strand
CTGAGAATTGAAAATCGATCCACCCCTCCTCTGCGAGGAGGGGATTACTTCACCAGCAGGATTTGTCCCGCGTAGATAGCGGAATTGCGGAGGTTGTTTGTATCCATCAACTGCCGAACCGTGACTCCGAACCTGTGAGCGATGTCGGCGAGCGTTTCACCTCTGCGAACTTTATATCGATCCTTAGCCGCGGTCTTGCCGCCGGTTTTCGCTGAAACCCGGGTGACGATGGGCGCGGGACTTGGTATCCCCGCAGGTTTGTCCAACGCAAGCTGCCCAAAGTATTGTTCGTAGTTGTTATAAACGTCGACAGCCGCGAGGAATTCCGAATAGAAATTCATGGACGCGTAGCCGAACGCAGGCCCGCGGTACTGCTCGATGATCTTCGCGATCTCCGATCCGGCTTCGCTTTGAGCGCGCTGCATGCCGGCGCGCCCATGGTTATACGCTGTGATCGCAAGCGGCCAGGATTCCAGAGCGTTGTAGTTGTCGTGCAAGAGGCGCGCGGCTGCTCGAGTTGCCTTTAAGGGATCGAGCCGTTCGTCGAGCCTGCGGTTCACATTGAGGTAGAGCCTTCCCGTTCCACGCGTGAACTGCCAAATGCCGGCAGCGCCCGCATTGGAGAGAGCTCGATTCTCAAATGACGATTCGACGAGCGGCAACAAAGCGATCTCCGCGGGTATACCCTGCTTTTCGAAAATTTCCTGAAAAGCGTGGACGTAACGGCCCGATCGAATGATGCCCTGACGGAATCGCTCTTTGATTCCAACCTGCGTATGAACATTGTCGCGCAACTCGGCGAGGGATTCGGTCGTCAACGGGATATCATTTGCCAGAATCGCGGTCTGAATTTGCTGGGCCGTAACGCTGAGATTCTCGGGCGTTGCAAGATTGTCGCGGATCTCGTCTAACGCTTGCCGAACGGCCCCAATCTTTTCAGTCTGATCGTCACGTATAGCGACATCATAAATGAGATTGACGTGGATGCGGTCGTGAATGATGACGTCATCCTCGCCATACTGCGTGTATACCTTTTCCCAGAACTCGACGCGGCTTTCCAGACCCTGACTGGGTAGATCCAATCGTTCGGGAAAGGCCGGAGCGGCGGGCGCGGCGTGCGCAGCCGTTGCCGCCGTTGTCGTTGTCGCTGCCAATACTGCTACGATTATTACGAAAACGCTTAACTTCATCCGATCCACAACTCCTTAACTCCTTGCTCCTTGACGCCGGCATTTTATCACATGGACGTTTTTCTCAATACTGCTTGCGCCGCAATCAGCAAGGGATCCCAGAGGTTCCCATAAGGCGGGGAATAGGCCAGATCGAGCTGGACCAATTCGTCCACCCTCATGCCCGATGTGATGGCGGCGCACGCTACGTCAATACGTTTGGAGGCGTCGCCGTAGCCGGCCACCTGAGCGCCTACGAGCTTACGGCTCTCGCGCTCCGCGATAAGTTTCACCCAAAGTTTGCGCGCCGTTGGGTAATAAGCCGCACGGTCCCAGGCTTCAATGCGAGCCGAAACGACAGGAATACTTTCGGCGGCCGCATCGTCAGAACAGAGGCCCGTGCGGGCGACGGCCAGATCAAAAACCTTCAAAACAGTCGTGCCGATCGCGCCATAAAACTTCGTACGACGCGCGGCCATATTGTCGCCGGCGACCCGCCCTTGCTTTGCGGCGACGGTTCCGATGTAGTGCAGCACGGGCCGCTTGCGAATGGCGCAAAGCGTTTCGGCACAGTTGCCGGCTGCAAAAATCCCGGGCACGTTTGTTTCCATGTAGGCATTAACCGAAATCCCGCCGGTTAGACCAATCTGAATGCCTGCTTCACGAGCCAGATCTACATTCGGTACAACTCCAGTGTCCAGCAGTACCACCTCCGCCGGATCGATTCCCAATCCACTTGCCGCTTTGACACCGGTGACGTGGCCTTCGGAGCCGGCCAGGGCCAACACATTCGCGCTAAGGGAAAGCCGGATGCCGAACCGCTGGAGTTCATATTCGATAATCTGCGCCATATCGGCATCCATTCCGGGCAGGACATGCGGCTCGCGTTCGTATAGATGAACGGTTTTCCCGAGCGTCTGCAAGCATTCGGCCATTTCAAGTCCGACGTAACCGGCGCCAATGATCGCAACTCGAGTCGAATTCTGAAGGGCTTCATTAAAGTGGAGCGCATCCTGAAGATCGATGATTGTAAAAACGTTCTTAAGGTCTGTGCCGGGAATGCCGGGAAGCTTCGGCCGGACGCCTGTGGCAACGAGTAACCGCTCATACGAAAACTCCGCACGTTCGCCTGTGTCGGTCCGCGTGGCCATCACCCGTTTTCGCGAGGGTGAGATCTCATCAACGCGAGTGTAGTTATGAACCTTGATACCGCGTTCTTTTTCGAACGACTCGGGCGTGTACGCAATGAGGTCGGCGGCGCTGACCATCTTCGCCAGATAATAGGGAATGCCGCAGGTGCTGTAAGAAATATCAGGACCTTTTTCTAAAACCGTGACGTTTAGCCGCGGATCGATTCGCTTGGCTCGCGACGCAGCCGCCAATCCCGCGGCATTGCCGCCAATGATGAGTATCTGCTCCATGGCTTACAGGTACTGCTCCCGGGCTTTGATCCACGAATTCGGATCGGTTTCTCCGGCCCGCTCAATAATCAGATAGCCGTTCTCGAGTCTGCCGACGCGCGCTCGCTCCAGTCCGGATGAGACCACCATCTCCTCGATTTCCGCTCGAGTAAATGCGGCCCGCATTGCGGTTTCGATGTGCTGCCGCATCCGGCTGCCGTAGAGCGCTGAACATTCCGCGATGCGGCGGCTCATTTCGAATCGCCTCGGTCTTTCAAAATCGCGGATAAGCAGGGCGCCCTTCGGCTTGAGCACCCTGTTGATCTCGGCAAGAACAGAGACCGGATCATTAAAGACGTGGAACGACGAGTCCGAAACGACCAGATCGAAATATGCGGTCTTGAAACGCATCCGCCGGGCATCTCCGACCTGAAAGAAAGCGCGCTCACCCAGCCCCCATGCTGTGGCCGTTTCTCTTGCGCGTTCGATCATGATCCCGGACGCGTCCATTCCGATCGCGTAAAAGTTTTCATTCTGCCACAGGATCTTCAGAGCAATCAGTCCAACACGCGTGCCGACATCGAGAATCATTCCGCCTTCAACGCCAAGCGCAAGGGCGCGCCGGACGAAATCATCCTCGATTTTTGCGGGGTGCTCGAGCGAGCGCGAATCGATGAAGGCGTCGATCTCATCAGGCCGATCTAATTCGGGAGACTCAACACGTGCGGGATGGATCAGGCGGGAGAGTAACCTCATCGAAGCAGGCGGTCGACCTCTTCCATGAGCAGGTTGTTTTCAATCATGTACTTTCCTTCTTTCCAGAACGCCACAAGATTGAAATAAAGCGAAACTGCCGCCAGTGCGGCATGGAGGATCGGGGGCGTCCAGGAGACCCGCGTGTGCACTCCGCCGCCAATGATCATTGTCGCCATCGTGAAAAGCATCGCCCACAGCGCGGGCGGAAAAACTTTCGCTTTGAAAACTTTCGTACGCTGGACCAGATCGCTTCCCTGAGGCAGTGCCGCCACCAGATCCTTCACCTGTCTTCCGGTACCGATGAAGTAGAACATCGTCATGCTTTGAGTCAGCGTTACAAGAAATGTCGTGAAGAGTCCTAACAGAACGTGCTGTGAGAGGCCGGTCCGCGCTGCCATCGTGAAACCCATGACGAATGTCGAGATGAAACAGATGATGGAGATCAATGCGGATGTCAGTAAAGCCAAAACCATGTCAATTGTCATTATTCATTGGTCAACAGTCATTTGTCATTGGGAGAGCCGATCCGCCATTGTAGCGTCTCTCAAAATGGCCTGTAGCGGCGGTCCGCGAAGCGCAAGCGCGATAGCGCGCAGCCTCAAGAAATAGACCGCCGCTACAGTCGAGCGTCTGAGCCGAATGCAAACTTCTAGATAATTAAGAGCCACCACACCTGGAGTGCATTTTGCAGTTCAGTATTTTGCGGTTCAGTATTGTGGTGATGCTGCCACTGTGTTATTACGGCTAAGTGCGGCGATTTTCACTCCTGACATGCGCGGTCGTTTTTCTTTCCGCATGCGGGCACAAGACAGTCCAAGTCAAAGCGCCTCAGCCCGCTCCGGTTGTATCGAAAGATTTGGAAGGCTTGGCTTCGTATTATGCCGAGCCCTATCACGGGCGCCGCACGGCCAGCGGAGAAATCTTCGATAGCTACCGGGAATTAACCGCGGCTCACCGGACGCTTCCTTTCAATACGCTCGTCCGCGTTACAAACAAGACAAATGGCCGCGAGGTCGACGTTCGAATCAATGATCGTGGACCATGGGTAGAAGGCCGTGTAATCGACCTCTCCGTCCGCGCGGCGCGCGAGATCGGTCTGGTCCGCGCAGGCGTCGTTCCTGTAAAGCTGAAAGTACTAAAGCAACAGGCCCTCAAAACCCCAACTCCTTCGCCCGCGCCGGGAGCGGCCTTTGCAGTTCAAGTTGGCTCGTTTGAAAGTCAGCGCGCAGCCGAGGACCTGAAAAGAAGACTGGAAGCGAAATACACGAGCGTTACGATCCGGACCTTTACTGCCGATAAGACACTTTACCGCGTCCGTATCGGCCATGAGCCCAGTCTTCAAGCTGCTGAAAAACTCGCCGCACAGCTTCGGAAACAAGACTTGAAGGGGTTCGTTGTCCGCGCCGATTAAGAGTTTCTCGTCCTTATCATAGGCCGCATCATAGGCCGCCGCTACAGCGCTGAATCGTGATTTCACCGATAGCGGCATCCGCAGCAAGCGGGTGCAATTGAAGTTGCTGTTTAGAAAAACGGATCAGGCTTGCAGAAATGAGTTCTCGATCCTCATTCCTTCCAGGGTCCGGCCATGTTGTAGGTCTTCGGACCACAGGCGTTGAGATCCGCTCTTCAGAGCGGCCTCAATGATCAGAGAATCCCAAAAGGACATGGAATCGGTTTGGCTTCGACGAGCGGCGGCCACGATCAATGATGGACTGACCTCGACGATCGGGAACTTCAGAAGGGTAGTGACTGCCTCAAGAGCCTCTGCGATGCCACGCCGTAGGATATTGGTTGCGATCTTCTGCTTCTCGGGGAATCGACTGTCGAAACGGTAAACCAGAACGTTCGTGTCAATGAGAGCGGCCACGAGCGTACAGATCCTCTCTTTTCCAGCCTCTGTCCTGAACGACGAAATCCTTTAATTCAAGATCTCGTCCTGACGGGTCTTAAGGCGAGGGGCTTCCCAGGTACTGTTTCGTCTCGATATACCGCTTGACGTTGGCGACGGTCTCCAGCAGTTCGTTCGCGCGCCGGTGAGATTCGTGAAGCACACTGTCGGACGACTCGATCAGGTAGTCATGGACGATCGAATTCCGGAGCTCGCACAGGCTTCTCCATTCGCGAGCAGACGGAATGACTCCGCGCTTTTCCATGCGATTGAGCCGGTCGATTCCGGAGCCTTCATCCTGAAGTTCGATGGCGTCGATGCTTCGGAAGACTCGTTGGAAGAGAAAGTCGCACAGCCGGGCAAAGCGAGACGTGAGCGCCTCGCATGACTCCTTTTCTCCAATGGTCAACTCCCGCTTGGTGGACGAGTCTTTCCCTCGCAGAAGAGCACTGACCCGTTCATGGGATTCACGCAAAACTTCCGCGGCCGCATCCATTAATCGAATTTGATCCTCGAGCAGCCGCCTCAGTACTACTTCGTCCATAAGTCACGCTTCTGGCGTGCAATGATTTCACCGAAAGCGCCGAGATCGGACGTGCCGTCGTCCAAAACTAAATCCACTTTCTGCTCGCCGAGACGGTGATGAATTTCCTCTCTTAGGAGATTCTGAATGCGGAAGAGGCTGATTGGGGCGCGGCTGGAAAGCCGGATATAGAGATCGATGTCGCCACCTCTACGCGAAGGGTCCGCTCTGGATCCGAAAACCGCGATCGAATCCCATTGAAAACCAATACGGTGGGCGACCGATTCGACGGCATGCAGGATGCCGGTCCTTTCGTCCTCAGTCAATCGTACCGACTCTGTTCCAGGAGAAATCATTGGCACCATCATAACTCACGGCGGAGAAGACTCGCCGGATGCGGTTGAGATCTTGCTCATTGCCGGAAATCAGAACGGCTCCCAATTCACGGTCTGAATAGGCAAGCAGGATATCGAAGATGAAACTTCTGCGGATTGTTCGAAGGTCAATGCCGTCATTCCTGACCATCCAGGCAAGGGTTTTACCCAGCGCATCCCAGGCCGCAGCGGATGGATTGACGATGCGGGCGCGCTTGTAGTACGGCTTCAGAACAATCTTTTCCAACGTACGGATGTCTCGGGCTTGAATCGTGCCGGCCCTCAACTCGGCGGCGACCGCCGTGCTGAGATACAAGCCGGGGGCGGCCATCTGGACGAAGGCCTCAAAGTCAGCGGCATCTTGGTCGTTTCTCGCACCGGGACGCTTTCTCAACCGAGATTTCACCGACGGCGGCAGCCGCAGCATGTGGGTTCAAGTGAAGGTCCTATTCTGAACAAACACCCCTCGAGATGGATTCGCCGCGAATCCGTGCGGCGATGGCGGCGAACCAATGAGTTTCGCCATAAACCCTTTGGGGTTTGCCGCGCCGCCATGGGGGTTTCGCTCGTTCCCGTGTCGCTTTGAGCCGGACCAAATCAGCTTCCGGACGTCGACAGGCATCTTGGGCATATTTCCATGTGGGATCGAGTCATTTCGATGTGGGATGAAGTCATTTCGATGTGGAAAGGAGTCATTTACACATCGAAGTGACCTCCAGCTACTACATGAAGAATGAAGTGAGTGCGGCGATACCCGATTTTTCGATGTGGGATTGACTCGTTTCCATATGGAAATGACGCATTCCTATACGGAAATGCGTCTTTCCGATCTCGCGTCGAGCCGGCCACGATTCGCTTCAACGTTGCAACGATTCACTTCGGGCCTTCGATGATTGGCCTGGTCCTGGAACAATATAGATTCACGAGATTCCAATATTGCTCCGTGCCGTACCCATCTGTCTTGGCGACGGACCCAAGTTTCTTTGCGCCGGCTCCATGTGGTTCCGGCGGCGAGAAAACCGTCCACGAGGGCGATCTGCAAATTTGCGATTGGCGCCACGAACCTCCCGAATCCGCGGACAACCGGCGATGTGTTCAGCGGCGTCATTGTTGTGAGTCTAGCAGAATCGCGACCTGCGCACGGCGTCATCGCCACATTGGTAGAGGCGGTCAACACGCCGGCACCGCCCGAAAACCGGGTTCGACCGCGGCCGCGCTCAGCACACTATTCGACTAAGTTGAAAATCTCGCGGTATCCAGATTCGACCAGTGCTGTGATCTTTTGATAGTTCGACTGCCAGTCTTTGTCAGCCATGAGCCGCGGCGCCTCCGTTTCAAAAGCAGAGAGGCTGGGAACGGTCAGTTCCAGCACCACCGTGTAAAATGGCCCCGTCAGGTCCGTCAGAAGGCGCGCATTAAACTTCGATCCGAGCCGCTTCTGGATCGCCATGCCTTCTTTGAACAGCGCGACTCCTTCTTTTGCCTTCCCGAATTTCAACCGAAAAACATTACGAATGACAACCATGCTGACTCCTCCTCTGGTTCGGATTTATTCACAACTAAAAACTCAGAGCTTAAAACTCCCGTCCATCAACTCCTTGAGAATATCGTTCCGCCACGTGCGCTCGGGACCAAGATCGGGACTCGAGTAAGTGATTCCGCCGGCAACATAGGCGCCCGGCTCCAGAGCGGGATCAGCCTCATCAACCAGAACGTGCTCCACAGCGACGTTCAGCATGCAATTCCGCGGAGCCGAACGCATCTCCCGCCGGATTTCTTGGGCTCTGCCCTTGATTGCATACGCGACGCGTAAGTCGAAAATGGATAGCGTCACTACGCCGTTGCGCCGCATGTTTTCGGTGGTGTTGCTGCTGTTATACGTGGCCAGGCGCAGATTTTTCCGGTCTATTGCCGCGATCTCGAAATAGCTAAGGAGTGACGGGTGCGGCCAACCATTGGCGTCGACGGTGTACAACAGCACCGCGTGATTCAAATATTTGTCGATTTCGCGCCCATTCAATCGCTCGTAAAGCTCCTCGGGCAGTTCGTGGCTAATCAATCTCGGCATCTTTAGATTAGCTGCGAAATCTTACGGCGTTGCGGCCCTGCCGGACGTCGCGTTCTTCGAATTTGCGTTTGATGTCCAGCACGAGATCGTTTTTCGTGCGATGCCAGTTGGGAGCCACCAGTAATCCTAACGGGGCTTCGCCGAACATGCGTTCGATGACGATATTCGGGTCGAGGCGCTCGACAAAATCACACAGCAGATCGAGGTACTCCTCGTAGCCGAGCACGGGAAAAGGCCGGCGTGCGTACTCGGCCGCTAATGCGGTGCCGCGGACGATGTGGAGATGGTGAATCTTCAGCGCCTCGACTCCGACGCGCGATATTTCGTCCGCCATCGCGAGCCACTGTTCGCGAGTCTCCCATGGGAAACCCAGAATCAGATGCGCCCCAATGTGAATCGAGCGGCCGCGGGTCATTCCCATCGCCCGCAGAAATGCGGCGTAATCGTGGCCGCGGTTCACGCGGCGTAGCGTGTCGTCATAAATGGATTCGACGCCGAACTCCAGCGATACGTGCGTCCGCTCGGCGAACTCGCCGATCATGCGGATGTTTTCTTCGTCCACGCAATCAGGCCGGGTGCCGATGGCGAGGCCGACGACCTCAGGGTGATCGATCGCGTCCCGATAAAGCCGGCGCAGATATTCTGTTTCCGCGTAGGTGTTGGAGAAGGGCTGAAAATAGATGATGAACTTGTGCGCATCGAACCGCTTTCGGATGTATTCGATGCCTTCGCGGACTTGATCGCGAATCGGATCTGTTTTGATCGCGGATGGCGGCCGGAACGAGTTGTTGTTGCAGTACGCGCAGCCGCCGACCGCCACCGTGCCGTCTCGATTAGGACAGGTGAATCCGGCGTCCACGATGACCTTATAGACTCTCTCGCCGAATTTTTCCTGCAGCCAGCGATTATAGGAACGGAATCTCGCCTCTCCTTCTGGAAAAGACCGACGCGGCAGCCGTAAGGCTGACGAGGCGGGTGCGGGCCTCAATTCTTCCACCGACGCCATCGTTCTTGATCGTCGTCGCGGCGCCGTTCGTTGTAATACACGTCGAATTTACGTCTCAGGCGATTGCGGTGCCAGCGGTCGTAATGCCACTTGAGGTCCGTGACGACGTGCCGTCCTTTCATATACAGCAACGCGCACAGCATGCCGCCCAAGTGAACTCGATAGTCGGTGCTGCCTCCGTCTTGTATCGATGACAGCACGGTAAACGCAGCGGTGCCGATCACGAACCATTTCACCTTAATAGGAAAGATGTAGAGGATAATCATGCGGTCCGGAAAGAGAAAGGCATAAGCAACGAGGATGCCCAGGATCGCTCCGGACGCGCCGATCGTGGTTTGCTGGCTTAGCGGATTCAGCAACGTCTTCGAAACTGCTCCGCCGATTCCGCAAATGAAAAAGAATTTCGTGAATGCCCGGCTGCCCCACAATCTTTCCAGGTCGGTCCCAAACATCCAGAGACCGAGCATGTTAAAAAGGATGTGAAGAAAGCCGCCGTGGAGAAAGATGTATGTCACAAGCTGCCACAGGTAAAACCGGTGAGTAACTTGATAGGGCACCAAGCCGAATTTGCTTATGAATGTGGCTCCACCTGCAATGCTGTCAAAGATTTGCAGGAGAAACGCCGTCGAGCAGATAATGATCAGCGTTTTGACAACGGGGCTGATTCCGCCTGGTCCAAACGCACCAAATGAACTTCGATAATATCGAGACACCTTTAACCTATCTGTTGCCGCGTGACTGGACAAACCAGCCTACATAAAAAAGCCCGGCCCCAAGCGAGGCAAACTTCAAGAGGCCGCCCATGTCGCCGAAGTAATTCAAAAGGGCTTCCCCGGTTACAATAAGGCCGAGCAATTGAAGCCCCTTAGCCGCGTAGTGGCGTATCATCCTTGAAATTCTAACACGCGGAGTGGATATGGATTTGAAAACGGTTCGCGTCGAGATTCCCCAAGGCACCAATATTATCCTTGGCCAGACACATTTCATTAAGACCGCCGAGGATCTCTACGAAATCCTTGCGGGTTCGTCTCCTCACATCAAATTCGGCGTGGCCTTCACGGAAGCATCGGGACCTTGTCTCATCCGTTACGAAGGCAATGACGGCGATTTAACGCAGTGTGCCGCCGGAATTCTCGAGAACATCGGGGCGGGGCATGTTTTCGCGATTTTGATTCGTGATGCTTTCCCGATCAACGTTCTCAATTCCATTAAAATGTGTCCGGAAGTTTGCCGGATCTTTTGCGCCACCGCGAATCCTCTTGAAGTTGTCGTTGCCGAGACCGATCAAGGCCGAGGCATCATGGGCGTCATCGACGGATCGTCACCAAAAGGCGTGGAACAGGATTCCGATAAGGCTGCGCGCAAGGCGCTTCTGCGGAACTTCGGTTACAAAGTGAAATGATTCTGGCTTTGAAGATTCTGTCCGGTTTTCTGATGGGGGCCATCCCGTTTGCGAAGCTTGCAATGCTCGGCACCGGCATCGATATCACCAAGACCGGTTCGAAGAATCCCGGCTTCAACAACGTCCTTCGTGTCACAAAGAACTGGGGGCGTGCGGGTGTGGCGCTTATCGGCGACATCTCGAAAGGTTACGTGGCGCTCTTGTTGCTTGGCCCCGGTGAAATTTCGGCAAGCGCATTGTGGTTCATCGCAATCGCTGCAGTCGTGGGCCATTGCTGGAGCCCGTTTTTGAAATTCAACGGCGGCAAAGGCGTAGCCACCACCGTGGGAGTTCTGCTCTTTCTGGAGCCCTGGATCACGCTGGTCTGCCTGCCTCTCTACCTTATTCTTCGATTTTTCGGCCGCAAGGTTCATTGGCGCCAGGAAGGCGCGATTGCTTCGCTTGCCACGATGTTTGTGATTTCCGCCGTTGTGCTCGGCCTGATCGGCACACAGCCGGGTCTCTTGGCTTATTTGATGTTCACCATTATTTTGGTGAGGCACACGCCTAATCTGCGGGAAATCATGGCATCCAGACACGAATAGCCTTCGGCACAATGGAAATTTCGATCGGCAGCTTTCCCACCGACTCTCCGTCGATCTCGACGAGCACGGATTCTTTGGACGCCGCGCGAAGGCGGTTCACCCGATATTCGGTATCGGTTGCGATCAACTGTTCCTCTTCAAAGAATCCGTTGACGACTTCATTGATCGTGCCATCGCCGCCGACAGCCATGATCGTCCGCGCTCCTCTTCGGATGGCGTCGCGAGTTAACTGGATGGCATGTCCGGGGGCCTGGGTTTCCAAGATTTCAGTAGCCGAGGGGATTTGAATCGTCTTCCGGCGCCCGGCACGTGGATTGACAATCGCGACGGTGTACATGAAACGATATTTTGGCTGCGGTCCCTCTTCGCTCTGGGAGAGGGTGGGTCTTGCGCAATTTCAATTTTATTCATACCCTCTATGACTGCCGGCCTTTCGTTGAATCGAAACCAGAAGCCGGCGCTCGGCGAAGGGCAAGCGCGATAGCGCGCAGCCTCAAGCAATAGAGCACCGCTACAATAGTGTCAGCTATAATGTTTGCCGCTCTATGAACAAGGCCGCGTTCTACGACCTGGACGGCACATTGTTGTCATGCAATCTGGTCACGATGCATGCGTATTACGCGCGCAACGACCGTTCGCTGATCAAAAGCGCGTATCAACTCACCAAGGTACTATTGAGCGTTCCCCTGCTTTTTGGACTCGATTTGTACTCCCGTTCTCTATTCAACATCTTCTCGTTTCGTGCATATCGCGGGATGCACCGCGACCGGCTCATTGGGCTGGCCGACGACCTTTTTGAGGTGACGCTGAAGCCTTCGATTTTTCCTCAGGCTCAAGCCCTCATCAGTGCAACCTCCGAGCTCGGCTACCGCAACGTCCTCGTCACTGGAACGCTCGATTTCACGATCCGCCCTATCGCGCTGCATTTCGGCATCGAAGAGGTTATTTGCAATCGGCTCGAATTCAAAGACCACATTGCCACAGGCCAAGTCCTTCCGCCCTTGTTGGCGGAGAACGAAAAGGCCCGCAGTGTTCGTGTATATGCCGCACGCGAGGGTATTGATCTTGCGCAGTCTTGCGCTTTTTCCGACAGTTCGGCTGACGTTCCGATGCTCTCCTCTGTCGGATTCCCTGTGGCGACAAATCCCACGCGCCGGTTGCGGCGCGTCGCGGTACAAAAGAATTGGCCGATTCTCGAATTGCGTGAGGCCTCCTCGACGTTTCCGCCTTTTCTGAAACCAGCGAAGGCGGTCTGATGAAAGCGCTCACGAGTTGGCAGTGGAATCCCGTTCGCGGCGAATACGAAACCGGGGATCCGGTTCCGATGGAAGGAACCGGTGAGATCTCCGCAATCGACGCCTTCGCGAATAAAACGATGCTCCTCTTGGGCGGCACCGGCTTCGTCGGCAAGGTGGTCCTGGCGATGGTTCTGGATCGCTTTCCGGAGCTGAAGCGTCTCGTCGTCCAGGTGCGCCGCAAGAAGAATCTCCCTGGCGAGGAGCGCTTTTATATGGAGATTCTGCACTCGCCTCCGCTGCGGCCAGTAGTCGAGCGCATCGGAGGGAAAGAAATCCTGCGTAAGGTGCAGGTGGTCGAGGGCGACTTGGATCAACCGTTATGCGGCATACCTCCAGGCGCCATTGAGCAACTGAAAGACAAAGTCGACGTGGTGGTGAATCTGGCGGGAGTTGTCGATTTCGATCCGCCCGTAAATGAATCGTTCGACACGAACATCTATGGTACCGAGCACTTGATCGAGCTTGTGCAGCTGCTCAACGCGAAACTCGTGCACGTGTCCACAAGCTACGTTGCCGGCAAAAAGAATGGCCGTATACCGGAGGACGTCTCGATCGGTTATTTCCCTTTTCGTGACGCCGCCGACGGTCGGCATTTCTCGGTTGCCGAAGAGCTCCAATGGTACGAAACATTCGTGAATGAAATGCGCCAGAACCGCGCCGGCGATCCGCGCCCTCTGCGCGAGCGCCTGCGCGAAGGCGGTATGAATCGCGCGGAGTACTGGGGCTGGACCAATACGTATACCTATACAAAGAGCATGGGCGAGCAATTGATCGCTCAAACGCCCGGTTTGACGTATTCGATCGTGCGCCCGGCGATTGTCGAATCGTCTCTCCACTTTCCGTTCGCCGGCTGGAACGAAGGGTTCACTACCTCGGCCCCCCTGGTACTCATGGGAGGTGACGGGGTTAAGGGTTGGCCTGTACGCAATGGACCTCTCGAAATCATTCCCGTAGATCTGGTGGCATCCGGCATCCTGATTGTCACGGCTGCTGTCCTCTGTGGCAAGAGTAAGCCGGTGTATCATCTGGCGTCAGCCGACGAAAATCCGATCATGCTGCCCCGCCTCGTGGCTTTTCTCGGAATGAATTCGCGGTACAAACACAAACATAAAAAAAACGGCAGCCGCCTCGCGAATTTGTGGAAGGCCTACGTGGACACGCAAGTGATCACCGTAGAATCGCTCGCAGCCCGGCGCGCGCGGGTGCATCGCGGCCTGGACGTAATTCATGCCGCCTTGACTTTAGGGAAAACGATTCTCGGTCCTCAGAAGGTTGGGCCGTATCTCAAGAGTCTTCGCGATACGCGCCGGCAGATCCGCCGGCAGGAAGTGACGCTCGACAAGTTCCTGCCGTTCATGTTTCACAATTCGTTCATTTTTGAAACACGCAACATTCATGAAGCGGCGCGGATGCTGACGAGCGAGGATTTGAAACGGGTGCAATGGGACCCCAAAACCATCGACTGGGCAGACTACTGGGTGAATATTCACACCAAAGGAATCGAAAAATGGATCCGGCCGGTGTTCGCAGGGAGAAGAGGATGAATTGCCCGAAATGAAAAGGAGGATCAGATGAAGCGAGGAATAGTGCTCGGGATCATCGTGGTGTTGGGCTGTTTGCCGCTTGTCGTGTCCGGATTCCAAGGTCCGTCGCCGGCGGCACTCGCAGCGACGAAAATAGAAAAGGTGAAAGACAATCTCTATGTCATCACCGGATCGGGCGTAGCGGATCAGAATGCGTTCAGCGGCGGCAACACCGCGGTATTCGTCACCGATTCCGGCGTCGTCGTTGTCGATACCAAACTGCCTGGATGGGGACCAACGCTTCTCGAGCGAATCAAGACCGTCACGAATAAGCCGGTGACCACGATCATCAACACACACACGCATGGCGACCACACCGGCAGCAATGAGTTCTTTGGAACGACTGTCGACAGTGTGGTGCACGAAAATACAAAAGCGAACATGGCCAAGATGGATGAGTTTAAAGGCGACAAAGCGAAATTCCTGCCGAAGCGAACGTATAAGGACAAACTCACGATCGGCAAAGGAAAAGATGAAGTCGACCTGTACTATTTTGGCCCCGGCCATACCAGTGGCGACAGCTTCGTCGTGTTCCCCGCCCTCCGCACAATGCACGCCGGCGACATGTTTGCCTGGAAAGCGCTGCCCTACATCGATACCGGAAACGGCGGCAGCGCCGTTGCTCACGCTTCGACTTTGGCCAAGGCGGCGGCTAGCGTGAAGGACGTTGATACGATCATTCCGGGGCACATTCCGGTCACCACCTGGAATGACTTCAAGGAATATGCCGACTTCAGCCAGGACTTCGTCACCTTTGCACGCAACCAGATGAAGGCGGGAAAAACCATCGACCAGGCCGCTTCCGAATACAAAGTTCCTGTGAGGTTCAAAGGTTACGTCGTTACGGTGAATACGCAGTTCGCGAGCGCGCAGACAAACCTGAAGGCGGCCTACGACGAGCTGAAGAAGTGAAATTCGGGGTCAGACGGGTGAATTCCCTATTTTCCTTCGAGAATCTTTGATCGGAAAAATAGGGAATTCACCCGTCTGCCCCCGAATTTCTCTGCCCCCGTTGCCGGTTGATAAAGCGGACGAGGCCGGCCACAGTTGAATCCGGGAGCAACTGCGCGAGAAATACGAACAAGCGGTTGACCAATCCAGGCACGACGATGTGTTTGCCGCGAAGCGTTTCGAGATAGGCAATGCGGGCGGCGGCTTCGGCAGTCATGCCGCTGCTGGTGCGCTTTTCTCCAATACCTGCACGGGAACGAAATTCAGTCTGAGTGACTCCTGGACAAAATACCGTCACACGGACGCCGGTTTCTTTGAGCTCATTCTCTAGAGCCGAGGAAAACGAGAGCAGGAATGCTTTGCACGCTGCGTAAACCGATTGAAACGGGACCGGCGAAAACGAATACACCGAGGCCACGTTCAGAATGTGTCCGCTATGGCGCGCAATCATCGCCGGCAGCACGGCTCTGGTGAGCTTTAGCGCCGAGGCAACTTGAACGTTCACGAGCTGGATATTCTGGTCGATATCCGTGGACGCAAAATCTCCGTGAATGCCGAAACCGGCATTATTGACCAGGACTTCGTAACGGCGGGATTCGGACGAAAGCGCAGATATAAAATCATCCAGCGCATTTGTATCGGAAAGATCCGCACTCACAATTTCCGTCTCCACCCCGCTTCTTCGCGAGCACTCCGCAGCGACTTCAGCCAGGGCTGTCTTATTTCTCGCGATCAGGACGACGTTAAAGCCGCCGCCGGCAAATTCGAAAGCCAGGGCTCTGCCTATGCCGGAAGACGCGCCCGTGATGATGGTCCATTTGGCGCTCATCGGGCATCGAGACCCTGATTGCCGGCTCCGAAGATATTCGCTGGATCGAGACTCTTCTTCAGCTCATGCTTCCATCGAATCGCCGTTTCCGACATGATCCGCGGCAGGAAGGCGCGGCGCAATTTCCCCACTCCGTGGTGGTGCGACAGCGATCCGCCCGATTTCAGAATTTCGTCTCGCGCCATATTTTCCAGCTCGAGATAAACCTCCTGCGGGTTCGGGATCCCTTTGTAGTAAAAGCCGAAGTAAAAGTAGATGCACACGCCCGTGGGATATATCTGGGTCACTCGGGCCGAAACGAATGGTTTGCCGGGTAAGCCGCGTCGTTGGTATTCATCCACCAGCCGCCGTTTCACGTTTTCGCATAAAGCAAGCGCATGGCTCCACGGAACTGAGGTTTCAAAGGATTCCGCGATGATGTAATAGTTCATCAGGAAGTCGCGAATGTAGGCGATGCTGAAGGTCAATTGGTAACCACGGCGCCCGTTCTCGGCTCCCGCCTTCATACCGCCGTGCCGCGCGGCGATGCGGTACAAGTCACGCTGTTGTTGCTCGACTTCAGCACTCGTTCCTTCAAAGACAAGAGTGCAGGCGACCATCTTGCCGGGTTCGAATCCTTTGACTGTCGTGACAAAAAATCTTTCCGCTTTGCTTTTCAAATCCGCCAGCATGCCTTGGGATGTCGGCTTTAGCGCCAAACCAAATCGGAATTGAAGATTGTCCACCAGGCGGACGCTGGCCGGCGGAATAGCTTCGCGGGCCAGATCGTACATGAATGCGAAGCCGTGTTCGAACGTGGGAAACAGGACCGATCCGTATTTCTGAACCCCCGGCAGCGGAAAAATTTTGACGACCGCAGCAGTGATAATCCCAAGTATCCCCTCGGAACCGAATATCAAACGCCGCAGATCCAGGCCTACCGATTCGCGAGGAGAAGCGCTTGTGCGTTCGAGCTTGCCCGAGGCGGTGACGACGCCGACGTCAAGCACCAGATCTTCGATGTTGCCATAGCGATTCTTTTTCATTCCGCTGGCGTTCGTGGCGATCCAGCCGCCGAGTGTGGAAAATTCGACGCTGTCGGGCTCGTGTCCCATCGTGACACCGTATTTCTCGAGCTCGCGCATGATGTTGCGGCCGACAGCCCCCGCTTCAATACATGCCATCATGTTTGTCCGGTCGATCCACAAAATCCGGTTCATACGCCTCATATCGACCGAGGCAATCGTGCGTTGCTCCCGCGTGTCACAGCGGAGCGCATCGGTCACATTGGTGCCGCCGCCATAAGGGATCAGCGAAACACCATGTTTTTTCGCTGCCTCGACCAGATTCACTACCTCGGCTTCGGATTCGGGATAAACCACGATGTCCGGAATGCGTCCCAACCTGGTGTATTTGATCGAGTACATTTCCTCCTGAGTGTGTCCATGCCCGTGGCGGAGGCGCATTTCTCCAGCCTTGTCCAGCTGATCCGGCCTCAAGAACTGCTTCAGGTCATTGACAAAAGCAGAAGAAACCTGCGGGTCGGGAATGGTAGTGGGATAGCTTGGGGCGTTGATATTTCTTGGATTCACGTCGCATTCGAGAACCTCACGGACCCACGGCAGAAAGCGCGGTAGTTCCTTCCCACTCAGTTCGTAGCGGCTGCCGCGAATAATAACGTGGCCGTTTTCGTTGAAATCGAAGCGCGTGTCACGGAAACCCCAGACGTCCAGGCTTTCTTCCTCGGCAGGACTCGGCGCCGGAGGGGCGTCCGGGTAGATGATCGAGGCTTGGTCTTTATGAGTCAAACGCTGATTCTATTACGGAACGTATAATGGCAAGGTAACAACAATGCAGGCTTATCCGCTAACCTTGACCAATCATCTGAAGCGCGCCCGTGCGTTCTTTCCTGACAAACAGATCGTTTCGAAGCTCGAAGCAGGCGTCTTTCGCTACACGTATCGGGATTTTGCCGGCCGGGTCGCGCAACTCGCGAATGTGCTAAGAGGGTTGGGAATAGGCCAAGGCGATCGCGTCGGAACACTCGCCTGGAATAGTCACAGGCACCTTGAACTGTACTATGCCGTGCCTTGCATGGGTGCTGTGTTGCATACCGCCAATTTGCGTCTTTCGCGCGATCAAATCGCTTACATCATCAATCATGCGGAAGACAAGATATTGTTTCTCGACGAAGATCTTCTGCCTTTGGTCGAACGGCTTTCACTCGACAGCGTCCGGAATTTTGTTGTCATGTTGTCGGACCCGCACGGAACAGTGCCGACGACTTCGTTGCGGCCTGCGCACAATTACGAAGACCTGCTGCGAAACGGATCCGCCCATTTCGAGTTCCCCGAGCTGGACGAAAATATGCCGGCCGGGATCTGTTACACATCGGGGACAACAGGAGAACCTAAGGGCGTCGTGTATTCCCACCGCGGGCTCTCGTTACACTCCCTGGCCTTATGTCTGCCCGATGCTTTTGCTCTTTCGGAACGCGACACGGTGATGCCGATTGTCTCCATGTTTCACGTCAACGCCTGGGGAATGCCGTACGCCGCCACCATGGTCGGGGCCAAGCAGGTCTACCCGGGTCCGCATCCGGACTGTAAAACCTTCGCTGAACTAATACAGAACGAACGAGTGACGCTTACCGCCGCTGTTCCCAGCGTCTGGATCGCGATGCTGGCAGAATTGGATCGGGTGCATTACGACATCGGCAGCCTGCGGACGATTGCTTCCGGCGGCGCCGCCGTTCCCCAGAGTTTGATTGCGGCTTATGAGCGAAAGTTCGGCGTTCCTATTGTCCAGGCTTGGGGGATGACCGAGATTTCACCGTTGGCTACGGTCAGCCGCCTGACGGCCGCGATGGAAGATTGGAGCGAAAAAGACAAGCTGCGGCAACGGGGCAAGCAAGGCCGCCTGATCCCGGGATTGGAGATGAGTGTCGTCGACGGGCAGGACCGCGAAATCGCCTGGGATGGCCGGCAGTCCGGCGAGCTTCGCATCCGTGGTCCGTGGGTGGCGGACCGTTACTACAAAGGGCAGCAATTCGCAGACGGCTGGCTGCACACCGGAGATGTCGTGACTGTCGATGAACACGGTTTTGTGCAGATCGTGGACCGCACCAAAGACCTTATAAAATCGGGCGGCGAGTGGATTTCCTCCGTGGGGTTGGAGAACGCGATCATGGCGCATCCGAAAGTTCTCGAGGCTGCCGTCATTGCAGTCGCTCACGATCGCTGGCAGGAGCGGCCGCTGGCTTGCATCGTGCCCAAACCGGAATTCCGAAACCTCATTACCAAAGAAGAGATTCTCGAAGCCTTGCGCTCGCATCTGCCGGCGTGGTGGCTGCCCGACGAAATCGTCTTCATCGAGGAAGTACCGAAAACGAGTGTCGGAAAATTCGACAAGAAAGTCTTGCGCGAACGGTTCAAGAATGTGCAACTGTAGCGATTTCCGCGAAATGGACAGAGATCGAGTCGCGTTCATCGATGAACGTCATGACGAGGTGGTCCGGCGAAATGTCATAAAAGTAGCCCGGATGGACGAGGATTCGATTTCTTTCAAGCAGACCGGCAGCCGCCCGTTCTTCATCATGCGAGATTGGAATCGTGAGATAAAAGCCTCCCTGGGGCGGAACGAAAGAAATTCCCTCCAGGCTCGCCAGAGCAGCAGCCCGGCACTCTGAGATCCATTTTTTGAGGCGGGCTAGAAAATCCTGGCCGCGGCTGAAAACTTCCGGAACGGCAAATTGGGCGATTTCATTCACGGGCAGAAACGTATCGGAGATGAGATCGAGCGCCGCCATCGATTTCCTGACGAGGCCGGGATCGCCGGTAACCGCCATCCAGCCGATCTTCATTCCGGGAAGCGCGAACATCTTCGACAAGCCATTCAATGTAAAGACGAGTGGCGCGTCAGTTGTGGCAATTCGGGGAAACGCATCCCGGCCAAAGAGGAATTCGCCGAATACCTCATCGGAAATAATCGGCAGCGAATGCCTCGTAGCGATTTCAGCTAGTCCTCGCAATTGCTCCTCATCGGCAACCATACCCGTGGGATTGTGCGGCGATATGAGAATGATCGCGCGGGTCCGTACGGTGATCTGGTTCTCCAGATAATCGAGATCGATCGCCCACTGCCTCGATTCCACGAGCCGGTAATGCGTCATCTCGACGCCCGCCAACCGCGCAATGTAGTCGAACAGCGGATATGACGGCTGCGGGCACAGCATTTCATCGCCCCGCTCCGCCAACAACTTGAAACAATACCAGTACGAGACGCTCGTCCCCGGCGTGATCAGGATCTGTTCCGGCGGCACGCGCAGGCTCCCGTAATATTGCGCGATCGCTTCGCGCGCCGGCCACTGGCCCAGAGAATCGGGCCGATAGACGCGTGCTCGATTGCCTGCTCTCGCCAGAATTTCTTGCAGGATCTCGGGAGGATACACGATTCCCTGTTCGTTCACGTTGCCGCGGACGAGGTCCACGATCGGGTGTCCTTCCGTCTTCAATCGCTCGTGCAGTACGTAGAGGGGATTCTTGGGCCCGCCGAGATTCGAGGCAAAATCGGAAAAGAACATCGCCATGGAATGCAGTCTAACAATGCTAGTGTCCCGTCTCCTAAATAGCTATACCGTTGCCGATGGGGCTTGCGAGGCGAGGTCGAGGAGCGATGAGGAGGCAGATGCTCTTTCATCGCCGACGAATCGCGACGACGAGATCGCCCGCAACCCCCATCGGCCCTTCGGGTTGCGGCGGAACGGCCCCGTCTTCGTTGTCGCTCCTCGGTCACAATGAAAGAGCATTGCACCCTCGTCGCTCCTAGAATCCGGGGCCGTTGCGCTCGCAACAACGGTATAGCTATTTAGGAGACGGGACACTAGAATCCCGCGTCATGTTCGAGGTGCGATTTCAAACATATTGGGCGGACGCGGACCCTGCAGGTATCGTATTCTTCCCGCACTACTTCCGGCTGATGGAGCAGGCCGAAGAAGAACTCTTTCGCGCTGCCGGTGAGGATCGGCAACGTCTCCTCGTAGAAAATCGTATTTGGCTTCCGCGTGTGGAGGCTTTCGCCAAGTTTTCAAAACCCATCTGGTATGGAGAGGCGATCCGGGTGCAGTTGAATCCGCAATTTCAGGGGCTCAAGACGGTCAAGTACGATTTTGTTTTCCTCAATGATCGCACAAGCGAGAGCCTCGCAGCCGGCTACGTCACCGTGGTCTGTGTCGATACGGCGAATTTCAGGTCGACGCCGATTCCCGAGCGTATCCGAAGAATCATAGAGGGCACCATCGACAAAGAATAACGGCCAGATGGACACACTGCAGAAAAGCGAACTCCGGCTGTTTCGCAAGCTGTCGAGTCCGGAAAAAATTCAGAAGTACCTGGATGACTTGCCTTACAACAAGGAGAAAGAGGGCGAAACGTGTTACTCGCCACGCCTGGTTATCCGTCACAACACGGCGCACTGCTTCGAAGGCGCCGTATTCGCCGCGGCGGCGCAGCGCGTTATGGGCCGCCCTCCGCTGATTCTCGATCTGGAGGCGGTGCGTGACGTCGACCACGTGATTGCCGTTTATCGGACGAACGGCTGCTGGGGCGCGATCGGGAAATCGAATTACGCGGGCCTCCGTTTCCGTTCTCCGATCTATCGCACACTTCGCGAACTCGTAATTTCCTACTTCGAACATTATTACAATCTGGATGGAGAGAAGACCCTCCGCGCCTATTCCCGTCCAGTCAGCCTTACACGATTCGACCCGATTCACTGGATGACCTCAGAAGAACCTCTGTGGGCCATCCCCGAACATCTCGTCGATATCAAACACACCCCGATTTTTCATCCGACCCGGCGTTGGTTTATGGACGAACGCCTCTACAAGGCGGGGCTCGTCGGCCGGGCGTAGCGCGGGATTATACAGGGGAACTGGTACACAAAAGGCACAAAGGAGGCCAAAAAGCACAAAAAGAAGTTTCTTGTGCCTTTTGTGGTTCGTTCCCCTTTTCGTGGGGCAAAGCAGGTCCGCCCCATCCGAAGAGCATTGTTCTGTTAAAATACCGGCCATAACAATGACCGAGGAGGACGCCGATTATGGATCCCATCAGACGCAAAATACTGAGAACAGGCGTCGCGGCAACGGCGATGGCCGCAGCGCCGCGCGTGTTTGCTGGAGAGACTGGCCAAGGAGGAGCTGCCACGTCTTTCTATGAAAAGGGCCGGGTTCGCATCCACTATGAAGAGGCCGGTTCCGGCTTCCCCTTATTGCTCATTGCCGGCGGGGGATTGAACTCGACGATCGCCGGCTTGAGAAATCCCTTTAATGTGATCGAGGAGTTCAAAGGAGAGTACCGTTGCATTGCGGCGGACTTGCGCAACGCCAATTCCGGCCAGTCCTCGGGTCCGCTCGAAATCGACCGGCCATGGGATACACACACTGATGACCAGCTCGGTGTGTTGGATCACCTGGGCATCAACAAGTTCATGGTGATGGGCTTCTGCATCGGCGGCCCATTCATCTGGAATCTCCTGAAGCGGGCGCCCGATCGTGTTGTCGCGGCCGTGCTGGCGCAGCCGGTCGGTTTCCGGCCGGAGATGCCCACCCTGCTCTACGACGGCAGCATGACCGGCTGGGGTCCGGAATTGGTCAAGCGCCGGCCCGACATCACGATGGAGATGGTTGAGAAATATCTGACCAACATGTACCGCACCAAAGCCGATTTCGTCTTGACCGTGACGCGCGATTTCGTGCGCAATTGCCAGACGCCCGTACTGATCCTGCCGGACGATGTCCCGGCGCATCCGTACGCCGTTGCGATGGAGACCGCGATGCTCGCACCTAAATCCGAAGTGAGCATGTACCCGTGGAAGGAGCCCAAGGAGCGGATTCCCTTAGCGGTGCGCCAGATACGTTCGTTCCTCCGCGCGCATCGGCCTGCTTACGCCTAGACGGCGCCATGGAAATACCGCAGGCGGCGATCGCGAACTCGATCACCAGCGCGGCGAGCATGCGCCGGCGCAGGTCGGGAGCGGGTGCAAGCGCGGCGAACAACGCGAAGCTCAGGATCCACAGTGGCGACCCCAGCATCTTCTCTTCATGAAGCGCGTCGCGGACTTCAGGCGGGACGATCCCGTCACACATTGCCTTCCGGGCGGTCCTTCGGAGATTCT
>Ga0137378_10001043_pt1 | contig 23066 bp, 28 predicted proteins | sample SagtaG_21_FD_104813 | JGI IMG/M metagenome (GOLD analysis project Ga0137378, IMG submission 104813) | Vadose zone soil microbial communities from Sagehorn Ranch, Mendocino, California, USA - Sage2_L_60_16 metaG | ecosystem: Environmental > Terrestrial > Soil > Vadose zone | place: USA... | reverse complement strand
TGGCAGCTTACCGCGATTCAGAACTACTTTTCCGGAGATCCGCTGTCCATTAGCTCCTCCTTAAGCTTGGCCTACCAGAGCACGTACGGACTCAGGGCGGATGTCGTCCCGGGAGTTCCGCAGAGAGTGCATTCGGGGCCTTTAGACATCGTGAACGGGACGCCTTACCTTAATCCAGCGGCCTTTGCGGACCCACCGGCAACGGCGAGCGGCAGCGGGATTGCCCTGCGCTACGGCAATTCGCCCGACTTCCTTCCGACCACCCGTGGGCCCGCTCACCTGAGCGAGGACTTTGGGATCGTGAAGAATACGAGTCTCACCGAGCGCTTCAACCTTCAGTTCCGGGCGGATATGTTCAATGTGTTCAACCGCACGGGATTGGGCGACCCGGTTACCTCCTTGGGCGACCCACAATTTGGGCTGGTCACGGGCCCGATGAATGGTCCACGCGTCATCCAGTTCGCGTTGCGCCTGAATTTCTAGGCACCAGCGCGAGGCTAACCAGCTGATCTGCTATGGCAGGTGGGGGACCGGAAGACCGGCTCCCACCTGCTTCTTCGTTGCAGTGTGTCGTTTCTAGGCGAATTTGGCTCCGTGTCGCGAGAACCGCCGAAGACGCCGAGCACTTCCTGCGATGTCGATTTACCTCTTGGAGACCAGGTCGCCGAAGGCGCCGAGCAACTCGTATTTATTTTCCCAAGTCGTGTACATGATCCCGGTGGCGCCGGGCGTCCGGTCCAGCGAGCCGAGCCAATCCTTCGGATTTTGAAGATCGTCGGCGTCGTAATATGCAGCACCCAGCGTATGGTGGCCGCGTTTGGAGAAAAATTCGAGGCTTTGATCGCGTTTCTCGAAATACCAGCAGGCAATACTAAGGTCTTTGGGGATGTAGTTCCAACTGCCTTCGAAGCTGCCGTCGATAAGATAGTACTTCGCGACCGCATTGTGATTGGGATCGAACATGTCAGACCAGACATAAACCTGGGCCTGAGGATTCACGGCACGGATCATGTCGTGCTGCCGCGTGACGCTATCACCCAGGATCTGTGCCATGCTGAGATGGCGCCGCTTACAGGCTTCACAAAATCCGCCAATGCGCACCTCGTCCATGCTTAGGAAGTACTGCTTCGGCGCGATGTAGCGCTCGATAAGCGGAATCTGCCGTTGCCAGATTTCATAGACCGCGGGTTCTGACATGTCGATAGGAACTTGCTCCCGATAGATGGTCGTGCCATGAAAATAGTCCACCCTCAGCCGGTCGCCAGCGTGAATCTGGCTCCCCGGCAAGAGCTTGATCACGGGTCCGTCGTGGTCCCATCGGAAATTCAGTTGGGGATCTGATATGGGAGAGAAGTCGCGGTCTTCCTCGTAGACCTGGCCGGTCTTCTCGTTCGCGACTTTCACCGGCGTTCCTGGACGGCGGATGACGTTAGTAAGTCCAACCTCCTCAACTCCAACGTCGTCCACCCAGACTTTTCCTTTCTGACCATCCGAGACGCCGATCCGAAAATCAATTTGATTTGAATTCCAGCTGTTAAAAGCCCACACCAACTCGTGCCAATCGCTGGTGGGCTTCATCCAGGGTTCCAGGTAAGCGAGATCGCGGCCATCCCGGGCGATGGCCCACATGTAGAAAACTTCACGCGGCGCCACATCTTCAGTCTTCACCCAGCAGCGGATGCGATAGCTGCGGTATGGTTGAACCTGCAGAGTCTGCGCCAAATACATGGTGCCGCCAGGGCTGTGGGCAAAGTCTTCGAAACGTACCGATGCTTTCCCTGAGTGACGGACCTGCTTATCGACCGTGGCCCGCGCACCGTGCAGGGTGAAGTCCGCGGGCAAATCTCCTTGGATGCGCTCGAAGTCGCCGTTCAGCAACTTTGCCGGTGAGTCCGGCACAAAATGTACTTCGTGCTTACCTGCCACAAAGAGCGCACCGTGCACCGGCAAACCCGCAGCCAGATTCTTGTCGTGCCTCATCACCCCGCCGCCGTAGCCAACTCCGAAACCGGTGGGAATGACTTCTACTCGCAAACGGTCGCAAGTCTGCTTCAGCCGTTGCAGGCGGTTCAGAAATTCCGGAGATGCCAAATCCAGCGCATCGAATCCTGCGGACAACAGCATCCCATTCAGGCCGTGTTCGGAAGCAGTCTGCACGAGGCCTTCCACCCGCGCGAGTTCCTGGTCGGTCTCGAGATCGGTCGACACATAAAACCATAGGTCGGAATAATGCTTGGATCCGCTGCACGCAACGAGGCTCAAAATGACGGCACAGCCCAACACCACAGTAAGAGTAATGAGAGTGTTTTTCATCATTGCAAAATACCTCCGAAGGCCCAAGAGCAACTGAAGAGGCAGTGAAAATCAATGAACATACGCACCGCCTGGCAACAGATATTGCACGGGCCAGAGTTCCACTTTGTCGTTCACCAATTGTGACCACTTCAAAACTTGCGCGTTGGATTGCGGAAGCAACTTCATGTCAGGGAGCGTCTCGCTGACAGCATTGGCGAAAGTATAGGCGTTCCCGACGCCCGTAATTGCGAACTCAGAACGATCGTTTGTTTTCTCACGGACGAAACGGCGATCTCAATGTCTTCGATCATCTGCAGAAAATAAGGCCTACCCGTGAGTAATGAGTTGTAGACGTAGTCGGCCAGCACTCCGGAAACAGACCCAAGCCTGCCGCGGGTTCCCTACCTTGTCACCGCCACACTCGATATCGGCGGGCAAACTCCCATGAGTGCCGTATTTTGCCAGCTTCACGACCTTGCCAACACTAACTCGAGATTTCGTGTTCGCGGTCTCCCTTCTCAAAGAAAAACCCGACCTTTTGCTTTCGGCGGCCATCCTTCATGAGAAGATATTCCGCGTTCATGATAGTGGCTTGACCACAACCCGAGAATGCTGGTCCGTTCACATGCGCGTGTGGGCTTTCTGCAAGCATTTCGTTGTATGGCTGAACCTCAAGCGACGCGCTCAGAATTTGGACACCATCGCGATTTATGATCGCAGCTAATCTTTTGAGGAAATCCACCTTGTCTGTCTCAGGCCACTTACCGGAACCCAGCTCACAGTACGGTGTGCCAAAATCTGCGAGATGAAAAACACGACCTCCGGTAGCAATCTCCCAGTGCCGCTCGATCTCTTCACATATGCTCTCATCCGCGAGAAAGCCGCCCACGGTTATGACAGGATGATCCTTCTCTTTTCCAGCCCCGTCGCAGTAGACACGTATAACCGCCATAATTACCTTCCGGCCAGGTCCGAATGCAGCACCAGCCATTTCCCGTGACGCTGAACCCGGTACCATTTTGCTCGGCAGTTTGACTTTTGACACACGTAAAACTCCCCCTTCTCTCCAGGTAAGGGGAAAGCCCTTTCAGAGAGCAAGCCTCACAGCCGAATGAGAAGTTTCACACGTAACGCTAAAGCGGAATGCTTTGTAGTCGTCCATTGAATTCTGCCAACTAGCATTGTACGGGCAAGCCGGGTGTTTCCCGCCTTCATCTTCGCCCAATGCGCTTTCTGAGCGGTGCTGATCCGCACGAACAACTTAGACCGATTCGCGCAGAATTGAAGGCGAAAGCTAGAATTGCTTGAACACACCCGGTAGACCTTCCGGGCGACCTTTAAGCTACCCGCCTACGGCTGGGAATTAGTAACGGTTTCGCAGACCATGGGAGGGGCGATCCGTGCTTAAGCGCGTCGACCTTGGTCGGGTCGGTGTTTTTTGCAATCAATTTCCACAATTTTCAGGGTCAGATAAGGGTCACTTCGCAGTCCAACCACGGCGAAATCGGACGAATTGTGCCAGTCGTGTCCATTTGTTCGTTATAGTTCCGGGATGGTTGTACATTCGATTCCCGTTTCCCACCCCAACTTCAAGACCCACCACGAGACGCCGAACTGCGGCAGGAGGCATGCCTTCCGGGTATCTTGCCTTTGGCGTTTTTCCACAAGTTAAGATTTCAAGCCCCCATCCCAGGTCTCGCGAGTGGGTGAGCACACAACAAGAATCAGCCCTTGGTCCCTGGGTCGGACCAAGGATTGAGAATGGCCTTGAGCAGTGGGAAGGCGGAAACATTCCGGGTGACCAGCGTGAGGCGGTGAGTTTGTGCGGTTGCTGCAAGGAAGGCATCCATCGCGCCGATGGGACGTCCCAGAGCCTCGCTGCGCGATACTGTTTTTCCCCAAGCCTCGGCGGTGTTGCCATCGACGGGTAGAATCCGGCCCTCAAACCGGAGCGGCAATTCATCCTGCAGCCACTCCTCGAGCCGGCTGCGCCGGGCTCCCGCGGCCATACGCTCTACGCCATAATGCAATTCGGCCAAAGAGATCACGCTGAGGAAAACTCGATCCTCATCGACCGACTCCATCCAGCGAATCACACCTGGATCTGGCCGCGGCCTAACCCATTCGGAAACCGCGTTGGTATCGAGAAGAAAGTTCACAGACTAATTTTCCGCGAGCGCGCCTTGAGCCGGCGGAGCTTCAGGTTCGATCCGCGCAACGGAGACCCCGCGAAGAACTCCGCCAGGTTGCCGGCACGCTTCGTCTTTCGCTGCCATTCTTCGGCTCCCACCACCACGGCGGCGGTGCGGCCGTTTCTCGTGATTGTCTGCGGCCCTTCCGACATTGCGCGCTCAATGATTTCGCTGAACTTCGCCTTGGCTTCGGCCACAGTCCAATTCTGCGCACCCGTCGTGGCTTCCTCCTCTTCTAAGAGTCATTATGGTCATTATAGTCATTAGGAATCGGAGAGGCAACTTTCGCCACCGAGCCGACCGGTCAAGTGACCAACTTTTACCCGCGCCGCTCTTTCTTTTTCAGGAAAGTTCCTTCCTGGAGTTCGGTGAATGCCTGCTGTAGTTGCTCTTGCGTGTTCATCACGATCGGGCCGTACCATGCGACGGGCTCCTCAAGCGGTTTTCCTGAAACCAGCAGGAAGCGGGTTCCATCGTCTCCGGCTTGAACCGTGACTTCGTCGCCTTGATCGAAAAGGATGAGCGAGCGGTTATCCGCCGTTACGGGCGGCGTGGTGTCCGCCCACTTCACCGCTTCCGTCGGCACTGCGAGCGGACCCGAGGCGTTGCAGAACTTTCCGCTTCCCGCAAAAACATAGGCGAACGCATGTCGAGTCGTTTCCACCGGAAGTGTCTTTCGCCTGCCCGGAGATACTGAAACATCGAGATAAATCGGCTCGGCGGCGATTCCATCTACCGGGCCAGTCTTTCCCCAGAAACTTCCGCAGACGACTCGCACGTGAGTGCCATCATCGTCCGTGATCTGCGGGATATCCAACGCCTTCACTTCCTGGTAACGCGGTGCGGTCATTTTGAGGGCTGACGGAAGATTCGCCCACAATTGAAATCCATGCATGCGCCCAGCCGGATCGCCTTTCGGCATCTCCTGGTGGATAATTCCACTGCCTGCTGTCATCCACTGCACGTCGCCCGCTGCGATGGCGCCGCTGTTCCCCATGCTGTCGCCGTGTTCCACGGTTCCCGCCAAAACGTAGGTGATGGTCTCGATGCCGCGGTGAGGATGCCAGGGAAAGCCCGCCAGATAATCCTCGGGAACATCATTGCGGAAGTCGTCAAGTAAAAGGAAAGGATCAAAGTCCTTTGTGTCTCCGAAGCCGAAGGCGCGACGCAGATGCACGCCGGCACCTTCGAGGGTTGGCTTCGATTGAATCACCCGCTTAACGGGTCGAATCGACATAATGGTCTCCAATTTCGCTAGTCTCTAGGTGAATGCGATGCTGACAACGCCCAGGCGGTTACACGTGCGCAATGCTTTAGGTATCCCCATAGACCGGTATCGCTGCACCATGAATTAGCTTGGCATCGTCGCTGCACAAGAATAGGACTACGCGCGCGATGTCCTCAGGCTTGGGCCATTGAGCAAAGTCAACGTTTGGCATTGCCTCCCGGTTTACTTCAGTATCGATGATGCTGGGAAGGATCGAGTTCGCTCGCACCCCGGTGCCCTTCAAGTCCGCGGCTAGCGAATCGATCATGGCCACGGCGGCAGCCTTTGCAGCGGCGTAAGCAGCCGCGCCGGCGGCATGATCAACGGCAGCTTTTGAGGCGATGTTCACGATCGCTCCGCCTCTTTGTTTGAGCATGGCGGGTACCACCGCGCGTGCTATCAGGTAGCCCGAACGCAAATTCAGCGCCAGCATCTGATCGAAGGCTTTCGGCTCGAGTTCCCATAACTTCACTCCGCCGACATAGCCGCCCACGGTATTAACGACCACGTCCAGACGCTGCTGTTCTGCGAGAATTCTCTCGACGAGCTGCTTCACCGCGGCCTCATCGGTGACATCCAGTTTGTGTCCTTGGAGTGAAGAGGTGTTGGCCCGGGCGGCGTTCTTTAGGACGTCAAATCCTTTCTGCTCCCGGTAGGTAACGGCGACCTTAGCGCCTTCTTCCAGGAAAGCGAGGCTTACCGCGTGTCCCAATCCGCCTGTGCCGCCGGCGACTAATACGGATTTGTCTGAGAATCTGGCGTTCATTTGCGTGCCTCGGATCATTGCCGCTTGCCTCGTCATCGAACCTCGGGCGTCAGGTGGATCGCAATTGCGCCTTTGCACGGGAAGTTTCCGTCACAATTTCGAGTGAGGCGCCCATCCGATATCACCGCCAGTCCTCGGCCGCGGCTTCACCTCCTCAACCCTAACCTGAAGGAGATAATTTTGTGCCCACGATCACGATAAAAGACGGTACACGGATTTATTACAAAGACTGGGGCCAGGGACAGCCAGTCGTATTCAGCCATGGCTGGCCACTCAGCGCGGACGCATTTGAAGACCAGATGTTGTTTCTGGCTTCCCGCGGATATCGTTGCATCGCCCATGACCGTCGCGGCCACGGCCGATCGGACCAGCCATGGGATGGAGCGTCGCGCGCATCGCTGCGTGGGGGTGAATAAATTAAGCCGCGCCGACCGGTGCCATCCGGAACCTCTTCGCCGCAATAATTGTAAGCCCGACGAAGAGCGCGAGAATTACAAGTTGTGCGAGCAGGAATGGCGGCTCTTTCTGCGTCGGAGTCATTGCCCTCAGGGCCGGCACCTTCTCGAATAACTGAACCACTAGGACGAACACATTGAGATAGAGTGCAACCACCGCGGAGACCACGTAGATCCCCCGCCAGGCGGCGGCCAAGTGAAACACAAAGCGCGCAATGATTGCAACCGCCAGCACCAACAGGGATAGGATGCCGACCTTATGCGACGGCAAAAGGTGATCGAACGGGAAGCCGAACCCGGTCACGCTCGTGGCCACGGTGCTCGCCAAAAAGGTCGCCGTCGCGCCATCGAGCCGTTTTCCAATCAGCAGCCCGTACATCACGAGGAGTCCCGAGCCGATGCCGGTTAAACTAATCACCACATGAACGAGAGTGAATGTCGATAACGTCATCCCGAGAATCATGAAGGGGGCCTCCTTAACACAGCCAAGATTCTACTCCCGTCGGCTTCGATCCATTTTTTGCTTAGGTAGCTCCGGCGGCAAGTGCGGCAAGGAGGCTCGTGGCGCGGGCCTTCAGACTGAGATAGAATTTTCCGGCGGTCGCGTCAGATGAAGCGGTTCTTCCACCCATTTCGAAGTTCTTCGAGGCAGCTCGGCCCGCTGGAGCAGTGCTTGCTCGAAGCCCTGTGGTCGCGCGGCAGCTCTACAGTTCGCGAGCTGTTGGAGAGCGGATACGGAGATCTTGCCTATACCACAGTGATGACCACGCTGGATCGGTTATTCAAGAAGAACCTGCTGACGCGACAGGCGGAGGGCAGGGCCTTCCGCTACTCGCCGCGGCTGACTCGCGAAGCACTGCATCGGGAAGCAGCAGGCGATGCCTTCCGTCAACTGTTGGATGCGAGCCCGGCGCCCGAATTGCCACTCTCTTATTTTGTGGAAATCCTGACTGAGCGGGATGCGCAACTGCTCGATGATCTGAAGCACGCAGTCGAGAGCAAACGCCGCGAGTTGCGCGGCAAGGGGAAGGCTTAGATGTTTGCGGCGCGCGGAATCGCGGTCTCGTTCTCCATGTTCTTCCTGCTCTACGGCGGGCTGTCGGTGGTTGTGGCTACCCTGTGGGCCAGAGTTTGGGTTCACAGCGAACGATATCCCGCATGGCATTGTGCCGACCTGCTGTTCGGCATACGGATGTTGCCCTTGGCGATCTCGCTGGCGGTGACATTCACGTTCACGGTGCCGTCGTTTATGCTTCTCGAGCCCCATGCGATTCGTGAGCCCGTCGGCGCGATCCCGCTGGTTTTGGGCTCATGCGGACTGATTCTGGTCCTGCTGGGAATTCTTAACGCGACCGCCGCTGGGTTGGCGGCTTCGAGGACCATCGCGACATGGGTTCGGGATGGGCGCCTTGTGAAGGGGGAAAGTTCAGTGCCGGTACTACGCATCTCCCGTGTCGTTCCCGCTCTTACGGCCGCGGGCATTTTTCGGCCGCTGGTCCTGATGTCTGATGCGGTAGAGGCGGTTCTAAACGCGAGTGAATTGCGGAGCGCCCTGCGACATGAATTGGCACACTTGCGACGGCGTGACAACCTAAAGAAACTACTGCTGCGCTTTGTCGCGTTTCCTGGCATGGCTGCCCTGGAAGTCGCATGGTTGCAGGCTACGGAAAAAGCGGCGGATGATGCTGCGGTTTCGACCGCAGGCGAAGCTTTGGATCTGGCTGCCGCCCTTATCAAGTTGTCGCGTCTGGCGACGTTTCCGTCGGCTCCGGACATTGCCACAACTTTAATACATGCGCCGCTGGCATCGGTGAATGCAAGAATCGAACGCCTGATCGCCTGGAACGAGCGGCAGCAGAAACCTGCACTGGCGCTATCGCCGCTGTACGCCGTGTGCGTTACGCTCACGATAGTGGCGGCGGTTGCGGTCACCTACAACCAAGCGCTGGAGCGCATTCACATCGCTACCGAGTGGCTCGTGCGATAGGGCAACAGGGCTCCGCCAACTCGCAGCGGGGCTGCACGGATAAGCAAACCCCCTCTGAGAATCCGCGGGAATCTGTGCCTCTCTGGCCTTCTTTGGTTCTCCTGCTTTGGCCGATTCGCCTCTCGCAAAACCCACGCTACCCAGGAATGTTTCCTGCCACTGGGCTGACCCGTGTTGCATCTCAAATTCAGGCGCGAGTTCATGACGATTCACGAACTGCTCGTCTCCGCGCGTGCAATAAGGCCGGGTGCTGCGCTTGAGCTAGCCAGTGCCCAACCAGAGCCCCCTCACTCGCCGCACACCGATGCCGATCGCCATGTTCTGAGCCTCTACTGGAAATTGTGGATGATTGGCCCCGACGCGGAATTGCCTGTCATCGGCTCTAGCCACCTCTATTTTGGTGTCAACGGCGGAGAGTGCCCGGGAAGACTTCCGGCGAGGGTGCACCTCGAGAAGCCGCAACGATGAAAATCATCCGATGATTGACATGCCTGACCTCCGCTAGTCGTGAGTTTCGCTCTCCGATCTCGTTGTTTTGTTTTCATGAAGTACTTCCCCACCGGATTGTTACTTTGCGAGTGCCCTATTAGTTAGAAGTCACCAGGATATCTCACTAAGCGGCAAATCGGGGAAAACCTATTCGATTCGCAACACTGTCTCGTAGTGCGCTGACCGCGCATCAAGCCGCGCCAGCAGTTTCCGCGCCTCGGGTAAGATCACTGCCACTTCGTAGTCGTCGCCGGCGAACTCCTTCACCGCCTCCATCGAATCGAACATGGTAGCGTGACGAACTCCACTTCATCTTTCCCATCACGCCGCAGAAGCAACGCTCCCTTGAATCCCGCGACGCGATGAATGCCTGGCAGAATCTCGCTGCGTAACAGTTCTTCATACGCATCAGCCTTGTCGCGCGTCGTCCATCCATGCCACAGCCGGCTGATCATGTTCGTCTCCTCACGACCGTGCTCTGCTAACCGAACCTTCTTCCCACGACGCACCATCTTGCGACATTCGATTGCGCTGCTGCCTCAATCGCCCGCACACACAGGTGCCGCGGCAGTGTGCTCGCCGCGCCGGATCAAAACGATCGCTCCCAAGATTGCGACCGACGCCAATACCAAACGCAGCGTCAAAGGTTCCGAAGCCAGAAGCCACCCCAGCAGCACTGCCACCACAGGATTCACATACGTATGCGTAGCCACCAACGCCGGCGGACACTGCTGCAGCAGCCAGGTGTAGGAAGTGAATGCCACCAACGATCCGAACGTAATCAGATACGCCAATCCCAGGAGTGACCGCAGAGAGATGCTCGCCCAGTGTGTCGCCTGAAATTCGCCCGTCAATCCGGCGGCGATCAGGAGCATGGCCGCACCGCACAGCGTCGGCAGCGCGGTTCGTCCCAGTGCGTCAGAAGGCAATTTGACCCTCGGAGAAATCACCACACCAGCGGCCCACGAAAGCGATCCCAGCAATACGGCCAGGAGTCCGAACAGGCTCGACCCCTTCGTCACTTCAGTGCCTGTGAGAATGGCTACACCGCCCACCCCTACGATCAATCCCAGCATGCTGAAGAGGGTGATTTTCTGCTGCCCCATCATCCACGCCAGCGCCACAATGAACATTGGCTCGGTAGCAGTGAGCAACGCCGCCAGACCTGAGCCCACATATTGCTCGGCCCAATGCAGCGTGCCGTGTCCCACCAGAAAGAACAGCCCGCCAACAATGAATCCCGAGATCCAATGTTGACGTGTCGGACGGAAGCCGCGCCTCCACGCCCAGGCAAACATGATGCTGCCTGCAATCGAATGCCGAACGGCCGCGGTCACCAGCGGAGGAATGGTTTCGACTGCGTAGCGAATGGCAAGGTAGGTCGAACCCCAGATCAGGTAGATCGCTACGAAGGCGAATGCCAACTTGATGGCGTGTGTCCGGTCGTGCGTTGTGGACTGTGCGATGGCTGGAGGTACGCTCACGGGTCTGCCACCTATGTTTATCACCCGGCCGCTGCGGAGAAGGGCCGTGATTCGCGCTGCCTGTTCAGTTGTCATGTCTGTAACCTTTAAAACTTATTTAATAGGTTAGATATGATGGTAATCGTGCTAATATAACTTGTCAAGCTATTTTTGATGGTTAGGTGAGCGAAACGAGTGGTATCGTCGAGTGTTCTTATGGCGCGGCGTCGAAAAAAGCTGCACCGAACTATCGGGCGAAGGCCGCCTCTCTTCGAACTGACTGCTGGAGTTCTCTGTTTGGATTTCGTTAACACTCTGGACAACCGTCCCACTGGAGAGCCTAAAGAGTTGCTCGCGCGCTACGGAGACCTGGTTCGCTTCGCGGAAGACACCGGAATTCTTACGCCGGCGCAAGCCGACCGATCGTTTGCCTGGAGCGAAGCCGATCCCGAGGAAGCGCAGCGGGTTCTGCGAGCCGCGGTCGAATTGCGCGAAGCCATGTACGCGGTTTTTTCAGCCGTGATTGCGAAACGCGCTGTTCCCGCGTCGGCACTTGCTCTGCTGAATGGATATATTCAACTAGCCGCGAAACACCTCAGTCTGACGCCTGCCAACGGCGGTTTTGCCTGGCGGTATGATAGCTACGGCGATTCTCCTGGCGGATTCGAAACTATGTTGTGGCCCATTGTGCGTTCCGCCGCCGAGTTGCTCGCCTCTGACAATTTGCCCTTTGTGCGCACCTGTTCTTCCGAGACCTGCCAGTGGTTTTTTCTAGACACCAGCAAGAACCACCGTCGCCGCTGGTGCAGCATGAAGCTGTGCGGCAATCGCGCGAAGGTGCGGAAGTTTTACGCCCGGCAGCGCGAAGGGTAAATTTGTCGTCAGCTCCCAGACGATCATAGGAAATGCTAATGACCGTGCCTCCAGCCCTGGGGTAGCGACCGCCATTAATTTCCAGCCGACCGGGGGCGGCAAAGCTGCAATCACCGGAGGTTTCGTGCTCCTTGGCAAAGAAGCGAATCCGGTCATGAAGGCACTGCGTGATAACGGGATTCAGGTAGCAGCGCTTGCCACATGCTGACGGAGGAGCCGCGGCCGTTCTTCATGCATTTCTGGGCGAACGACGATGCAGCCAAGCTGGCCGGGGAACCAACGGCGGCGCTCGACAAGGCGAACTCGAAAAAGTAAACGAGGTCAGGGCTCACTTTCATTCCAAAAATCGACAGCCAACGATTACAATCGCCAATCGGAAATTGACGATCGGCAATACTCCGGAGGCTCGCGTGATCTTTCGTCTCTTTGCCCTCATACTGCTGGCTGGTCCTGCTCTCGCCCAGAATGTGGTTCGCTACACGACTACTAATGACAACGTGAAGTACGTCTTCGCCACGGCAGAGCCGGTGGCGCGGCTTAAGCCCGGAGACATTCTCGACACCAACACGCTCGACTGCTTCGGCAACGGCCTTAAGAAACCAGGCGACACGCTCAGCATGGCCAAAGGAGACAATCCTCTGGCTGGACCGTTCTACGTGGAAGGCGCAGCGCCCGGCGACACGCTCACGGTGAAGATTCTCGATCTGCAAGTGGACGGCGACATGGGCATCGGCGCCTTTTCCCCGGGTTTCGGTGCGATCAACGGTTCGCATTACACGCCGGTGCTTGAGCCACCTTTGAAAGAGCGGGTATGGTTCTACCACATCAATCACGCGGCAAACACGGCAACCTTCAAGGCGCTCGACTCCGACTTCTCGGTGAAGATTCCCGTGCATCCGTTCTTCGGATGCATCGGCGTTGCCCCAGCTGAGGGCGAAGCCCGCAGTTCGCTGGTCCCTGCCGAATTTGGCGGCAACATGGACTCGCCCGAGGCCAGCGTCGGCAATACCGTCTATTTCCCCGTCAACGTAAAAGGAGGCCTCCTCTATCTCGGCGACGGCCATGCAGCCATGGGAGACGGCGAGATCGCGGGCTCGGCAGTCGAAGTGCCGTTAAAGGTGCGGGTGCAACTAGGCGTGATCAAAGGCCGCAAAATCAGTTGGCCGCAATTTGAAAATGAGGATGCGATCATGACCGTGGGTGCCTATCGTCCACTGGAAGACGCGGTCCGCATCGGCTACACCGAGCTTGTCGCCTGGATTCACCGCGACTACGGCCTCTCCGACCTCGACGCCTACGAACTGCTCTCGAAGGTAGGAAGGATCCACATGAACGAGATGGTCGATCCCAACTACGTGGTCGTAACCTCGGTGGAGAAGAAATATCTGCCGCCAAAAAAGAAGCCGTAGAAATGCCTCTTACACATATACGCGGCAAAGAAAAGCACAAGCAACGTCTCAGACACCTCATCCGAAAGGACTTGATAGATCATAGAGTCGTTCGGCAGCCCCTGTGAGATCATCCTACTTCTTCAGCTATCTGAAATCAGAATCAACGCTTTCGCAAGCTGGTCGTCGGTAGTCAATCGTCTCATCAGGGAGGACCATCATGGGTAGTGCCAAACCAGTGTCCATACCGAAAACCGTAAGCCTCAGCCGACCCCGACCTAACCTCGAGTACGCTCGGCCTTCCTGGGTTGCGGAGGGGTCGCAAATGGGTCGGCGGTTGCCCAACCTGAACTGCGAACCACCTATTTGTGTGTCTTCCACCGGATCGAGCCGATCACTCATTTGCGCCTGGGACCAGCCGAGTCTCTAAGAGCCGGAAACACAAACTTGACGAACCTCCTCGCTGGTCCTTCGAGAGATCTGAATTGTAAATCTCACCTACGGCCTTTAGCGGGAATCCCGCCTGGCCCCGCCTGGTAAGTTCCGCCTGGTAAGTTCCTTGACAGTCCGCTTTGGGGGAGCGACACTCCAATTATTGCGCTTTTGACATCCGGAATCGCTACTGCGAACATGAACACCGCGACGCATTCCACCCAGGAACCTGCAACCCGCGCCGAAATGCTCTATCCCGGGAAAGACAGCGGTAATTCGCTTGCTGGGATGGCCCAGCGGGACCTCCACGCCGCCCTGCAACTTCTGGCCGAGCGCGCTCAATACATCACCGGAGCGAGCGGGGCGGCCATCGCCCTGCGTCGCGGCGGGCACAATGACATGCTTTGCCACGCCAGCGCCGGCTCAAACGCCCCGGAGCTGGGCGCGCTTCTTTCCGCCGAGTCTGGTCTTTCCGGCGAGAGTGTGCGCACGCGGCAGCCCTTGCGTTGCGACGATGCTGAAAGCGATCCCCGCGTGAACCGTCAGAGCTGCCGCGAATTGGGAATCGCCTCCGTGGTGGTCATGCCGATCGTGAGCGAAGACCAAGTGCTTGGGGTGTTCGAACTTTTTTCGGGCCGTCCGAAGGCCTTCGATGAGCGCGACCTTTCCGCTCTGCAGCGTTTGGGAGAGATGGTTGAGACTGCGGTCCAGCACGCCCGGGCAGCTAGTTTGCGCGTGGGTGCGGAGGTCAATTCCGATGAGGCAGCACTATCTACGGTGACTCCGCCGACCCCCGAGTCGCAGATCGCGCCGCCGCAATCTCCGGTCGAATTGCAGACAGAAATCAAGACAGAACGCGCCGCGGAGATTTCTTCCTCGTCTGTCGCAGTTTCGACAGCCGATTCGAAGACTTCCCCGGACTCCGCAAGTGTGACCGCGGCACCGGCTAATGTTCCCGAGGATGGGCTCCCGGTTCGTGATGTTCCAAGCCCTGAGGATTCGAACTCCGAGGCTCCGCCGGTTGTAGTTCCCAACGATTCTCCGCCGAAAAGAGCAATTTTGTGGTCAGCCCCGGCGACCGGGAACACCGGGAGCCCGCCAGCTCAAACGTCAGATTCCACCGCTGTGCCACCTGCCCTCAGGAATGTGCACAGGTGCCAGGCTTGCGGTTTTCCGGTTTCCGAGGGACGCGTGTTATGTGTGGACTGCGAAGAAAAAAAATGGCGCGGTGAGCCGGTTCAGCGTCCGGCGAAAGCGCTCGAGCCTCCGACCCCTGCTCTGGCCATCGCTTCGGGGCTGTCTTCTGCGGCTACCGCTGTGTCGAGTGTGTCCGCAACCGTCGCTGGCAACGTATCGCAAGGAGATGAAACTGACGACAAACCGCCGTCTCCCCACTCTTCAACTCAACCTGCGAGCCGCGAGCAGATGCCGGTCAAAATCCGCCAGACCGCCTTGAGCGTTGTGCCCGCCCCGCCGGCCGCCATGGAAAGCCTTACCACTGAAATCACCTCACCTGGGCTCTTCCTCAGCGCTGGAATGGAGTCCCCATCATGGTGGGCGGCGAACAAATACGTTTTCGCAGCGGTGTCAATCGTTGGCATCGTGATCGCCGTGATCGCGTGGATGCGCTAGCAGCTCTTAGGCCCTGCGGGAAGGGTATCTCCGGCGGAGTTTCTTGATTGTTCTGCCAGTACTAACAACCCTAACAACCTCTAACAACAATCAGAATCTCTTGACAACCCAGTCAAGTCTGCTAAAGTGCGGATAAGCGTCTCACTTTGACCAACATACGCTCAGGTGCCCTGTATATGAAAAATGTTTACGAAGTGCTACGGCAGAAAGAAATGGAACTGACCCGCCTGGAGAAGGAAGTGGAGGCTCTGCGACTGGTCGCCCCGTTGCTCTCCGAAGAAAAAGAAAATCTGTCCGAGGTCGCGAAACCCGCGCTGGCGGCTGCAAATGGGCCGCAGCAGCCCATACGGATTCCGTCGCCTCAGGTCAGCGTGGCTGCACAACCGGCGCGCGCCTCGGCCGGCTGGGATGAAACCGCCAAACGCTGGCCGTAAGCTGGCTGAGCGTTCACCAGCGCAGAGTTACCGATGAGAGTTGGGATTTGTGTTCAGCCCGGGAGCCATCCCGGGCTGAACCATATTTTACGTGGGGAACGGTTAGCCGGACGCTGTCACAAGCTCCCGTAGCGCTTCCAGCAGCCGATCCACTTCCTCGAGGGTGTTGTAGTGGACCAGACCGATGCGCAAAAAGCCGCCGGTTTTCTCCACGTCCAGCTGTTCGGTCAGGTTCAGCGCGTAGTAGTTGCCATCCCACGTAAAGAAACCGCGGTCGCCGAGTTTGATGGCGAGTTCAAGTGGGGCGTGTCCTTCAATCCGAACCGCGAACGCGCCACAGCGCTCGTTAAAGCGTGCGGGATCGGTGATGCCGTAAAGCTTAAGCCCCGGAATCGTTGTCAGTCCCCGGACAATGCGCTCGATCAATCCGCGCTCATGCTGATGAATTGCTTCATACGCGGCGACGATAGCGGCGCGACGTGTGGTGGCCGCGGGATTCGTCCGCCGGCCCAGTTCATCGAAATATTCCACGCACGCAGCGATTCCTGCAATGCATTCGTGATTGAGTGTCCCCCACTCCCAGCAGTTCGGAATCGCATTGGTGTTAGGACGCACCTTGTACGGCTTCAAGCGCTGCAAGTGCTCGCGCTTGCCGTAGAGCACACCCAGGTGCGGGCCAAAGAATTTGTAGGTCGAGCAGGCCAGGAAGTCGCAGTCCAGCGCAGCCACGTCGATCAGACCGTGCGGGGCGTAGTGGACGGCGTCGATGTAGGCGAGAGCTCCCGCTGCATGGGCGAGGCGAACGATTTCCTTGACTGGATTGATCGTCCCTACCGCATTCGAAGCATAACCCACGGCCACCAGCTTCGTCTTGGGACCGATCTTTCCTGCCAGGTCGGTCATATCGAGGGTGCAGTCTGGCTCGCGAATCTCCGCCCAGCGAATCGTGACTCCGCGCTCTGCCAGCGCCAGCCATGGAGAGACGTTGGCGTCGTGATCGAGGCGCGTCACCAAGATCTCATCGCCCGGCCCGAGATCGCGACCGATGGCTCGACTGATCGCAAAGGTGAGCGAAGTCATGTTAGGACCAAAGACAACTTCGTCTGCGCCGCAGTTGAGAAAATCGGCCATGGCGGCACGCGCACCCGCGATCATCGCGTCAGTATGGCGACTAGTGGCATAAGCTCCGCCGGTGTTGGCATTGTCGCGGCGCAGGTATTCAGTGATGGCGTCAATCACCCGCTGCGGAACTTGGGTGCCGCCGGGGCCGTCCAGAAAGGCTGCTGGATAGCCATTAACGGTCTGAGCCAGAGACGGGAACTGGTCGCGGACGGTGTGGAAGTCGAGGGTGGGAGCGACGGCGTGTTCAGTAGTCGGCATCACTAAAAACTATATCGCACTTGCGGCTTGCCCCACCGCCCTGACAAAATCCGCCAGCATGCCATAGGCGGTCGCGTAGACGCCGGGATTCTCTTCGCTGATCGCAAGCCCGGGGAAGATGTCAGTTTCGAAATGAATATAAGACGACGTCCCGGCGATCTGTGCCATGGGATCGGTGAGCGGGATCTGTTCGGGCCCAACGCTGGCCATGATTCCGCTCGCCGTTTTCTTCGCACGGCAGACGAGTTTGTAAGGTCGGCCCTGTCTTCGTGCGCAGCGGACACCTTCCCCGCTCAGTCCGCGGATTCCCTCGCGGTCAATCTCACCCAACCGAATCGGAACGTCCATGAGTACGTTGATGAGCGCGGCAGTTTTCACGACGGCGTCCCATCCGTCAGTGTCGTGCGTGGCGTCGGTTTCCGCGATCCCGAGTTCTTGAGCTTTTTTTAGTGACTCGTCGAAGGTCAGGCCCTGCTCCATTCCACTAAGGATGACGTTGGTGGTGGAGTTCAGAATGCCGTGGAACCCGCGGAGATGTAAGGCCGGCAGGGCATCTCGAAAAAGAGAAAAGACAGGCACGCCATCCATAACTGTAGACTCAAACAAAAATCGTTTGCCCCGTCTCGCAGCCAGATCAAGCAGCTCACGATAAGCATGCACGATCGGACCTTTGTTGGCAGTGATGACGTGGGCGCCGTGTTCGAGCGCAGCTCGGATGTGGTCGACCCCAGGTTGACCATTTTCGACATTGAGGGAAGTGGCTTCGAATAAGACTTCGGCTTGCGCCGTCCGTAGCCATTCACGAACATCACTGTGTGGTGCGGGCGCCCCCGCCGGCAAGAGGTCGGGAGTCGAATTCACGCTCAGAGCGAGCAGCGAAGCCGAATCTAACCCTTCCGCATCTGCAATCCACCCCAGCCGCCGCGAAGCCACCCCCGTAATCCGCCATGAAATTCCGTACCGATCGCGGAGTTCTTGCGCGCGATCTTCGAGTAAACGGACCAGAGTCCGGTTTACGTTGCCGAAGCCGAGGAAGCACAGCTTGCAAGTGCGGATGAGAGATCCTTGCGCGGATGCGAACCCTGCGCGCCCTAAAGGCGCGTCGAACGACGCCCCTCTGACAGCACGCCGGAAAGCGTGCCCCGATGCGAATCTTTGATTCCTTATGCGCTATCCCATCACCGTAGCGTGCTCGGGTCTTACTTTATAGAGCACTCGCACCTCGCCCGGCTGGGCATAGGGATATTTATCCACTCCCAGGTATTTCTTGGCCAGTTTGTGTATGTGTTCGGCGGCGCCGCCTTCGGTAATCTCGGCCACGCGGCCACGAATTTCGAGATAGCGATAGGGATTGTCGGGATCCATCAAAGTCAGCGCCACGCGGGGATCCCGCCGGACATTCCGATCTTTCTGGCGTCCCTTGGCGGAGTTGAAGATCACGTGTTCGCCGTCAAAGTCCACCCACACAGGCGTCACTTGAGGACTTCCGTCAGGCATCAGCGTGCCGAGATTGGCAAATGCGCGTTTCTGAAACAGATCGCGGTACTTCTCGGGAATAACGGACGGCATAAGGGCCCCTACCTTTCAGAAAATCTGTGCTTGAACCAATGTGTCGATGTCTCCGGGAATACGCTAAACGCCTGAGCATTATAGACGGCTTCACCCGGACCAAGGAAATAGAGCTTAAAGATGTGGGACGGGCCCAGGCACCAGATTGAGGAGTGTGCGATCGCGCACTTTCCGTTTCCTCGTCTGTGCATTTAGAATTGCGGCCTTGCTCGGAGCTGGAAGGCTTGAGGCAAGCCGCTTCTGGCACAGCGGTTTGCGTTCTTGCGTAGTTCGCGGTGACCCGATGTTGAATGCAACAAATACTTTGTGATGGAGAACTGACTTGGCGACCGCTCGATCCCGCGGCAACAGCCACTTGCCCATCTCTGCTGGCCTCGTCTCGAAGCTCGGCAGCAGACCGACGTTTATCAAGGTCGCGCTCTTGCTCGCATGGCTGTGCGCAGCCCTCACGGTGCCCATCGCTGCCCAGCGCGCCAAGAAATATGCCCCCACCATCGTCTTCATGACCGACTTCGGCACACTCGACGACTCGGTCGCCATCTGCCGCGGCGTGATGTATTCGGTCATGCCCGAGGTCCGCATCGTGGACCTCACTCATCAGGTTACGCCGTACTCAATCCTTGACGGCGCCCGCTTTCTCCACGGCGCCACGCCCTACTATCCGGCCGGGACAGTATTCGTCGTCGTCATAGACCCCGGCGTAGGCAGCCCCCGCAAGGCAATCGTGGCTAAGTCGAAGCGCGGACAATATTTCGTGTTACCCGACAACGGCCTGCTCACGCTGGTCGAGCAACGCGATGGCATCGAGGCAGCGCGCGCGATCACCAATCCTGCATGGATGATCGGCAGCAAGCTTTCTTCAACTTTCCACGGCCGCGACATTTTCTCGCCGGTCGGAGCTCACATGGCCCGGGGCGATGACTGGACTTCCGTGGGACCGGAGGTTCCTGTAAGAGCTCTGGTACGCCTAGATCTGAAAGCCGCAAAGGTCGACGGGCGTGGCCTCAGCGCCGAGATCATCGCCACCGACGGACCTTTCGGCAACCTCGTCACCAACGTTGATGCTGACGAATTCCTCAAGCTCGGATATCAGCGCGGGCAGGAAGTTCCCGTGAAGTTGGGCGAGAAGGAAATGAAAATCAAGTTCGTGCGGACCTTCAGCGATCTGCCGGTGGGAGAGCCGTTGCTGTACATCGATTCGCGCGGACATCTCGGGTTGGCCGTGAATCAAGGCAGCTTCGCTGCAGCCTATGGGATCAAACCGCCGGTCGCGCTGTTGATTCCGCCCGCCGCGAGGTGAGCTCTCAGCAAACCGAGTAGCAAGCTATGCCTGTACGACATCGACATCTTGGAAGATCCGCGGCAGCACCGCCCGCAGCAGCGCCTCGAATTGCCCTCTCACGCGCTCTGCGGTCTCGAGCACTTCCGCATGTGAGAGCGTCTGGTCGAGAATTCCGGCCGCCATGTTGGTTACGCAGGAAATTGCGAGCACTTTGATTCCCATGTGCCGGGCCGCGATCACTTCCCCGACGGTCGACATCCCTACGAGATCAGCGCCAATTGTGCGCAAGTACCGGATCTCCGCGGGTGTTTCGTAGCTCGGCCCCAGCAGCGCAACGTAGACGCCCTCGTGCAGCGTCATAGCTAACTTCTGGCCTTCCTCTTGTGCGAACTCGCGATACGACTTCGCGTATGCCTGAGTCATGTCAGGAAAACGTGGGCCGAGGCGCTCATGATTCGGACCAGTGAGCGGATTCTGTCCCTGCAAGTTGATGTGGTCCCTGATCAGAACCAGCGCGCCCTGTTGATAGCTGAGATCGATACCCCCAGCGGCGTTGGTGAGAATCACAGCACGAATTCCCATGCGGCCAAACACGCGCATGGGAAACGCCACTTCCTGCGCGGAGTAACCCTCATAAAGATGTACGCGCCCCTGCATCGCGGCGACCACGACGCCGCCAACTTTGCCGATGACCATCTGCCCTGCGTGGCCGATAGCCGTCGAACGTGGAAATGCAGGAATCCTTGCGTACGGGATGCGCACAGCTTCGCTGAGCGAGTCGGCGAATCCGCCCAGGCCTGACCCAAGAACTAGCCCGACGCGTGGCCGCAGAGAGGTCTGAGTCAGCACAAACTGAGCAGCGGATTCAGCGGCATGGAAGTGATCATTCACAGTGGTTCGCGGGGTTGGCGCGTACAATCTCGATCTACTCTCTTCACTGCGATGGGTACTTGCATCAAGAGCTAAAAGCTAACGGTTAAGAGTCGCCTTTTCAAAACTTCTTTTCAAACATCGCAAACTCCGCCTCCAGCTTCCACTGCACACGCGCCCGCTCGTTCGCAACGAGAAACTTCTGGCAACCGCTCGAAGGCTTTCCTGCTCCTGCTGCATCTCCGGCACACGCCGTCACGAACCGAAATCGCAGCTTGGTCTCCGTCCACAGACTTTCCCCCGGCAAAAAACTGTGTTCCAGGCTCTGCCGGGCCATCCGTTTCACTTCCGGGTATGACAGGTTGTAGCCTTGCACCGCGCGCAAATACTCATGCGTCATGTCGGATCGCGCCACGCCCTCGTCGTCGGTCGAGATCGCCACCGGAACTCCATAGTGCATATAAATCGGTAGAGGATGATCGTCGCCAGTCACGCCCAGAATCATGTCGTTTGAAGTGAGACTAATTTCCACCAATACATTCCGTGCCGCCATTTCCTTCAGCAGGTCGAGGGGACCTCGTTCATTCATGACATCGACGCCGTGCCCGATCCGTTCGGCATGCCCCTTTTCCATCGAAGCCCGGATGTGGAAAGTTAAATCCTCCGGAGGAACCAAACCCATTGCGATTTCGCCAGCGTGCAGACTGATATGCACCTTGGGATAAACGGTGTGCAAATAGTCGAGCATCGCCATGTGTTGGTTGAAGTCATGGAGGGGCACGTACCAATCCTCAGGCATCACCAGATTCAGGCCAACAAAGCGAGGATGGGACGACGCCAGCTCGAATCCCAGGAGAATCTGCGCGAACACAATCTCGTGCGGCAGCCCCCGCAGTACCTGATAGAGATAACGCACGGTGACGCCGCATCCGGGAGCAGCCTCCGCCGTCCCACATTTCATCACGTCGTGGGCGCGGCTTTCGTCGGCTTCGAGTTTCTTGTCGGTGGCCGCAGCCACATCCTTCAGCCCCGCGGCCAGCAGACTTTCGCGCATCTTCCCGAAGTCGTCGGCCCATTCCGCCTTCGCTGCGATCTGAGCCGCCTGCCCTCCGTCGGCCGTGTGCATGAACTCGACGTATTGCAGATGGTCTTGTCCCGCGCGATTCGCCGCCGCCGCCACGGCCTCGCCCACGTGTCCGTGAAAAGCTAGTCCAAATTTCTCGAACGTGGCAAAGAAGTGATCGTGTCCCGACTCCTCCCCCGGCCGCCAGTTGCGCATCGACCATGCGTCAATGGTTTGGTTGTAAAGAATGTGATCGCCGTACGCGCACCGCATCGCCGGCTTGGCCGTGTAGCTCTCACATGAATCGCAAGGTGGCGCGATCAGTCGGGAAGTCGTGCGGTCGACGCAAAGATTATCCTCGGCGGCAAAATCCACCCAATCCTCGGCGTAAATGGCGCCCTCAAGGTGATTGTGTAAATCGCCGCCCTTGGGCAGGTCCTTGAGAAACGCCAGCAACAACTGCGGCCGCTTGCGCACCGACTCAAAATATCGAGCCGTGCGCTGCTCAGCTGTCTGGGCAGCCGTAAAAGTCGCCAGAAGGAAGAACCATAGGCGGCAGAGGTGGATCGAACCGAATCTTGACCGCAAGGGACCGCCTCCAAATTCAGGAAACGCATTGTAATGGCTGACAGCGCCAGTCTGCACTGGAAAAGTAACGCGAAATCCCTTGTCTGGCGCTGGTTTCCCCGAATTTTCACAGCCGTGCAACAAACTAGACCGCCGAGGAGAAATATCCATCCAACTTCAGATTGTTCGAAACTCCCGCGCCCATCGCGGCTTTTGATCGCTATGTGCATCTCGCGCTGCACCAAAAACTGGCACCCGCCTGTGGACGACCTGCACTCGCTTGAAAATAAACGGCTTAAAATCACCAACTTTTGATTGACTCTAAAAATGAAAAGAGTAAAACAGAATCGTTCTTTGACAACTTCTTAAGTTTTTCCGGTTGGTGCGGCGTCCGGGGCTCGAGCGCGATCACCTTCTCACGTTGCAAAATGTAGAAAAAGGAGGGTCAGCAAGGGTCTATAGCTAAGTGCTGGTCGAGGAGAACGAGAAGCAAAGTCGAAGGCAGGATAGAGTTCCGAGGCGTTGGGTAGGTTTATCCAGTTGGCGGTGAGCCCGGAGCCCGAGCGAAGATCGCGCGCAGCGTCCCCGCAAGGGAAGCAGCGAGAGCAGGTCGAGCGAGGGTCTAAACGCGAGCTACTGGCTGAGACGAATGAACCCAACAT
>Ga0137378_10001040_pt1 | contig 23115 bp, 24 predicted proteins | sample SagtaG_21_FD_104813 | JGI IMG/M metagenome (GOLD analysis project Ga0137378, IMG submission 104813) | Vadose zone soil microbial communities from Sagehorn Ranch, Mendocino, California, USA - Sage2_L_60_16 metaG | ecosystem: Environmental > Terrestrial > Soil > Vadose zone | place: USA... | reverse complement strand
GTCGGGATGGCGGTTTTGAGGTAGTCATCGGGGAGGCCGGGCTGGACCTCACCCGTTTGTAAATCCAGTACGCCATTGGCGCAGGCCAGTAACCAGGGATGGGTATCCCATTCTCTGGAGGTGATGCGCAGGTAGGCCTGCGCATAGGTGAGGACGGCCTGGGCGCGTTTCAATTTCTTGAGGGCTTTGGCGCGTCCGATGAGCGCGCCGGTCATCGCCTTGAGCCATTCGTAGTGCTGCAGGCGGGGATCCTCTCCTTTGCGACGCCGCAACAAGTCGGGATCCAGGTGCTTTTCAGCCTGGGCAGATTCCTCGGAAAGCTCTGCGCTGGCGTCCAGGTAGACCGAGGCCAGCGGTCCACTTGCCAGGAGCAGGGAATGTTTACATTCATCGAGCTTCCAGTGAGAGCCCTGCCACTCATACCACATGCCTTCGGTGTGGTCATAGACACACTTGCCGCGGAAGAGATGGGCGTAGAGGCGGGCGTCTCCCTCTTCTTCATCCTGCAGGCACTCCAGTACAAACTCCAGGTTGGTTTCAGGGAGCGGTACTGATGCTTCTTCGAGTGTTCCTTCTGGCCTGCGCCGGAATTGAATGATCTTGCCGCGCGCCCCTTGATCGTAGGTATCTGTGCATCCGGCAATGGCGCGCGCAATCGTGCCCTGGCCATAGGTTTCACCGACTCTGGCTGGACGATCCCACTTCTCTGGGCGATAGAGCCCCGAGCGGCGAAACAGGCGGTCGATCCTCTGGGCATCCTTGCCGGTCCAGAAAGCGAAGAGATGACAGAGAGCCAGCTCTGCTTCTGATTGGGAGGCATACCCGGCGGAATCACCTTGCCACAAGGACTGGAAGGTGGCGCCATTTTTGGCGTGCATGGCCTTCTCCAGGAGGGCTTCATCGCTGGTGGAGACATCCCCGGCGGGAGTTGCGCGCGGCTGTTGCCTGGAAGCGATGAGCATGGTATGGACCTTTGCCAGCGCTGGACAGGCTTCGATCGCGGTTGGTGTTCCCTGCACATGTGCACCGGTGACGGTGAAGTAGCGCCGCTCACAGTACATCTCGATGGCGGCCTCCGGCTGGGGCGCATCTGGCACGCGCAGGCGCAGTCCCCTTGGTACGTTCCCCCGAACCAGAATATGGATCCCGGTCTTGCTCGGGGAGTATTCCGCGTAGCTCTGGAGCTGATCCAGGTAGGCTTGAGCCCAGGAGTCAATGCTGCCATTGGGATTCACGCAGTGATCCAGGTCGACCCCGGTATAGTCCCGACAGAATACGAATCCGACACCATCATACCGACGAGCACGCTGCGACTGCATCGCCTGGGTATAGCTTGCCCAGGTCTGAGGGTTATCAGACTGGGCGTACTTGCCGGTGATCGCGCTATAGGGAACTTTGGTCAGTTTCCCCTGGCGTCGTTCGTTGCGCCAGCAGACCCACTGTGGCCGCGCCTGCAGTTCTGCCAAAGCTGGAAGATTGCGCGTGGATGGAACGTCAGCTTGCGAGTTCATGGTTCAAAACGCCTTTCCCTACGAAGTGTGTGGCTTGCTGTGACTCATCCCGCCCAATGTGGTGAAGGTGTGCCATCATGCCTGTTCGCAGTGCTGCTCGATCCAGGCCTGCAGCTTGTTTGGTTGGACGCGCCGCGCCCCACCAATCTTGACGGAGGGCAGTCCATTGGGCCGTTGTTTGAGCAGGGCGTAGACTTTGACCTTGCTCACCCCCAGAATGTCAGCGACATCGGTCACCGTGAGCAGTTTCCTCACGTCAGTGGCTGGAACTGGTTTCACCAGCGGTTGTGCGTTTGTTTGCTTTCTCATGAGCATGTCCTCCTAAGCAAGAGCGTGTGTAGAAGTGGAAACCGGCCCGGGAGAACAGTGCTGTGCCTGCATCTCCTGGCCGGTTTCGATGGATGAGGGTGTGCTAACTGGCGCATGTGCTCCCCTGGTGCTGACAAGGCCAGGCATACACGCGCTGGTACAGGGTTTCGATGGCTTCATCGATGGTCATGCCAGTCGCGGCAATGACCTGGTCGCGGCCAGACCGATCGGCAATCAGGACGGCATACACGTCGGTCCCGCACGCCAGCATTGGCGTGCCATTGCCTGTCAGGCGCGCGATTTCTTCGAGGTACCAGGCGTTGCGTTCGGGATACACCTCGGTATGGCTAGCCAGGATCTGCCACTGCACTTCCAGGACTGCCGCTTCATGCCAGGCATGGCACGCGTCTCTGGCGTCTTCGCGAGAGGCATAGCCCTCGGTTGGATGGTGGCATAGCTCTACGGCTGGCGGAATGAAGCCCGCGTCCAGGAGCGTCACCCAATGAGGGGTATCCGTCAAAGGGATGAGCGCCGGGTACCACCGCCCATCGGCGGTTTCGATGAGGGCCGTGCGCGCTGGCAGGTGTGAGGTGTTGCTGGGTAGTGTCATGTCTGTGCTCCTTCTCTGGAATGCTGTGCACGTGGTGTGGAATGGAGAATAAGACCGAGGAGGCTTTTCCCCGGTCTTGCTTCATCGCATGAAGTGTTGCCTGAGCGTTTTTCGCGCGAGTGGTCTTCTGTTGCTCTCTCTCGCGAAAAGCGCTCAGCATCACTGATGGAGAAGCAATAGCACGGTGTGCTCCTCGATGGCCTCTCTCTTCAGGAGAGGTGTGAGATGGCTTTCAGTCGCCTCTGCTCGTGAAAACATCTGAGCGACTCACTGATCTTGCCGCCTATCTCCCGGCGCTGGGCCTCCGTCAGGAAGGCGAGAGGACGACCGCGATAGCGCCTCTCCTGAAGGTCCTCCACTTCTTTGCGCATCCGGCTTTGCGTTCTGGGTGGCAAGCTGGTCAGGAACGAGAGGGCTGACTCATCGCCGCTGATGAGTGCACCCAGCAGGATGTTGTGTCCGAACTGCGTGCAGCGGATGCGGTCGAAGTCCGGTGATGCGATGGTGACTGCCGTCTCGTGTGCCTGGTACCGCTGGTTGGTGCGCATCTCCCAGACAGGGAGATGGAGATAGCTGTCGTGCAATCCACACACCACCAGGGCGAGTTCGGTGTGGTCTGCCAGATGGTAGTGATAGTAGTCGCTACTCTTCGCCAACACCACGGCGTGGCGTGCTCTTTGGATGAGAGCCGGGGCTTGCTCCGGCGTTTGCCTGGTTGCGTAGAACGCTTCACATGCGCTCGCTTGGTTGAGCAGTTCGCGCATGGTGGCCTGCGTTTCTTTGGCATCCTTGCAGCGGATCACGGCGATGCTGTTGTTGGTCGCGCTATAGGGCACCAGCGCATAACACGCGCTCGTGTGCTGGCTATAGAGCGCGGCCCAGGTCTTCTGCCGGGTGTAGCGGCTGTAAGGACGCTCTGGCATTTAGACCTCTTCCTCGTTGACCGTAGTGTGTGGCGGCGGCAGCTGCTTGCCCGCCGACATGAAGGCTTGCATGCTGAGCAGGATCTTGTCGCGCTGCTCGTCGGGCAGTTCCGGGTCAAACAGGGCGCGCATAAGGCTATTGCCCAGGCGGGTGAACATCGTCGCCTGCTCCTGCATGCTCTGCAGCGTCTCCACCCGGCTTCGGTTTTCCAGCTTCTTGATTTCCAGCTCCGTGTGCAAACTGTCCTGCTCGATGGCTGCGTTGGTGTGCGCACGCTGCAGCCCGATGATGCCCTCGTTGATGATGGTCACTTCGTGCGTCTTCTGTTTGAGCAATTGGGCAGCCAGTTGTGCGCGTTGCTCTTGCTTGGCCTTGGCCTCTTCCCCGCTGGTGGGTTTCTCTTCATGCACGAACGCGGTGTAGTAGTCCGAGGCCAGCGTCATGACGGTCCGCACGACTGCAAAAAGGACGAGCCAGGCCACGCTTCCCAGTCTGGCAGACATGGCCGAGATCAGGAACGCCACCTGGCCTGCGCCTACCCCGACCCCAAGGATCAGCCAGGTAGTTCGATAGCGGGTGAGCTTGCGCTTGTCGATGTCGGATGCTCCATCCGGCCTACTCTCGGCCCGGTTACGGATGGTGGCACTCTTCCAGGAGACGACCATGAAGGTGGCTTCCAGCACCACCACCGTGGCCAGCACCGACATGGCCACCCACCAGGCCGGGTTGGTGGTGTACTGCCAGATGAAGTAGAACACTTCCCCGGCTGTCCCAGCCAGCAGCACCGCGGGACCAGCCACTGCCCAGAATTGCGCGATGCTCTCCATAAAGCGCGTCGAGGCGCTCATGCCGAAATGCACCGTCGAGAGGGTGTGATCGACATGCTGCATCAACTCGTCGGGAGCATAATTGACCAGGTTGAGCTGGCCGCCCTGGACAGGTTGGAAGCCTGGGCTGCCGGTTGGGGCAAGCGGTCCGGTAGTAGGGGAGGGCTGCTGGGGAGTTGGCTGTGGAGGTGCCACGGCTTTGGTGCTCCCAGGCTGGCGCCCTTTGAATGGGTTGGTAAAGAAACTCATGTATTACTCTCCAGCATGAACGATGAAATTCACGCTCAAAAAAGCTTCAGTGATGGTGGTTTAATCGGGGAATAGTCAGGCAATAGTCGGGGAAAAAAGCGAGCGTGCATGCCGGCAAGATGCCATGGCGGGGATATGACTCGGCCACGCTTTTTGGTCTGCATATACGCTCGCTTTTTCCTCTCGGTTTTTGGTCGGGAATCAGGCCGAAGGTGAGGCTGCGGCCCCTGGATGCGGGACACTCTGCGCCTGTGTCCCACCCAGCTTCTGCCTGCGCGTGAGGCGGGCCGACTGGAACTTCTGCACGTGTTCCTCGCGTTTGGCCTGCTTGGCAGTGACCGCGGCGACGTTGGCCAGGGCACGGGCGCAGGCGCGTCCGATTTTGCCATAGACGACTGAGGCTTCGCTAGAGGTGGTATCGACATCCTCAATGAGTCGGGCCATCTCGTCGGCCAGTTGTTCCAGGCGCGTGATCTCTTCGGGTTTGAATGCCATCGATGGGTTCTCCTTTCCTGCATACTCGAGCGAAAAAAAGCTCACTCCTGTATAACATGGGCTGTCAAGTGACACTGCTCATCGCGTGGGGAAGCTACTCCAGGTAATCCTGAAGCCGGGAGCCTCGGCTCAGGTCGCGCAATTTCTGCAGCGCGTTGGCCTCGATTTGCCTGATGCGTTCCCGTGTGACCCCAAAGGCCTTGCCGACTTCCTCCAGGGTGCGGCTACGCCCGTCGATGAGTCCGTAGCGCAGGGAAACCACCGCGCGCTCGCGCTCGGAGAGCAAGGTGAGCAACGCGTTGACCTGCTCTTTCAGCAAGAGGGAACTGGTCACCTCAGCAGGTGAATGCGCACTGCGGTCTGGGAGCACGTCTCCCAGTTCCAGGCCCTCTTCCTCCGAGAGCGGCCAATCCAGGCTCAAGAGCTCCTGACCCACCTGCAGGAGCTCCCATATCTTCTCGGGAGGCAGACCCATCTGCTTCGCCAGTTCTGCCTCGGTCGGCTCCCGTCCCAGGTCCTGCTGCAGGCGCGACCTCAGGCGCGTGAGTCGCGTGAGGGTATCGCGCAGGTGCACCGGGAGCCGGATGGTGCGCCCCTGGTCGGCGATGGCGCGGGTGATGGCCTGGCGGATCCACCAGAAGGCATGCGTGCTGAACTTGAGTCGCCTCGTCGCGTCAAATTTCTCGACGGCGCGCAGCAGACCCAGGTTGCCCTCTTGAATAAGGTCTTCCAGTGGCAGACCCTGTCCTTGATAGCGTTTGGCAATGCTGACGACCAGCTTCAAGTTGGCCTCGATGAATTGCTGCCTGATTTGCGCGTCGCCTGCCTTGATGCGTTGGGCCATGCGCTGTTCCTCCTCGGCGCCCAGCAGTCGCCCGGTGCCGATCTCACGCAGGTACTGGCCGGTGCTGTCTAGTTCCAGGTCAATCATGATCTTCTCTCTTTCTCAGACGACGGAAAAGCGCATACTCACTCTTTGCGCTTCAGTCTGCATCATGCGTGGTGTGTGTCGGAAGCGTGGTTCACTCATGCCATCACCGCTCCACTTCGCCACACATCGACCGCCCGTTTCACCGCCTGGATGTACCCGGCGACATCGTTGTGGTCGGCTTGCGGTGCGTAGACTGGAATGATTTGATCGACAGTCACCAAGTGCCACTGGCCCACGTAGAGCGTGCGGATGAGCAGATACCACTGCTCAAAACCGTCCTCCCAACTGTTCATCTGAGCATAGCCGCCCAACTGTCGATCAAGACAGCGACGGTCAGGGAGACAGCGCTCGTTGCCTAACGAAAGCGTTCTTCTGGCCTCTCCGGTCGTTCCAAACAGACTTTCATGCATGAAGAACGCCAGCGCATAGACGGGGTCAATACCGTATTTCATCCCCAGGTCATACAGCTGCTGTCCGAGCCCTGCGGCTGGCGAGTGGTAAGTCGCCAGGACGCGATTGATCAACGCGGCGCTGACCGTGGGTTTGCCAACGACCGAATAGACGCGCAGGTGCATGCTATACACTGTTGGCTGGTAGACCGAAAAATGACTGCTATCCACGCGCGCAGGCGAGGAGCCAGGGTGGATGAACAGGAGCGCCAGGAGCAAGCCAACGGCGCACACCAGCGCCATGGTTGATTTTTTCAAGGGAGAAACTCTCCTTTCTACAAGGTGAGAGGAGTTCCCATCTTACTGTGAGAAACTCAAGCAGCGTGGGAACTCCTCAAGAAAAGCGACTCGCCTTCTGGTCCAGGCAACTGCCAGGCGAGCGGCACCACTCTTCAAGGCAGAGATGTCTCTGCAGGCCAGGATGCTGATACGGGTAAGGAGTGCAAGGTAGACGCGTTGCGCGGTGCATGCTTTCCTGGCACTCGCTCCCTCCCTCCCTTCGGTCGCGGCTGTTGGCGCGGATGAGCAGCAAGCAGCTGAACAAGACGAGCAGGAGCACGAGGATGGGAAGCGGGCCAGGAGAGACCCGCGTTTCCGGGCAGTATGTGCCAACGGTCTACATGTCAAGCATGGTCAGCGTAACGAGTCAGAGCATGCCAAGTCTCGCCAGCAGTGCAACACACGAACGAAACTTGCTGAGCATCTCCTCCAGGGGTCGTTTCATCCACACGAAACGGGGCCTGCTTGTTCGGCTGCCAGTTCGGTGCATGCGGTACACAGGGGTCGTTGCTCATGAAACCACGACCTCTTCTTCTCGGCCTTGGGCCCAATGAAGGGCCGAGGGGCGCGTCATCCACCAGCCCTTGTCATTGCTCACCATGCCCTTTGCCAGCATCTCCGGCTCGGTGAGACAGCGACGCAGACTCGTGATGTGACCAACGACCCGGCGCGACTTGCCGGTAGCGCTTTGCGCATAGATGGGTTCACCAAACGAGCCGACGCGATGCATGTCGAAGGCCGACAGGCAGGGAAAGGTTTGCTGGCAAGCAGGACACAGACACGTAGACACGAAGTACCTCGTGAGAAAACGTCACTATTGGGCTACAGACAGAGATTGTGGCGGGGTTGGTGCAGGAGATGGTATCATCTGCCCTCTCAAAAAGGTGAGGCTGACGGGCAAGGGAAAACAGACCGAGTGGCACCAGAGACACCACCGGGCACCACTCGGCCAGACGCTCTGCTACGCCTCGGGAGCGAACGGGTCATCGTCCTGGCTGAGGCTGTCATGAGCCGTGACACCCGCAGCGGAGGGAAGCGTGGTGATGCCGTCAGCCATCGCTTCAAGCAGATGGATTTGCCCTCGCACGCGATCAAACGCATCTTGCTGGGGATGGTCGGGCAAGGGAAAGCCGACCTGGGCGCAGAGGGTCGCAAGCTTGGGATAGGCATCCTGCCGGAAGTAGGTCCGTGCTACTTGCATGAGGCACGCGCCGATGATGGAGAGCGGCGCTACCTCGTACCGCTGCGCATGCTCACGCAACTTGGTCTGGTCAAACTCCAGGTTGAAAGACAGGACATAGCGCCCGAGGAAGGCGTGCCTGATACGCTCCCATTCGTCTGCAAGCCGAGGCGCGTTCTGTACCCTCTCCGGGGTGATGGCCGTGAGGTTGGTAATACGCTTCTCAATCGGGCGACGTGGTTTGAACAGCTGGTCATAGAGCGGCTCGCCACTCGTCTCCACGAGCAAGAGACGCAGGATGTCGGCGTCGTCTCGCAGCCCATCCGTATCCACTTCCAGAAACACGAGATTGGGAAAGGCCAGGAGCGCTTGAGCCCAGCGCACCTGCTCGAGGTCAGGAAGTGTTGGCAGATGATCGATGCGCCGATGTAGGTCGTCTACGCTCCGTTCAAGCAGAGAGAGATGCTCGGTCAAGACCTGGCGTCTCTGGTAGCGGGCTTGCAGGGCTGCTACATCCGTCGTTGGGCTGGTGCCCTCTTCTGCTGTCAGCAGGGTAGTGAATTGGGTATAGGTGTGACTGAAATCGTGTGGTTGCATGATGGTCAAGAGACCTCCTTTCAAGTGGTCACTGTTGGGTTACAGGGAGAAAATCTGACGGGTTTCTGGATGGGGAAGGAAGAATACCCTATTGAAAAGTTGAGCCAGACGGTAGGGCAGGGTGAACGTGAGGGCAGCTACCTCTGGAAGACCTGCAGGAGCAGGTGGAAACCAGACACGTAGATGCCGGGAGCCAGGATCGCCACGAGCAGCAGTTCGGCGACGACAACAATGAGCCAGAAACGGGCGTTTCCCCACCATGGAATGTGCGTTTTCACCAGAGATCACCTCCTTCCTCATCTGAGACTGGGCACACAGCAGCAGATGACGCAGCTGTGTAGTGGGCGAGCGGCAGGGCTCCACTACTTCAGGAGACGGAATGCGCGATCGCCGTTGAGCGGTGCATAATGGCGGCGTTCTTCACTTGTGAGGGGAGTCGGCATGGCCTCTACGCGCTTTGACGGTGCAGGCGAACGTGTTGGAATGGGACGCACGCGCATGCCGTTCGTGGGCACACCAATGACGCGCGCAAGGTGCTCCCGCGCCTCTTGTGGAGAGTGGGCCCAGATGAGATAGGGTTGGTGCTTTCCTGGGACCGTGACTCCCCATTTTCGTTTGCAAAGGATGAGAGCCATCAGTTTGCTCTCTCAGACCGGCGAAACTGGAACTGCCGCATTTTGCGCCCTGATTGGATGATCCAGGCCTGTTGTGTGGATGGATCGTTGATCACGTGTTGAAATTCATCGACTGGCGGGCTTTCACGCCATACCAGGGGCGTTGTGATCGATGCTGGCTGATACTGGGAGCCGCGCCAGATATGAATGCGATACCCCCGGACGCGCTTGCCTTTGGACTGAATGGATTGCTTCATGCCAGAAATCCCCTTAGGTGGCTGCCAGTATCGAAAGAGGGTCGCCGACAGTCAGCTGCCACACAACAGTGTGGCGCTCGTTGTCCCAGAGAGGGACAGCGTTGACACAGCGTTGTCGGCTGCGTCGATGCCAGTGCTGAAGGGAGGCGACGGTGGCGCATTGCCTTCTGATCGTGGAAGTGGATGCCTGCTCTTGTGACCAATAAAGCCGGGTCATGAGCGCGGCAATGATGAGCCGAAGAAAGGCTTGCTGCATGCGCAAAGAACCGACAGGCCAGGAGACCTTGCGCTGGCTCGTATCCTTGTGGGTATCCATTTTCACCAGTCCAATCGCCTCTTGCAGTTCGTCATCGCTGACTTCAACCACAGCAAGCGGCTCAAGTGGCAGGACTGGCGCTGGAGCAAACTCGGTCGTTGTTGCTGGCTCAACTCGTTGTGCCGGTCTTACTTCACAAGCATGGGCAGCCATCATCTTGAGGAGATGAGCAGGGCTTTTGCCTCGAACCCGGATATCGTAGGGAAGGACTGAGTACAGGTCTTCTTCCGTGAGGATGACTCGGTATGTGTTTACAAAGTCGGGTGTTGCTGCCACATCAGCCCAGTAGAGACCGTCGCCACAGACCCGCAACACACGCGCATAGCAGAAAATACGATGGTACATTCCATTGACCAGGCTGATCTGGCCACGCAGACTTGGGAGCTCTATGCCCGTTTCGGCGTCTGTAAGCGGATCATCTGACAGAACCGAGTCAGGCAGCAGACATAGGCCACTATGTCCAAAGCGATCAAAGAAGGTTCGTGATAGCATGACAGGCTCCTCAATGCACACAAGGGTGCAATGTCCGAGCCGCCATGCTATAATGAGGCGACCCAGACTGAACGGGCATGTGTGCTGAACAAGGTTTCCAGGCTGGATCAACACACATGCAGACGCTACTGAGTCGTGAGAGATGCCGGGAAGTTCCCGCTTTTCGGTATCTCTTCACACCAATGAACCACGCACTACAAAAACGTTTTCCTCTGGTTTCAATCTTCACCCGGCACAAAAGCCAGATGCTTCAAATCGAACCGCTTGGAGTTGCCGCTTCAAACAGTTCACGTTGCTAGTATGGCTCACTTCTTTGGTCAGGTCTACGCCTCCTGTAGCCCTGACATACCCCTCTACCATAGCCCTTTCTTAGCCCTTGTCTAGCCCTCCTTGTCTAAAGGGTCGGCCTGCATGAAACATGACGTTGGTAGTCTCGCGTGTGAGAGCAACGGAGATGGATGTCCAATGACGAGCAGTCCCATTCATCGTTGATGCTTTTGCTGTTTTCATTTGACCACCCTCACGTTTAATTTCCACTTAGTTAGTTAAATGCTCCACTAGTGAAGATTATAGCCGCTGATTTCCACTTTGTCAATGTTTTGCTCCACCAAATTAGGAATAATTTTCATGCTAGAAGTATTTTGCTGAGACACTGAAGAAAGAATATGATAAGATGAAGAAAAAATGAGGAGCCGATAAGATACTATGACCGACGAAGAAGCGCGGCAGAACTTCGCTGCATGGCTCAATGAAGAGCTTCGCCACCGTGGCTGGACGCAGGGGAAGTTGATTTTGCAAAGTGGATCAACCGATGAAGAGCGTTTAAGTTCCGCCGCAGTATCGCGCTACAGTACAGGCAAGATGCTCCCGGATATTGCCTCCTCTCAAAAAATTGCGCGTGCGCTTGATCTTCCTCTTGAATTCGTGTTGCGAAAAGCCAGGGCCCTTGACCCACTCCCCACCGATATTGATTGGCTTCAGAGAGCGATCGATGATCTGGCAAATGCAGTAGAAGCAGGGCAGTTATCCGAAGAGGGACGAATCGCGATTGTCACCCATATTCGCCGCGAAAAACAGTTCATCGGGAGGTTGAGGCTCAAAGAGCAGTGAACAGGATCGATTACCATATTACTCATAGCGAATTGGAAACAGTAGGTAGAGTCATCCAGTACTGAAACTTGATAGTTTACACAAGTTCATGTATCTTTACAGAGTGAGTAAGCATTCTATCCATTAGAGCGTCCTCTTGCAGGAAAGTGGAGTTACTATGAACTCTACAGGCTCCAAAACGCCGCATAACCGGCTCCGTTTTGAACGAGAGTTACGCGGCTGGTCTCAGGAAGATCTGGCAGAAAAAGTTGGCACCACTCAGAAAATTATCTCGCGTTGGGAGCGCGGCGAAAGCACTCCGCTGCCCTACTATCGACAAAAGCTCTGTAAGTTTTTTGGAAAAAATGCAGCTGAACTTGGCCTCATCGATCAGGAAGGAACTAACCAGGTGCCTGATCCCCCTGCAGAAGAACGCGCTAGCGATGTTACTGGCATTTCCCAAGAGGCTTTTCCTCTACAACATACAGACGCTCATCTAGATGCAGACCAGCCTATTCAGCTTTTTATCCCCAACGGTACCCCGCATATTGTGAGCATCCATGTTCACCAGCAAGCACCAATCCCCACTAGTGTTCCATCAGATGAACATGCTATCATTGATAGCAGAATGACAACCGCTCTCGGACAAGAGCGTCCGAGAGAGATGGAAGGTATCGTGAATCGTCGTGAATTTGGTCAAAGAGCATGGCGCATTGGCGGCACCGCTTTCTTAGCATATCATGGGGAGCTGCTGGAAAGGTTTACCAGGGCATTAAAGAAACCTTCCACCATCGATGAAAGCATGCTCATCTATCTTGAAAGACACACAGAAGGCTACTGGTACGATCGGCATACGGTAGCCCTAGCATCGCGCAATCTGATTGACTACGTAATAGAGGACTTTCAGAAAGTAACGAAACTTCTCGATGAGCCACTGCTTCCGACAGTACACACTCGACTCTGTTCCATTGCGGGTGGGATCGCGCTACTTATGGGCGAACTTCTCTTCGATATGAGATACTATGTCCAAGCAAGAAAGTACTATACAGCTGCTATTGAAGCCGCACAAGAAGCAGATAATCACGCGTTGCAAGCTGTCTCATGGGGAAGAATGAGTTTCACGTGGACATACGAGGGGAATCCCCAAACAGTGCTGGTTTGTGTACAAGAAGCTCGGCATTTGGGTGTTCAAAGCGTGAACGCAACGATTCGGGCCTGGTTAGCAGCAGTGGAGGCCGAGATACAGGCGAACCTTCATGAACGAAACTCCGCGCTGAAAGCCCTTGATGGAGCTGAGCATGTTGAAAATAGGGATCGCCCTCAGGATTGTTACTGGATCCACTTCGATCAGTCCTTATCGGCAGGATACAGAGGTGTTTCTCTCTTGCGCTTGTATCACCCAGAAGATCCTCAGACTGCCTCATTTCTTACCGATGCTCAGAACGCCTTGGCGAAAGCTATAGAGCTTCTCGATCCCACTCTGACAAGACGCAAACCGAACCTTCTTACTGATCTTGCAAGCACGTATGTTCGACAAAAAGAAGTCGAGGCAGCATGTGAACACGCCAACGAGGCGGTGCTACTCGCCTCCCAGATTAAATCGAAGGTGGTAGTGCAGCGGCTTCTCTCCCTGCAGCGTGAGTTAGACCCCTGGAAGAATACGGAATACGTCCAGGGGCTGGATGCAAAGATACGACCACTTCTCAAGATGGATTGGTATCAAGGAAACGTATGAGTGAGAACAAAGTAGGCTCTACACGAGTCCTCTATATTGTGAGCTGTGCAAGTCGTCCAGCACAACGGGTACACGAATTTGTTCGGCTTGCCCAAGCAGAGGGATGGGATGTCTGCGTGATTGTAACTCCACAAGCGACAAAATTTGTAGATATTCCGCTCCTTGAGCAACTCACTAGGCATCCTGTACGCAGCGAGTACAAACGCCCCGAGGAAGCTGATGTTTTACCCAGAGCCGATGCGATTGTGGTATTTCCTGCCACCGTCAACACGCTCAATAAATGGGCATTAGGCATTATGGACACCCTTGCCCTCGGTCTCTTATGCGAGTACATGGGGCTGAGAATGCCGGTGCTCGCCATTCCGTGTGTTCTGACCGGATCTGGTCTCGATAGCCATCCCGCTTTCTCCGGGAGCATAGAGTTTCTCAGAGGACGTGGAGTGCGTGTGATTTACGAACCGGAGAAATACCCTCCGAAAAATGAGGTGCCTTGGGAAATCATTCTAGATGAATTGCATGACATGATGCGAAAATATGCTCTGGAACAGAAGCCGGACCCGAACAGACCATCAGGAATCTGAGGAGAGCTAGACTAACTCGCCTTTTCTTTGATGGGTAATCCATTTGCAAACTGATGCCCATCGTAATGGTGAGACACTCCGAACACTGAGGGAGGAGAGATTAATGGTACAGCAAGAAGGAAGGCTCGTACGTGGGCCAGAGAACTCCTTCACTTTGCATGAGCTTCCTCTGTGCGAGGGTGATCCCCTGGATATCCAGGTCGGGCAAACCTGGGTGTCCGGACATGTGCATTACGAGGCATCAGATGAGAACTGGTACTGCGATGCCGGGCTCATGTCGATTCCCCTCTATGATGGACGAGAGGCACGCTTTCGCCTTGAACTGGCTCACTACGAGCAAGGTGATAAAGATGATCTCATGCTGGCGGCGTTAGGTGAGCTGGGTGAAGTGTACGAAGATGATGAGTGGGATACTTGTGAACGCTACTTGAAGATTGAGCCAGATGCTACTCTGAAATCATTAGCCGCTTCTTTCAGCGCAACTGGCAAGAGAAGCGCACTTATGGCAAAGTAACCGACCTATACTCTAGGATAGCGGTCGGCTCATTTTCTCAGTAGCGTTTACAATTACTGAAGAGTTCGAGGATGAGGAGGAGTTTTGATACGTTATTTCTGTCTCTTCTGCCTCCTACCTCGCCGCCATGAATAAAACGATGAACTGAGTCCTGGAGGCAAAGGAGCTATTATCCTGCCATAGACCGCTCTCTCGAGAATGAGAGCGCCACTCGAGAATGCCGCAGGAATATATCGCAGCTATTTAGGAGGGGGCCATGAAGATCACCAGAATCCATAGAACACAAGCCAAGCAGACCCATCACGAGCCAACTACTTTGACGGCGAGGTCACCATCCTGAGCCTTGTGAGCCCCGCAGACAGCGACGAACTTGACCTCTTGAACGTCTCCTTCAGCCCGGGCGCACGGACCAGGCCCCATATTCACCAGCAGGATCAGGTGTTGCACATCATCGAGGGCCAGGGGATCGTGGCCACGGAAACCGAGAAACAGGTTGTTTCCGCGGCGACCTGATCCTCATCCCCAGAGGAACCTGGCACTGGCATGGGGCTACCCGCACCTCGACGATGAGCCACATCTCGGTCATGAAGCGCGGACAGACGGATTGGACGTTTGAGGAGAAGAACTGGGCTGCTGGATACGATGAGTAAGGAGCAGGTGTTCCACTTCGTTGAGCTGCCTCCTTGTCAAAAGGTGTAATAGAGCGTTGGATGGACATATTGGCGCCAGACGCCACAATGGGATGGTCTGGTTTAGAACGGTTTCGAAGGTATCCCTTGTCCCATGTTGTAGTAACAGCGGACTCAATCTTTCCGGTTACGCTCTAGCTTCTTGGAGAAGCGCTATTCTAGTTGACTTTTGACACATCGCCCACTTCCTCTACACCTACACAAAAAAGTAGAATCTGAGCATTGTTTTGGTCAAAAAAAGCCTCATCTGTGTTATGATACGTTCTAGTTTGGTAAAGATGCTCAATACCATAATCACTTCATAAAGTGGAGATTTAAAGCTAGCTATTTCCCATTGAAGGATGGAATCAAGCATGGCTGATCGCGTAGGGCAGCGCCTCGACAACTATCTCCTACTCCGTCGGCTTGGAGCAGGCAGTTTTGGCGAAGTTTATCTGGCTGAGCAAGTATATCACAAGCGACATGTGGCTGTGAAAGTCCTGCCTCAATTGTCGGATAACGAGCTGCCAAATTTTCTGAATGAAGCTCGTACCATCCGGCTAAAGCACCCACATATTGTACAGGTCATTGATTTTGGTATTGGGGAGAACCGAATTCCTTTCATCGTGATGGACTATATTCCTAATGGCACACTACGCCAGCATTATCCTAAAGGCACGATACTGCCTTTAGAAACCATCGTTCTTTACACCAAACAGGTTGCAGCAGCTTTAAAATATGCTCACGATGAAAAACTCATCCATCGGGATGTAAAACCTGAGAACATCTTGCTCCGTTCAAAGCATGATGTCGTACTCAGCGATTTTGGTATCGCCACTATTGCTCATGGTTCTCGCTCGCAAAGCCTGCAGGAGATGGCTGGCACTATTACGTACATGGCACCCGAACAGGTCCAGGGCAAAGCTGTTGTGGCAAGCGATCAATATGCTTTAGGGGTGATCGTCTACGAGTGGCTAAGTGGAGGGCGTCCTTTCAAGGGCTCTCCTATGGAGTTAGCTACTCAGCATATGCTCGTACCCCCTCCTCCGCTACGTGAAAAGGTACCTGGAATATCACCTGCTGTCGAACAAGTGGTGTTGACTGCGCTGCAGAAGGACCCGAACAAACGTTTTGCGGATGTACAGGTATTTGCTGATGCTCTAGAACAGGCTGCTCGTCCTGTGCCACCTCAACCTGTTCCTTGGGTTGGTCAGCAAGGTCCATCAGTTAGAAGAACTTTACCAATGGCAACCCCTCCGGTAGTTAAGTCCGAGGAGATGCCAGCTTCTACTCTGCCTTCATCGGTTCTTGAACACCCAAATACGCAAGGTTCTTTCCTCCCCCAGTCAATTGCTGCCAATGTGCCATTACCATTACCCCGTAAACCAGCTCAATTTGGTCTATCTATTCCCTCTCCCTCAAAGGAGGTGACAAAGGAGGCAAGCCATAAGCATCCGTGGTTTGTTGTAGTTCCATTAATCATACTGCTGCTAGCGCTTGCCAGTGGCGGCTTCTTTTACTTTGTACACAACAACGATAGTCAGGCCATCGATTCGTCGTTGAATGCTGCCGGGCAATTGATTACCCGGGCTCAGGGCGAGGTCTCACCCAATCCTCCACAGGCCTTGAAAGACCTGGCATTGGCCCAGAACAATCTGCGTGACCTGCAGAAAACCCATACCCTGGATAGCAATCAGACCGGTAGATTGAACATGTTGCAGAGCCAGATGGCAATCCAGGTAAAAGCTGCTATTGGCAGCTACAATACCGGGGCGAAAATCGCGGTGGTGCCCTGTCATGGCACCACCTCTCACTCCATCAATACCACGAGTACCAATATACAACCATCCAGTATTGCCGCCGTTCGTGCTGGCAACGGCTCCACTGTCTTGTTCGCACTTGGCCCGGATGGAGTAGTCTACCAGGTCACCAATCAATATGGACTCATATCTGTGATTGCTAAGACACCCTCTGCAAGCGCATTTGCCATCGCCGGCAACGGAACACAGCTCTTTCTCCTGGCAAAACAGTTGCAAGGCACGAATGGCCTGCCTAACTCCAACGGCTACAGCATCAGCATGTATGCGCTCGATCAGCTGGGGAAGCCGGGACAGCCGATATCCGCCGTGATTGACCAGACCTTCACCACGGGAGGCTATGCCCCTACACTCATGGCCTCCTGGAACCATACGATCTACGTGGTCCTGACCATTCCCAATCAGAACAAAGCGCGTATTCTCGCTTTTACGCCGGATAACCAGGGCCACCTGGTGCCTGCCAAACCATACGATTTTTCTAACTCGCAGCCTATCATGAGTGTCGCCGCCTTTGCCGATCAGTTCTTTCTCCTGCTCTCAAACGGCGCGGTCCAGAGCCTTTCGCTGGCCGGGGCATTTGGCAATCAGTCCCAGTCAACTTTCCCGACAGCAGTTCAAGCGAAATCGCCCATCGAGATGCCCCTTGCAACCAATGGGAGTAATTACACTCCGGCGATGGCGGTGCCGACGGTAACGCCCCTGCCGCAGAGTGGCAGCACTTCGTTGTTGATATCAACCGCGAACATCCTCTCGGTAGGTGTGGTAAATACCGTCTCCCACCTGTATATTGGAGACTCCACCAATCACCGCGTGCTTGACCTTCAGGAAGCCGCCCCTCCTCCAACGGGGACAGGTACGGGAAAGAGTATTACCATGCAACTGGTACAGCAATATGTTTCCTCCCAGGAACTGAATGTAGTGAAAAGTCTTGCCGTTGATCCCCTGGGCGCCAATCTCACTATCCTGGCGCAGCCGGGCAATACCTCTCCGGTTCACCTGGTTTCGGTCAGCACAGCAGCAGCCCAGACCGGTTGCAGCATATAGAGGAATGGCCTAATAGAAGTTTGTTCGATGAAAGAAGCGCATAGTAGGTGCATCATGAGAAAGTACAGCAGAAAAGACAATCACTCGTGGATCAATATGCGCTGGAAAAAAAGGAGGCGCTCCAGAAGTCCACGCGAGGCTCCGCAAGCAATCAAAGAGGAAGGTATGCACAGAACCGATGAAATTCCTGACCAAACGATAGCCAGGATTACAGCAAATATCTCATACGGACAATTGGAGAATGTAGTCGCAGATATCCTTCGACCGATCACGGTCGTCTCTCTTCTCAGCATCTTTCAAAACAGAGAACTCCTAACAGAAGCCGAGCGCAACGGGCTAAAATCTTACCACCATACACTCCTTGAGAAAGCGAACATGCAGAGCTAGAGGATCGACACCTGATGGATGTCGAAGCCCTCATCGAGACATGGCGCACCTTGTATGCCAATGTCGAACAATCGAAAACGATAGAGGGACAAAAGTTTCTTTTACCGGGCAATGTTGGACTGTATGAGAACTTGCTGAAGGATGTTTCTATTGCCTATTCCGGCTTGAGCTAGGATCTCCTCCCTCTGTAACTGCCAATGCTGGCTTGGCAACACCCCACACACCTGCTATACTCTCCATAAAATAGAACAAAGGAACTATTCCCGTGTCGTCATCACCCGATCCACCCGTTGAACGACCACTCCACCCTCCTGCAGAACATCTGCAGGGCATCGTGGAGCGGGTAACCTATCACACTGAAGATTCCGGCTACACTGTAGCTCGGCTCAAAGCACCTGGGGAACGTGACCTCATCACTATCCTGGGTCGCTTTCCAGACATCCATGCGGGCCAGACGCTGCGCCTCACGGGCTACTGGCGGGAACATACAAAGTACGGGCGGCAGTTTCAGGTGGTATATGCACAGGAAACGAAGCCAGCTACACTCACGGGGCTGGAGAAGTACCTGGGCAGCGGTCTCATTAAGGGCATCGGCCCAGTAACGGCCAGACGCATTGTGGCGCACTTTGGCCTGGAAACGCTCGACATCATCGAGCAGCATGGTGAGCGACTCGTTGAGGTTTCCGGCATTGCTCAGAAGCGCGTGGCCATGATTGAAAAGGCCTGGGCGGCGCAGAAAGCTATCAAGGAGGTCATGATCTTCCTGCGCGGGCATGGGGTACATGTTACGTGGAATATGCTTTCTCATCCTCTCCAAAGGCCACTCAACTCAGCCTTGTAACCACTCCTGCAGATTCGCTCGGAAGATCTCAAAGGCATCATCCTGCGGAGCATATCCTAAGAGATCTCGGGTACTCGTAATATCCAAATATTTAAAGCGGTTGTTAGAAATGCCGTGAACAATGGCAAACGGCACGTCAGGAGCCTCAATACAGCGAAGCAGCAGCTGATTCAAATCCTGTTCACTCACATAGACGCTCAGGTTGAGCGCATTGGGTTTCTGTCGCAGCCAATTCCTGTCGTCCCCTTCCACATCATAAGCTCCGATGCGGATAACAATGCTCGAAAGCCCTTCAGCATGGGCAAAGTAAGAGGCAACAGCTTCTCCAAAACATTTGCTGACCCCATACATATTCATGGGTTTCAGCACCGATTCAGCATGCACTTGGACATCGCGTGGGTATCCGGCGACGACTTGAGCGCTGCTCGCGAAAATGACCCGTTGACAGCCTTGATCTTTGGCCGCACGAAAGATGTTGTAGGTTCCCTGGATATTGTTGTGAAGGAGAGAAGAGTAGAAATCGGCATTGGGGTTGGCATCTGCTGCGAGGTGAATAACGGTGTGGATGCCTTGGCACGCCTGCTGACAAGCGTCAAGACTGGCAACATCAAGGAGACATACGTCGTGGCCTTGCTTCTCTCTCACAACAAGGGACGTCAGATCCCGATCCGCCAGACGGAAGGCGTAGGAGCCAGCAGCAGAACGGAAAAATGCTGACCCGATTCCGCCCGCTGCCCCTGTTAACAAGATTCTTTTTCTGAACATAGCTTGAACTTCCTTCCTGTTGTGCCAGTTCCGCAGAATATGCTGCTTCTCTCCTCGCGCTCACTCCTTCGACGCCTTTCTCTGGACTGTTTGCACGGAAATAAAGGCCGTCTGTTGGAGGGCATCCCCAAGCTGTCGTGGCGTTGGTCCAGCCGGTGTAGGAACATCAGCGAGCTTCTGGTGCAGGGCATCGAGCGCGACCAGGCCGTCATCAACTGCTGCTGCTTCCTCCTCGGTCAGTGAGAGTTCCTGTTTCATGCGCAGCAAATTGGCTTTCCCCTCCATGACCTGCTCCAGACTTGATCCTTTCGGAACATAGAATGAACACTTCGCGCAAGCCATGCGGTGCAGGCACGTATCGAAGAAATCATATGTGCAGAGGCCGTGCCCAAGATCATAGTAGCGCCAGGGTTGGCCATCTGCAGCCGCACCACTCTTGATCGCATCCTGATCAATCAACACATCAATGAGGCGTAGATTCCGCTCAAAGTATTCTGCTTTCGCTTTTGATTTGGCGAGCCTGGTTGGTGATATTTTAGCATATTGCTGGGTCGAGCCAGGAGAGCGATGCCCGAGCCATTCTTGCAACTCAAAGAGCGACATGGGTTCGGGAGCGTTAAACAGTTGGGTTGCAATGGTCGAACGTGCTCGGTGGCTGGTGATGTTTCCACGAGCGTCCCTTGTGGGCACCCCACTTTTCTTGCACAACATGGGAATCAGATGGTCGTTAATGTAGAGTTTTGCGACACACTGCCCACGATGGCTAAAGAGAAAATGAGCTTCTTCACCCGTTTTCGGGTCGATTTGGGGTGGCTGGGTCGGACGAACTTTTTCCCACGCCATAATGGCTTCGCCAACAACACGATCTACCGGTTTGGTAAATGCTGTGCCGGTTTTGTGAATGGGAATGTGCAACAGGCAAACCGTATTCTTCGGCAACACCTCTTGTGTCCAGGGAAGAGGCAGATCCTCTTGCTGCCACCGGATGCATCCCACACGTAAGCGACTCCATTCATCTGACCGGATGCCACAGAAGAGCCAGACCAGCGTCATCGCTTGAACCATCTCCAGCGGATAGGAGATATAGCGTTTCTCTTGATCTTTGTAGCGGGGATGAGTCCGAGCTTCAATATCATCCTGCGTCAGGTTTAATCCCGCCCAGAGCAACTTCGCCCACACGTCATCTTCCAAGATCCGGGGATCTGGTCCAATGAGGGAGAGGAGAGACCGAGGTGTTGCTAAGGCGCGTCCTGGGTCAAAACGGCGCGGTATCCATTCCCATTCCTGACAATCGAAGAAGAGAGCTCGCAGAGCCGTAAAGATTAATGCTTTCGATCTCGGACTCAATGGCTTACCCATCTGATCCGAGGGAATTCTCCAGGTATTCTCCGGCTCGATCCATTGTCCGAGTTGCAGCTGATTGACGAAAGCGACTGCTCGTGCAGCAAACTCACGTGTCCAGGTTTGCGGATGGACATAGTCGGGATGCTGCTGGGTAAGCCAGCGCCCAACTTGAAGCAAGAGACAGTAATACTTGTATCGGACTTTCTGAGTTAATGTCGAGGTTGTATACCAACGCTGACAAAAGCTTAACCACTCTTGCGCGACGGTTGGCGTTCCATCAAGAAGATGTCTGATGGGCTGAGCCTTCTTCTCTGGGGGCAAAGGGACATGCGGGAGCGTTCGATTCAGCAAACCTAGCCCCATGAGCGCGCAAGAAAGCTTGCCCACAGCTCTTTTAATCGCCAATGTCTCTGTCCGCTCGCGCATCAGCAACAAAAAATCGTACGTGAGATTTTCCAGAGAGGGACTTCGGTTCAGAAGAAGCGCTTCGCGTGTTGCACTGGACACCGCCAAATCTCGTTGGTTGGCATATCCCCACAAACACATTCCTTCATGAACACGTTGAATGATGCTTTCCATGCGCCTCTGACCAAAGGTCACGTTAGCAAGAGATTCGCGTGTGAATCCTCCCAGGAGATGAAAATCGGTATACCCACAGAGGAGATATCCGACCGTCAGCACTTGCTGCCGACACATGGGCATTTTGGGGTATCGCGCGACAAAGATGTGCCATGTTCTTCCCAGGATTTCCGTCCAGTCCTCTCTCGTCCATGTCCAAAATGGCCTTTGCCGTCGGTGCATCTCAATCAGGAGCACTTTTTTAGCATTCATGGCTAAAACAGTGGTGACTGGCTGAAGGATCTGTGTCAATGTTGGTGGCAAGGTGAGTGGAAAACGTGGTCGGTGGACGACATCATTCAGATCCTGAAGCTCTTGTTCAGTGAAGATCAACGGGCGGTCATATTTCGTCAGATCGATGGGCCATTGCCATGCTTCTGAGAGAGTTCCCGCCTCGCTTGTTGAACCTGCAGTGATCATCTGTTGTATCACTGGAAAACCTCCGCTATCATCTGTACCCGCCAAGCATGGATACTGGCCATGCTTCGCTCGACCTTTGCTTTGAGATCACGTCCACTTAAATGAATATATTGGAGCGTCGTGTCGGTACTGCGATGACCGGCGAAGAGGGCAATCTCATGAATGTCCCAGCCGCAGCGGGCTAAATCGGTGAGCCGAAGGTGACGAAGGGCATGGGGAGTGAATTGCTGGACTCCGGACCGCTGAGCAATGCCCTCTGCGACCTTGGACCAGGTCCAGATCGAGATCGGTTCCCCGCAATTGCGCCTGGACTCCGAAACAAATACCGGACCACGTGACCGACTCAGCTTTCTTCGCTCCTGGAGATAGGCCAGGTAGAGAGTCCCTGTGTGCTCTGAGTAGGGAACCACACGCTCACGACGGCCTTTGGTCGCTTCCGGACGAATGCGGATGAGACGTTGGCTGGGATCGATATCTCGGATCTCCAGGAGGCAGAGCTCTTCTCGGCGCAATGCCGCGTCATATTCCAAGGCTAACATGATGCGATTGCGCAGTGGCTCACATTTTGTTGCTTCAAGAATGGACTGCCACTGCTCCTCATCTGGAATCCAGGGGAGTTTCGTGTAGCGAGGGATGAGCCCCTTGCTCCGCATGCCGCCAAATTGCTTTCCTGGTGTGTATCGTCCCCTCCCCACAGGATTGGTCTCACGAAGTCCCTCTTCCGTGAGATAATCGTAGAAGAGCCGGACAGCTGTAAGCCTCTGTTGAAGGGTGGCATTGGCCAGCCCGTATCCCGTGTCGAGGGCGAGGACCTTTGCTCCACGTGGGTTGGCGCGCGAACTCAAGTCACGCACATAGCGTGCGATATGCTCCCTTGTCGCTGACTCTGGAGAAAACCCATCGCGAATACTAAATGCGAGGAAGTCTTCTAACGCTCGTCCATACGCTTCAACCGTGTTTTGAGCCAACCCGAGGTCATGTTGGATCTGTAACCATGTTCGTGCCTGTAGCAAACCAGCAACGGAGGGGTAGCGCTCCCATTGAATATGACTCATCTTTCCCTCTTTCTGGAACCCATGTACTAATGTCAACGGATCTGGAGGCGGGATTTAGCGGATCATATTCCACATAATCTCGACCACCTACGCCGTGAAGATCTACAAGCAGTACGGCGACCAGGCCATCGACGTGGTCTCGCGCAACCCCTACCAGCTGGCCGCCGACATTTTCGGGATTGGGTTTGTGACTGCCG
>Ga0137378_10001032_pt1 | contig 23187 bp, 21 predicted proteins | sample SagtaG_21_FD_104813 | JGI IMG/M metagenome (GOLD analysis project Ga0137378, IMG submission 104813) | Vadose zone soil microbial communities from Sagehorn Ranch, Mendocino, California, USA - Sage2_L_60_16 metaG | ecosystem: Environmental > Terrestrial > Soil > Vadose zone | place: USA... | reverse complement strand
TTCAGGCCCCGCCTTGCGGCGAGTGTTATTTCACCCTTGCGCTTTGCTAACCCTTCACCTCCATCAGGTTGGGTAGAGGACTTGCACCTCCTGGCTGTTGAACATGCTCGGCACACAACAAAAGAGGGCGGCTCGGAAGCCGCCCTCAATTTCATTCACGGTCCCAGATCACATCATTTTGACGCTGGCCACGTGCATGGTGTCTTTTCCCATGGTTCCGGTCACGGTGACGTGATGGCCCTCATGACCCTTCAGGGCGTCCTGGTTGTCGACGGCGAGCACCTTCGAATCGCCATCGGTGACGATGACCATCTTCTCGCCGGCGGCCACGCATTTCTTGGTGCAGGCTTCGCCGCCCGCGTTGGCGCCCTTGGCCCCGCACTTGGCGTCGGTGATCCATCCATTGACGGTTGCGCTCTTGCCCATGTCATCGAACGCCATCGCCGACAAGGCAAATACGAAACTTAACGCAAGACAAATCAGCAGAACTTTTCTCATGGCCGGTTTTTCTCCTTTGTGAAGTTCAGATTGCGGCCCCAAACCGCAATAGTCCGAAGCACGTCGAAGACCTTGCCGTCCCATCCGGGAGCAGCCCATCCCCAACCAATTGTGAAATGAGGCACGGGAAATATACCACAGAGCAACATACAGATTGTCAGCGGGTCGCAAGATTCGGTAGTGGGCTACTTTGACTTTCTTAAAAATATGACCAGAGCGGCCACGAGCACAGATAGGCCAATGACGGACCCCAACAATTGTTTGAGATTGAAGTGGATGCCGAAAATCATCGTAATTATTCCCTACGCCGCTCTTTCCTTACGCGGAAGTTGCGGGCTGAACAACCGCGCAGGCTATTTTCTTGCCGAGTGATTGGCGGGCGTCGCCGGTTTAGCCGGGGTCGGCGGAACATACACATATTCTCCTGGCTTGGCGTAACCCAGTTGTTCGCGTGCTTCTTTTTCAATGGCCTTCTGATCGCTCTTCAGGCCCTGAATCTGCTGAGTGTAGCGGTCGTTCTCTTGCTGCTCCTGGACGATCTGCTTGCGCAAGGCTTCGTACTCGGCACGCTTCTGCCTGTAGACGACCATTCCATTCGCGCCGAACATCACATGGACGAACAGCGACGCAGTGAGCACGGTGACGGCGATGGTCGCGATACGCCGCCGGAGGGCATAAATGCGGACCGCCAGCGGCCGCACCCGCTCAATCCAGGAGGCTGCGAACGCCTCCGCCTGCGGAGCGCGATCGACCATGGCGCGCAGACCGTCTTGGGGGCGCGGAAATCTCGTGATTTTAGAAAACGGCTTCATTCAGAGACTTCCCTGAAAACTCCTTCACTCGAAAATCCAATTCTTTGCCGCGGTACTCAGCTTCTCCAGGCCCTTCTCGCTGCGCGCCTCGGTGTAGACCCGCACCACCGGTTCGGTTCCCGACAACCGGTAGCAGACCCAGGACCCGTCGCTGAACACCAGCTTCAATCCATCGGTGCGAACGACCTGGCTGACTGGGTGGCCGCAGAAGTCCCGCGGATCGAACTTCAACTTCTCAGTGAACTTCGCCTTGACCTCGGGCGTCAAGCGGAAGTTCTGTCGTTCCGGATAATAGGAACCAACTTGGTTACACACAGCCTTTAATTGTTCGCCTAGCGACTTCCCTCTGCGCGCGACAGCCTCACAGCACAGCAGGCCGGCCAGCACGCCGTCCTTCTCCGGAACGTGATGCCGGATCGACAGTCCGGCGCTCTCTTCGCCGCCGATCGCAATCTTGTCCTGCATGATGAGTTCGCCGATGTACTTGAAGCCCACCGGCGTCTCGTGCAGTTCCACGCCGTGCAATTGCGCGAGGGCGTTGATCAGATTGGTGGTCGCGACGGATTTGGCTACGCCGTTCTTCCAGCCCCGGCTCTCGACGAGATAATCAAAGAGCAACGCGATCACGTAGTTTGGCTGAAGAAACGTTCCGTCGGAGTCGACGATGCCGAAGCGGTCGGCGTCGCCGTCGGTCGCGATGCCGATATGAGCTCCAGTATCGCGCATCTTTTTTCGCAGATCTTCGAGCAGATGATCGTCTGGCTCCGGGGCGTGTCCGCCGAACAGAACGTCGCGGTAATCGTGCACGGTGACTACCTGCAGGCCGGCGCTGCGGAGTAATTCGTCGGAGTATCCGCGAGCCGCACCCCACATGGGATCGAAGGCCACGCGCAGGTTCGCCTTCCGAATGACTTCGAGATCGACAACCTCACCCAGACGCTTCAGGTATGCGGGTTTGGGATCGAGAGTTTCGTGCGCTGCCGTGGCGACACTGGGAACCTTGCCGGACCGAGCGCCGTCGCCGGCAACAATTTCAGCTTCGATTTTTTTTGTCACTTCGGGCAGGGCCGGACAGCCATCGGGCGTGGAGAACTTGATCCCGTTGTATTCCGGCGGATTGTGCGAGGCCGTGAAATTGATGACTCCGTCGGCTTTGTTATGAATGACGGCGTGGGCGAACGCTGGAGTTGGAGCGGGCTCCTCGACCAGCAGCGCAGCAACTCCATGGGCACTCAGAATTTCAACGGCGATCGAGCAGAACGTCTCGCCGAGAAAGCGAGGATCGCGTCCCACGATCACCCTCGCCCCCTGCGGCTTCTGCGAAGCCACGTAACGTGCGATTCCAACGACAGCGCGCCGCACGTTGGCAAAGGTAAACTCCTCGGCCATGACCGCCCGCCATCCCGATGTGCCAAACTTGATTTGCGTTAGCATGAACGAATCCTCGCTGCCTCGAATCGTGACCCTGACGGCTGAGGGCCGACGGCTGATTTTATATGACTGACAAACGAATCGTCCTGTCCACCGCGGGGTCCGAAGACGAAGCCCGCAAGATCGCGCGCCATCTGGTCGACAACCAGCTTGCAGCCTGCGTGAACATCGTGCCACAAATCGAGTCGATCTACCGCTGGCAGGGGAAGGTGGAATCGAGCAGTGAATGGCTACTATTAATCAAGACGACCACGGCCAGATTTCCTGCAGTGCGCGACGCCGTGCGGAAGTGTCACTCCTATGACCTCCCGGAGTGCGTGGCGATCAGCATCGAGGATGGCAGCGCGGACTATCTCGAATGGATTGGGCAGTCGGTGAAGTAGGCGGGTTGCGCACGACCGAAACGTCAAAAAAAGGCAGCGAGAACCGGTCTCACTGCCCCATGGCAAGAACAACATCAGCAGTTCGATTTACGTTATCCGGTTAGTGACGTCCGGCGCGAGGGCCCATCGTAGAGGCTCTCATTCTCGTCTGACGCTCTACCTGACGAGCCTTTCGCACATCCTTCCTCAGATTTTTCTTGTCTTTGCTCAGATCACGGTTGTCCTGATGAAGGTCCTTGAGATCCTTCGTGGCGGCAGCTTTGTCGCCGTCCTTGATGGCAGTGCGCAGGTCGGCGCGGTCCTGCTGCATGTCGTTCAGGTCACTGCGCGCGTCCTGCTTGTCGCGATGGGCATCGCGATCAAGTTGCTGTAACTCCTTGCGATCCTGTGCCCCATCGCTCGGGCTGGCTGTCTGCCCGAACGCGACCAGGGACGCCATCACGAAAATGATCGCACCGACAATGCTTCGTCGCACGTTTACCTCCTTGAATTGCGGATTTGTGAACGAAGTGTTGATGCAGCCACGCATGAGGGCTAAAACCCACTTGATCGAGACCAGTCGCTTCGAAAGGGCGTCCGCGATGCTGTAGGGGCAGCGATGTAATTACGGTGAGGACCTTAGGGGATTTGTACTAGCCTGCGCGCCCACGCAGATTCAGGCGCCAGTAGTCGAGTAAGAACGGCGGATCGTCGGCCGCAGCCTGGTCCGTCAGTCGGGCGATGAACTCCGCGCGGTGGTTTTCAGTGGGAAGGTTCTCGAGATGGCGCCGCAGAATGATGTTGCTTACGAACTCGCCGTACTGCTCGGCGTTGTCGAGAACCGTGGGAGCGGCTTCCGTCGAGGTTTCCACGTCAACAAAACCGGCATGCTGCAAGGTCGTGGCCACGCTTTCCGCATCCTGATAGAGCCATGGCTCATAGAAACCGGCAAAGAACGGAGCAAATTTCGGAGTCGCCGCCAGCGCGTTCGCCCGGTTGCGCATTGAGACCAGGTTCGGACCGCCTCCGCACTGCGCCTCCAGCCATCCTCCGGGAACGACTGCCCGGCGCAGGTTCGCGAACAATCGATCATGGTCGAGCACCCAATGAAACGCCGCCGTGCTGACGATGCCGTCGAAGACATGCTCAAAAGGCAAGTGCAGAAGATCGCACACGACCAGACTGACGCGCGCACCAAACAGCGGCGACAGGTGCTCGCGCGCGGAGTCCAGCATGTTGCGGGAGAGGTCCACACCAACCACCCGCCCGCGTGGTAATGCCTGCAGCAGATCTGCGGTCAGCCGGCCAGTTCCGCATCCTGCATCGAGCACAACTTCATCGCCACGCAGGCGCAAGCGCGACAGAACTTTCTTGCCCCAGCGGACTTGTGGTGCGGAAAGCCGGTGGTAGACGGCGGAATTCCACTCGCGGGAAGAAGAGGGGTCTGCCTTTTTAGAGGTCATCGTCGGTGAAACAAAGGGTCCCTCAGGGGCTAAAGCCCGTATCCTTGCTGGTTTTTGGCGACACGGCTGAAGCCGTGCCCTTCCCAGCCCGGCCAAACTCTCCTAAATCGCGTTCAGGGCAGCGTCGAGATCGTCGAGAATGTCGTCGACATCTTCTATGCCTACAGAAATTCGCACCAAGCCGTCGGTGATGCCGATGGCCTTGCGCCCCTTCACGCCCAGCGCCGCGTGCGTCATGGTTGCGGGATGCGAGATGAGCGTTTCGACGCCACCTAGTGACTCGCCCAACGAGCACACACGCACTTTTTTGAGCATTTTGTTCGCGTTTTTCAGGGAGCCGGTCTCGAACGTGATCATCGAACCAAAGCCGGTCATTTGCCGCCTCGCTAGCGCATGCTGCGGATGGTCCGGCAAACCGGGATAGAAGACTGCGTTCACTTTCTTGTGCTTGGAAAGGAAATCGGCCACGATGCGGCCGCTGCGGTCGTGAATCTCCATGCGCGCCGCCAGCGTCTTCACTCCGCGCAGCACCAGCCAGCACTCGAAGGGAGAAAGAATTGCTCCTGCCGCTTTCTGCAGGAACGCCAACTGGTCGGCGTGCTCCTGCTTGGCGCAGATCACGACGCCGCCCAGGCCGTCGCTGTGGCCGTTCAGGAATTTCGTGGTGGAGTGCACGACCATGTCCGCGCCCAGCGCGAGCGGTTGCTGAAAATACGGGGACATGAACGTGTTGTCCACAACGAGCGTGACTTTCTTCTGACGGCAAATCCGGCTGATGGCCGCCAGGTCACTCAACCGCATCAGCGGATTCGTCGGAGTCTCCACGTAGACCATCCGAGTATTCTTGCGGATGGCACGTTCCACATTCTCCGCGTCAGAAGTGTCGACGTAGGAAAACTCCAGGCCGAAGCCCGCCATCACCTGGTTGAACAGACGCGGCGTTCCTCCGTACAGATCGTTGCCGCATACCACGTGGTCGCCGGATCTCAGCATGCTCACGATCGCATTGATGGCCGCCATCCCGCTGGCAAACACGCGGGCCGCTACACCGCCTTCGAGCGCGGCGAGATTTTCTTCTAAGCGTGTGCGCGTGGGATTCGACACCCGGGAATATTCATATCCCTTGTGCTCGCCGATTCCCTGCTGCACGTACGTCGAGGTGGGATAGATGGGGACGGTTACGGCACCGGTCAAGGGATCGGGTTCCTGCCCCGCATGAATGGCGCGCGTCGCAAAACCTGGTTCTTTATTTTTTTTCATGAGTAAATCTGCTGGATCCGGAGCCCTAGACTCCACCCTCAAAAATCTTCTTGGACAAATAACGCTCCGCCGAATCTGGAATGATAGTCACTACACGCTTCCCCACGCCGAGCCTTTTCGCAACTTTCATCGACGCGAACACGGCGGCGCCTCCGCTCGACCCTGCCAGCACGCCTTCCTGGGCAGCCAGAGTCTTTACCGTGCCGAACGCGTCCTCATCCTTCACCATCATCACTTCATCGCACAACGAGCGGTCAAATGTTTTTGGGATGAAGCTGGCGCCGATTCCTTCTACTTTATGCGGCCCGGGCTGTCCGCCGCCCAGCACCGAGCCCTGGGTTTCGACTGCATACGCCAGTACTCGAAGAGATTTCTCCTTCAGGTAGCGAGCGACTCCAGTGAACGTTCCTGAGGTGCCGCAACCGAGCACGACGGCGTCTACTCTTCCATCCATCTGTTCGAAGATTTCGCGAGCCGTGGTCTCATAGTGATAATCGGGATTGGCGGGATTCTCGAACTGTCCGGCCATAAATGCGGTGGGATCGCCGGCGACAAGTTGCTTTGCCTGGCGGATGGCGCCCTGCATGCCCTCGGCGTCGGGAGTGCGGACTACCTCGGCGCCGAGGGCTCGCATGATCTTGACCTTCTCCTCGGAGAAGCGTTCCGGCACGAACAGATTCACCTTATAGCCGCGGTTTACGCCGATCAGCGCGAGGCCGATGCCGGTGTTTCCCGCCGTCGCCTCGACAATCGTGCCGCCGGGCGCAAGTTTTCCTTCTTCCTCGGCTCGCCGGATAATGCCGATCGCCGCACGGTCTTTCACGCTGCCGCCCGGATTCAGGTACTCCAGCTTGGCGAAAATATCCGCCGACCCGGCGGGAACCAGCCGCTTCAATTGCAACATTGGAGTCTCGCCGACCAACTGGGTGATGTCGTCGGCAACGCGCAGGCGGGACATTTCAAGAGTTTTCGAAGTCACCTTACAGGGTACGGGGCAGCGTGCACGATCGTCAATTACCGAAGGGCCTGGATATCGGTGTAGACCTAAGTGCGCTGGCTTTGCTTTGCGATCTCGGCGGCAGTTCTTTGCGTACTTTGCGGTTAAAAGCCTTTGATCGCGGAGATCGCAGAGAACTGCCGCGGAGTTCGCAGAGAAGGACCCGTGGGACACGGCGCTTAACCACCGCGATCTGGGTCCCGTCAGACTCAGTACACCTCACGCTATAATTCCCCCACCGAAAATAAGAAAGGAATCGCATGCGACGCTTCGCCGCAGTGTTGTTGATCCTGAATCTGATTGTTCCCTCGATGGCACTGGGTGCCGACGAGACTCCTCTCGTGGGTTACTCGCCTCGCTCCAGCCAGACCGAACGCGAGTGGGAGACAAAGTTTCGAGCAATCCCTGATCCGGCCAATCTGCGGGAATACATGCGGCGGCTCAGCGCGCGGCCGCATCACGTCGGGTCACCTTACGATAAAGACAATGCCGAGTGGATTCTCGCCCGCTTTAAGGAATGGGGACTCGACGCGCACATCGAAACTTTCGACGTGCTGTTCCCGACGCCGAAAGTTCGCGTGCTCGAAATGCTCGAGCCCACCAGGTTCACCGCAAAGCTCGAAGAGCCTGCCCTCGCGGTCGATCCCACCTCGAATCAGAAGTCGGAGCAACTTCCTACTTATAACGCGTATTCCATTGACGGAGACGTGACCGCACGCCTGGTATTCGTGAACTATGGCCTGCCGGAAGACTATGAGAAGCTCGACCGGTTGGGCATCTCGGTGAAGGGCGCAATCGTAATCGCGAAGTACTACCACTCGTGGCGCGGAGTGAAACCCAAGGTTGCGGCAGAGCATGGCGCCGTCGGCTGCCTCATTTATTCGGAACCACAGGATGACGGCTACACCCGCGACAACGTATTCCCGCAGGGGCCGATGCGCAACGCGGACGGCGTGCAGCGCGGCAGCGTAATGGATTTTGCGTCGTCGAATCCTGGCGATCCCCTCACTCCCGGCGTCGGCGCCACGCCCGGCGCCAAGCGGCTCTCGCTGAAAGAAGCCAAAAGCATTACGAGAATTCCGGTACTGCCGATTTCTTACGGCGACGCCCAGCCTCTGCTGGCCGCTCTCAAAGGGCCGATGGCGCCGGAGGAGTGGCGTGGAAGTTTACCGATCTCTTACCACGTTGGACCGGGACCGGCGAAGGTCCATCTGAAAGTTGAATTCAACTGGGATACGAAGCCGGTGAACGACGTCATTGCGAAAATTCCCGGCAGCCTCGCGCCCGACGAGTGGATCGTGCGCGGCAATCATCACGACGCGTGGGTAAACGGCGCTGAGGATCCGCTCTCCGGCCAGGCCCCACTGCTGGAAGAAGCCCGCACGCTGGGATTACTGCTCAAGCAAGGCTGGAAGCCGCGGCGCACCATCATTTACGCGGCGTGGGACGGAGAAGAGCCCATGCTGCTGGGCTCGACGGAGTGGGTTGAGCAGCACGCCGAAGAGTTACGCCAGCACGCCGCGGTCTACATCAACAGCGACGGCAACGATCGCGGCCTGCTCGCCATGGGTGGGTCGCATACTCTGGAACAATTCATCAACGCCGTCGCCCGGGACATTGAAGATCCCGAGACCAAGCTGACGGTCTGGCAGCGGCTGCAATTGTCGAAGATTGCGCAGGCCAAGTCGGCCGACGACCGGAAAGAACTGCGGCAGCGGGCTGATCTGCGCATCAACGCGCTGGGGTCCGGCACCGACTTCACGGGGTTTCTTGATCACCTCGGCATCGCCACCCTCGATCTGGCCTATGAGGGCGAAGACGAGCAGGGCATCTACCACTCCATTTACGATGACTTTTACTGGTACACACACTTTTCCGACTACGATTTCATCTACGGCCGCGCTCTTTCGCAGACGATCGGAACGTCGGTGATGCGGCTGGCCGACGCCGAAGTCTTGCCCTTTGACTTCGTTGATTTCGCGGACACCATTCAGAAGTACACCAAGGATTTGGAAAAACTGCTGGCGGACAAGCAGGAAGAAATTCGCGAGCGCAATCAGGAATTGGACGAAGGCGTTTTCAAAGCGACACTCGACCCCAGGCGTCCTACGGTCGCGCCACCTCGGGAAGAAGTTCCTCCACACCTGAATTTCGCGCCCATGCAGAATGCTGCGGAATCGCTGACGCGCAGCGCCGAGCACTACCGGCTGGCCATGTCGCACAAGCAGGCATCTCTGGGCGATAGCCAGATCGAGTCGCTGCGCGCCTTGAACCAGCGGCTGATGAAAAGCGAGCGGAAACTGACCAATGATGACGGGCTCCCGCGGCGTCCCTGGTACAAGCACCTGCTGTATGCCCCCGGAGTTTATAGCGGATACGAGGTGAAGACCGTTCCCGGCGTGCGGGAGGGCATGGAGCTGAAAAGGTACGCCGAGGCCGAGCAGGAAATTGTGCGGGTGGCGAAAGCGCTGGAGGAGGAATCGGCGTTAATCGAATCAGCCGCGCAATTGCTGGAGCAGGGGGCAAAGTAAGAAATCGCTGCGCGATGCGGTAAGTCTTGTCGGTTTTTCGGTGGAGCGGTTTTTTGGGTGGCGCAACGCTTTCAGCGTTGCGATAAAACCCTTCTTCTGTCCAAGGGCTTTAGCCCCTGAGGTACCTAACGGCGCGCCTGGAAGCCGCACCCTTTCAAAGCAACGCGTGAGACTCGCGACTTGTTCACTTGCTTCCCGACGCAGCGGGCTGCGCCCCAGCGTAGTACCCGCTCTTGGTGCGCACGATCATCTTGCCGTGTCCTTTGGCTTTGGCTTCGACGCGAATCTGCCGGAAGCCGCCGTTTCCCCGGGGATTGGTCGGCTTGTAACCAATGGCATACTGATTCCGGATGTCGCGCGCGACGCTCTGGCTGATTTCGTCCACTTCATCCAGCGTCTTGGGGAAGAATGCGATCCCGCCCGTGTGCTGCGCGATTATTTCCAACGCCTTCTTGGCACGCTTGGGATGTTCTTCATCCCCGAGAATTCCGATGGCATACACTGACGGGCCGTTTTCTTCCTGCAAGTGCTTCACCGCCTGCTCCAAAGTCTCGGTGCTCGCGGTATCCTCACCGTCGGTGACGATGAACAACACTTTCTTCTCGAGGCGAGCGTGCAGCTTCAGATGGTCAGCCGAAGCGACGACGGCATCGAAGAGGGCCGTGCCTCCGCGGGCGTCAATTTTGTCCAGCGCTTCCTTGAGCTTCAGCAGCTCGTTGGTGAAGTCCTGGTCGAGATAATATTCGTCGTTGAAGTTCACGAGGAAGACTTCGTCCTTCGGATTGCTCGCCCGCACCAGATTAAGGGCGGCCTGGTTCACCTTGCTCCGCTTCTCCCGCATCGACCCCGAGTTGTCGATGAGGATGCCGATCGACACCGGAATGTCCTCTTGATGAAACGAGATGATGTTCTGCGGCTTCCCGTCTTCAAAGACGGTGAAGGCGCCGCGGTCGAGCGTGGTGACGATGTGCTGCTTGTCGTCAATTACCGAGGCGTGCAGCATGACTTCATCCACGTCTTTGCGGAAGACGAAGACGCCCTGATCGTTGAGTTTGTTGTCTTGATCGTCTTTCTTGTCTTTCGTTTGTGGGGGGGGTGCAGGCGCTGGTGCCGATGCGGCAGAAGGAGGAGTGGCGGGCTTGGTATCGTTCTGAGGAGCGGCAGCCTGCGACCAGGCCGGCTCCGCCATCTCCGGACCAGCCCAGATCACGAACATGAAGAGAAGAACCCTCGCGGCCCTATTCCTGAGGCGCGTAATATCCCGTCCTGGCATACACCCGTAGAGGCGGCAATCCTTTCGGTGGCAGCAGCTTCACTTTTATCTTACGCCATTTGCCGTCGCGCACGACTTTGGCTGGACGGTATCCCAGGACATACTGATTGCGCAGCTCAACTCCAATCTTGGTCGCCACGTCCCCCAGGTCGTTGGGGTTATCGATGGTAAACGCCCGGCCCCCGGTCAGTTCGGTGATGTCGCTGAGCAGTTGAGGACCCAGGCGCTCCTCCATGGCGGAAGCGTAACGGTCGTAGATGCCGATGGCGTAAATCATCACGTCGGCTTCCTTCACCACCGACTTGATCTCACCTTCGGTGTAGCGGCTGTGATTATCGCCGCCGTCGGAGATGATCAGCAGTGCCTTCTTCGCATACTTGGCTTGCCGCATCTTGCTCACGCCCATGTAGATGGCGTCGAGCAGCGCCGTACGATGCCGGGGCACGGCGAAAACCAGCTTGTTCTGAATCTCGTCCACGGAACTGGTGAAGTCGGTGATCGCCTCCGGTTCGTCGGAGAAGGTGATCATGAAAAACTCATCCTGCGGATTCGCCGTCTTGAAGAACTCGACCACCGCATCTTTGGCGCGGTCCATCTTGCTGCTCATGCTTCCGCTGGAATCGAAGATCACGCCCAGCGACACCGGAGCGTCTTCGCTGGAAAATGTCCGGATTTCCTGCGCGGCATTGCCTTCCAGGAGCTGGAAGTTTTCCTTGTCCAGGCCGGTTACCAGCCGGTTCATGGGATCGGTAATCGTAACCGGGACTAGGACAAGGTCCACGTCGACTTTCAGCGGACGCACGTGGGCGCTCAGCCCCGAAGTCGAAGCCAGCAGATCCGGCTTGGGAGGCTCGGGCGGCTTCTCCACTGCCCGCGGCGTGATATGTACGTCATTCACGTCGGTTTGCGCGAACGCGGGAACGCCGAGGCACACAGAAGCGAGGAGAATGAGAAGGAGCGGCAGCCGCGGGGCGTGCCTGGTGGAAAAATTTTTGCGCAGCCGGGCTGGAGTCGGGTCCCAGGGGAGAACCAGACAGCCGCTTCGAACTGGGGCCATCGGGTGAGATGACCAGCGCCCTTCGTCCATACGCAGGCGGGCCATAAATACCTCAATGGGGCGGATGTTAGCACAGCTTTCGCCCCGCGGCGCAGGGATTTTGTCAAAATTCGGAGACAAATCCCGAAACTGCACTTTGGTTGTTCTTCTTGGGCGAGAGGTTGCCCGTGATCGCCAGACCCCAGCTCTGGCGCGGCCTTCCCGGCGCCCGCCGCCAACTTGTTACAATCAAAAGTTTCCCATGGCAGATATCCTTCCCTTTCGTGCTCTTCGCTACGACTTGCAGCGAGTTTTCGCTTCGCAGGTGGTGACCCAACCCTACGACAAGATCACTCCCGCGATGCAGGAGCGCTACTACGCTGCCAGCCCCTACAACCTGGTCCGGATCATCCTCGGCCGGCGTGAACCGTCGGACGGGCCTAGCAACAACGTCTATACCCGGGCCGCCGCCTGTGCCCGACAATGGCGATCCGCAGGAATCCTCCGCCAGGATTCCGCGCCCTCCGTTTATGCCTATTCCCAAACATTTACGGCTCCATCGGGAAGCAGCTTCGAGCGCCGGGGATTTATCGCTCTGGGCCACATGGAAGACTATTCCGCCAAAGTCGTCTTCCGGCACGAGCAGACCCTGTCCAAACCGAAGGCCGACCGGCTTGACTTGCTTCGCGCCACCCGCACGCACTACGAGCAGCTCTTTCTTCTGTATGAAGATTCCGGAGAAATTGATTCCCTGCTAGCGACGTCGCAGACGCCAACCATCGACGTTGCCGACGAATACGGAGTCGCGCACCGCGTGTGGCAGATCTCCGATCCAGCGGTGATTGCGTCCGTTCAGGAAAAGATGCGCGACAAGAAACTGGTCATCGCCGACGGCCATCATCGCTACGAAACAGCGCTCAACTATCGCGATGAGTGCCGCACCGCGGCCGGTGCCGGCTCGAATCCGCAAGCTTCACACGAGTTCGTGATGATGACTCTGGTCAACATGAACGATCCTGGACTACTGGTCCTGCCGACGCATCGTGTCGTGCATTCGCTCGAGTCGTTCTCCGTGGATGAGTTTCAGAATGCCAGCCGCACTTTCTTTGAAGTGGAGGAGATTGACTCAGCGATCGACGCTGCCCGTGCCACCGCATTGCTGCGCGACCGAAGCCGCGCAGGGACAGCACTGTTGGCCGTCACCACCAGTCGGGCTCTCATCTTGCACTCTCCGAAGGCCGCAGGGGTGCAATTGCTGACCGGCCTCTCAGCTCGCCAGCAGGCGCTGGATGTCGTGCAACTGCACAAATGTTTGCTGGAGGGAGTACTGAAGCTTTCCGAAGAATCCATTCGCAACCAGCAGAACCTGTCTTACTTGCGTGATGCCTCCGAGGCGCTGACTCAGGTCCGTACGGGCGCGGCCAATATCGCGTTCCTGATGAATCCATGCCCGGTGGCGCAGGTCCGCGACGTAGCATTCGCCGGCGAAGTGATGCCCCAGAAGTCCACCGACTTCTATCCCAAGCTGCTGAGTGGATTGACCGCCTATGCGCTGGACTGAGTCCACAAAGCGCCCTCGCCCACGTAAAGCTTCGCGTGGCGCCGGCGTCTCGCCGGCTGTTCGGAGCGCGTCTCGCGCTCCGACCGTAGGCACGCCGATCATCGGCCTGATCCTGATCTGCGCGCTCGTTCTCCTCGGCGCCGCGCCCGATAAGCATCTCGCCGTATACTCCGTCGCCGCTAACTATTCCCTGCCCCTGGTGCAACGTGAAGGCCGCGCGTACGTGGGACTGCTCGAAGTGCTTGAGCCCCTAGGCAAGGTGAGCGCCAAGGCAGATGGCCCGCGCTGGCGCCTGCGCTACAACAACAGCGTGGAAGGCGATTTCCAGGTGGGCAAGACGCATGCCCGGGTGCAGGGCCACGACGCCGATCTCGCCGGGAAATTTTTGCTAGAAAATAACCGCGGCCTCGTCCCCGTCGGTTCGCTCGGTTCTCTGCTGCCGCGATTTCTCGGTGGCCCGGTCACTCTACACGAAGAGTCGGCACGCCTCTTCATTGGCAGTGTGGCGACTCACTTCACCGCGTCGCTATCAGCCGACAATCCTCCGCGGCTCGTCTTCCATTTCAGTGGCCCCGTGAATCCGACTGTGGCCACCGAACCGGGCGCGTTGCGAATGACCTTCTCCCGCGAACCCCTGGTGGCGCCGGCTTCACCGACTCTTACCTTCGGCAACAAGACCATCCCTTCCGCCATTTACAGCGAGAGCAATGGCATGGCCGTGGTCACGGTGAACGCCACGATCCCGGTGATGGCCAGCTTCAGCAACGACGGACGCACGGTCACGATCTCGCCCACATCCGCAGCCACCGCACAGAACACAAATCCGCCCACGCCTGGCGCGGCTACAAGCCCGGGGCAACCTCCGCCTGCAACGTCAACTACGACGCCCGCAACGCCCCCGGCCACGCGCCGCTATTTTGCGGTGGTTGACGCCAGCCACGGCGGGGACGATCACGGAGAAACACTCAGCAACACATTGCTGGAAAAAGACGTCACCGTAGCCCTGGCGCGCAGCCTGCGGCAGGAGCTTGAGAGTCGCGGCATCCCGACTTTGGTGCTGCGCGATTCCGACGCGAACCTCTCCGTCGATCAGCGCGCTATCTTCGCCAACGCCGATCACGCCGCCATCTATATCGCGGTGCACGCGGCTTCCAACGGTCACGGCGTGCGCGTCTATACCGCGCTGCTTCCTTTCGGGGGCGACGATCGCGGCACCTTCCGCGCCTGGACAACCGCTCAGCACGCCTCGTTGCCGCTCAGCCAGAACGCGGCCGCCGCCGTTGCCGCCGAACTACAGAGACGGCAGATTCCTGTGCGAACGCTGACTGCTCCGCTCCGTCCGCTGAACAGTGTGACCGGGCCCGCCATCGCCGTCGAGGTCGCGCCGCAGGGGTCGGACTCCTCGCAACTCACCGCGCCCGACTACCAGCAACTGGTCACCAGCGCAGTTGCGACCGCAATTGCCGCCACGCGAGATCAGCTGGGAGGCGCGCCATGAGGTCGATGTCATCAAAATGTAGAGAAAGAGGATGGGCGGGCAGCCGCTCCCGGCTGTCCGGTCGAGCGCAGCTCGACCGTTGTCTTACAAGGTGCGAATCATGATTCCTCGCCACTTGGTGATCGCGATGGCGGTGCTGCTGGTCGCGGTGCTGGGCCTGAGTCTGTACGCGTGGCACATGCGATCGACCGCTGCCTCTGCGCCGGTCGCTTCGAGCGATACTCGGCCCCTGGCGCCTCCAGTGGCCGGACCCACCGAGCGAGTCACTCTCTTCGTTGCCCACGACGAAGATGGCAGCCTGCGCGCCGAGTCTGCCCAAATCCCCCTGCCCTCCGGACGGCAGCAGCGCGCCGAAGAACTTCTGCGTTCTCTGCTCTCGCTTTACGTCGACAAGTCCACGCCCCACGCTTTGGGCTCGGGCGCCGATATTCGCAGCGTCTTTCTAATTGATCCGGGCGTCGCCGTCATCGATCTGAACGCCGCCTTCGCCGACACCCACCGCTCCGGCGTCCTCGTCGAGGAACTCACAGTGGCGTCGTTGATCCACACGATCTCCGCCAACACTCCGGGAATTCTGCGAGTAAAGATTCTCGTGGACGGCAAGGAACGCGACACCCTTGCCGGCCACGCCGACCTTTCTTCGTTCTACGACGTGACCGCCGTGAATCAGCTAGCGACCCAACTGCAGCCCGCACCCTAATACGTCAATAATCGCGGACCTTTTGCGCCAACGCGGGCACCATATCGAGCTCCGCCGCACGCATGCAGACGTGTACTGCGGCGCGCTTGAAGAGAGCCTTGTTCCAACGTTGAAGGTGAATCACATGCACATCCTCATCGCTTTCGACGGCATTGGCGCGGTCGCCCAGTCTCAGCTCAACTCGCGGACTCGGCATCGGAATCCCCAACCGCTCCCCGACCACCCGGCAACTCGCGATCAGGATTGACTCCGCTTCGCGCGGACATTTCTGAGTTTCTGCAGTGAAGAGTTGTTGCGCGCTGGCGCTTGCCGCCAGAATGAATACCATGGCCAATATCTTCATCATCGCTCCGCCGCTCCCGACTTTCTGTTCACTGAATTCAAGCGGGGCGGCGTCGTGGCCATGAACCCGTGAGACCGCTGAATTCGTTAGTACGGAGAGAGAGACGAATCAACCGCTCCAAAGTCAACTGAGATGCTTAGGAATGAAAACTAATTTTTTCAAGGCGCGCAAATTCTGTGTCACACAATCGAATCAGTCCTGTGTGCGGTGTTTTGTTGCGGAGATATTTCCGCAGGCCAGACTAGAATGCTTTTCAGCCGCCGGGTGAGCGCAAGAAAAACGCCCTCGGATTTATTCCGAGGGCGACACAGACTGACATGCTCGTCTTACGACATCTTCTCCAGCCCTTCAATCTCGTGCTTCGCACGCTCCAGAATCTCGCGAATCTTCGCGATCTTTGCGGAATCGTGCGAGCCCCGAGTGGCCGCCTTCAGCGCCGTCTTCATCAGCTCCGCCGCCGGACGCATCACCTCCGCTCCCTCCATTCCCATCCACGGCGCCCAGTCTCCGGCCTGCTCCGCGCGTTGCCAGATTTTCTTCACGGTCTCGGCTTCGCGCTGCAATTCCGCTTTGCCGGCATCAGTCAGCGAATAGGTCCGCTTCCCTGCCGCCGTGTCCGAGGTCACCATCCCCTCGTCTTCGAGCTGCTGCAACGCCGGATAAATCGCTCCCGCGCTCGCCTTGTAGATGCCGCCCGACTTCGTCTCCAGCTCCTTCATCAACTCGTAGCCGTGCTTCGGGCCACCTTCGAGCATTGACAGCAACGCTAGCCTGATTTCGCCCGGCCCAAAGAACCGGCCCCACCGGCCACCACGACCCCAAGGGAATCCTCCCCCCATAAACGGCGTCGCGATTCCGCCACGCCACCAACTTCCACATCTTCCGTACATAGCTAACTCCTTAAGATCGAGCATTCACATCGATCATTCGATCTTGCGTTAACTATATCGTTAGATATATCTGTTGTCAATTTCTCTCCGTTAGTGCGCTTTGTCGGATTCCTCTGTGACCCGGGTCTGATCTGTGACCCAGTTCACTTCCCAAGTCGTGCCGCCATCTTCCGAGAACGACTGCTCAAAGTGGGGCGTATTTGTGTTGGTGTCGGACCAGACAAACCGAACCAGGACCGATCTGCCGTTCGGGCCCGAGGGTTCCGTGTCGAAAAACTCGCCGCGTCCATTCTTGAACTCGCCAACCGTCGGCGGAAGGGAGAGCTCTCCATTCTTGCTGGTCCCCCAATACAGGCTCCACTGGTGAGTCTGCGGATTGTACAAACGCAGAGTCATGCCTTCGATGTGTCCGCCAGCGGGGCTATCAGTTTCGAATTCCTCGAGTTGAGAACGGCCATCCCAAACCTTCCGGGTGGCGGAGGTGCCGTCAAATTCGACCCAGGTGGTAGAACCGGTCAAGGGATGCAGAAGTCTCTTCAAGTGAATTTTCCAGCTACCAAGTTCAAAATCAAAATCGTGCTGGCCATCCCGCTTGGCGGTTTGATTAGCGCTGGTGGTCGCTGCGCTGGAATTCTCCTGCGCCAACCCCAACATCGGATCCAAGACAGCCAGCAGAGCACCGAGCATGAGATGCCCGCAAATTTTCTTAACCACGATTGCCTCCTTGTATTTCATCGTATTTCATCGCGCGATACCGAACTGCGAGATATGCCTGCTGCTAGTTAATGTCCTGTTTGGCTTCGAGTTGGCGCACTAGCCCATCCACATAACTCTTCTGACCGTCAGGAGCGGCGGCCAGCGCCACCTTCATCTCTTTGGCCGCATCGTCAAACTTGCCCTGCGCGCAGTACATTCGAGCGAGACCGGTGTGCACGAACCACTGGTCGGGATGTTTCTTCGCGTTCTCGCGGTAGATCGCGAAGGCCTCTTCGGTATGTTTTTCGCCCTGCAGTTGACGGGCGTAGTAGTGAATCTGGAGAGGACTGGCGAGGTCCAGCGCCCTTTTCTGTGCGATGGCGGCCTCGTCCTTACGGTTCAGCGCCGCCAGGATCATCGACTTCCTGAGTTCGTTTTCGTAACGATCCTCGTTTTCGATGGATTTGTTGGCGTACGTCAGCGCCTCGTCCAAAGCGATCTTTTGCGTCAGCAGATAATTCGCAGCGTCGTCCCAGCTCATCCATGTGTATTGGGAAAGGTCGCGCAGTTGCTTCTCTAAACTGGCCTGCACGATGTTATGCACATCGACTGAGACCGTAAACCGGACCGCAATCTTCTCCCACTTCAGTTCCACGACCGCGGAAGCGGGTTGCAACTCGTCGATCTCATATGTGAGGGCGTTGTGCAGATCAGCGGTCTGAGGTTTCACCGTCACGCGCAGCGCGTCTTCCGCGTGGTCGTAGGTGAAAGATCCCCAGGACGTCGAGTTCTTCGAAAAGATAATCGTCCATTCCTCGGCATTCGGGATCATGTGCAGTCCATAGGTCCCCTTGTCGAGCGGCTTGCCTTCGATCATTACCGGATCGCTGAACGTGATCGTGGTATTCTCATTCGCACCCGCGCGCCACACCTTGCCATACGGAACCACTCCGTTCCAGATCTTCCGATCCTTGGCCAGCGGCCTGTGATAGTGGATCGTGATATCCGTAAGCCCGATTCTCTGCGAGAGCTCCGCCCGCTGGCTGTCGAGGGGCAGGTCGAGTACGAACGATTGCGCCGGACTCACGCCCGGCATCGCTGCCATGAACAGGCAGAATAGAAATCCTTGCAAAGCTGTTTTCATAGGAAATGCCCCCTTCAAAATAACGGCTCGGTCGTACCCGGCATCTGACGAATGACCTGGCGCTGCAGGGGTCGCCGCCCTGTTCAGAAATCTAACCAGCACAGTGGTCTATCGCAATAGCCACTCCTTGCTGTTACGATATAGCCACTTTAATTGCTCAACAAATAACAAATGTGAGTTGCGCCAGATGAAACGTCTTCCAGCGGGTTTCCTTCCACCAATCGCGCTCGGCCACAACAGCAAGACTCCGAAGTATCGCCAGTTGTATGACTGGTTTCAGCGGGCCATCATCGAGGGCCAAATCCGGCCGGGACAGAGGTTGCCTTCTACCCGCGCCTTAGCCGTTGAGTTGAACATTTCGCGCATCCCGGTCTTGCAAGCCTACGAGCAATTGCTGGCCGAAGGATATTTTGAAACGTTCACTGGAGCGGGCACCTGTGTGGCGGGCTCCATTCCCGAGGACACGCCGACTCCAGCGGCCGCGAATCCACGCCGAATGCCTCCGGCGTTAGCGCAGAAGCCAGGTCAGCCCCGGATCTCGCATCGCGGAATGGCGTTGTCGCACGCGCCGGCACAACCATGGCTGAGTATCTCGGGCGCGTTTCGCGCAAGCCTGCCCGCACTCGACCACTTTCCAATCGGCCTCTGGTCGAAGCTGGTGGCGCGGCATTCGCGCAACCCGCCAAGGGGCATCATGGCCTACGGCGATGCTATGGGTTATCTGCCGTTCCGTGAAGCCATCGCGGAATATCTCGGCGCATCTCGCGGGGTTCGCTGCGAGGCATCGCAGATTCTGGTCACGACCGGATCACAGCAGGCTTTGCAACTTTCCGCGCAGGTCCTGTTGGATCCTGGCGACCGGCTGTGGATGGAAGAGCCGGGCTATCCCGGCGGGCGCCAGGCCTTTGTGACGGCCGGGATTCGCTTGCTTCCGGTTGCGGTGGATCACGAGGGCATGAACGTGGCAGAAATCGTCCGCCGGGATCGCGGCGCGCGCGCCGTATATGTCACGCCTTCGCATCAATATCCTCTGGGCGCCACGATGAGCGCCACGCGCCGGATGCTGCTGCTCAATTGGGCGGTGCGCGCCGGCGCCTGGATTATTGAAGATGACTACGACAGCGAATACCGTTTTGGCAGCCGCCCGATCGCGGCGCTGCAAGGCCTGGACTCCGATGCGAGGGTCATTTATGTCGGGACCTTCAGCAAAGTCATGTTTCCCGCGTTGCGCCTAGGCTACGTGGTTGTGCCCAGGGATCTGGTGTCGGCTTTCTCCGCCGCTCGCGATGCCGCCGACATTTTTTCGTCCACACTCTACCAGGCAGTCATGACCGACTTCATCCGCGAGGGACACTTCGCTCGCCACATACGCCGCATGCGCGTGCTCTATCGGGAGCGTCGCAGCGCGCTCGTAAAAGCGATCGAAAGCCATTTGGGCGATCGCCTCGAGGTGATTGGCGCCGAGGCGGGGATGCATCTGGCCGTCCTGCTGCCTCCCGGAACTGACGACGTTGCGGTCTCCAGCAATGCCCTCCAGAGAGGCATTTCCGTGATGCCGTTGTCCAGTTGCTACTCGAAGCCTCCGCTGAGAGGCGGCCTGATCCTGGGCTACGGCGCCGCCAGCGCGCATCAAATTCACGATGGCGTGCGCAAACTGGGGATGAGCCTGCCGGATCCACCCTGAACACGCAGATAGCTCAGCCCGCCGCACACTCGCAAGCTCAGTTACAATCCCGATCATGTTCTATCGCTCTGATAATCGCTCTCCCGACCAGCTTCGTCCGGTCGTCCTGACGCCGGAATTCATCACGACCGCCGAAGGTTCCGTCCTGATAGAAGTGGGAAACACCCGCGTCATCTGCACTGCCTCGATTGAAGAAGCTGTCCCCCAGTTCATGCGCAACTCCGGTAAGGGATGGATCTCCAGCGAGTACAGCATGCTGCCACGCTCGACCCTGACCCGCACTCCGCGCGAAGTTTCCAAAGGCCGGCAGAGCGGACGCACCCACGAAATCCAGCGACTGATCGGCCGCTCTCTGCGGGCCGTGACCGATCTGACGCGCCTCGGCGAGCGCACCATCTGGATCGACTGCGACGTCATCCAGGCCGATGGCGGCACGCGCACGGCTTCGATCACCGGAGCATTTGTCGCGCTTGGCCTGGCTCTCGAAAAGCTGGTGGACGCGGGAACCCTGACGTCAGTTCCGCTCAAGGACTTTGTCGCCGCCGTAAGTGTAGGAATTGTCGATGGAGAGATCCTGCTCGACCTTTGCTATGAAGAAGACTCCCGCGCCGACGTCGACATGAACTTCGTCATGACAGCTGGGCATAAGCTGGTGGAAGTCCAAGCGACCGCAGAGCATCAGGTCTTCGACGACGTGCAACTGGCGAAGATGATCGCCTATGCGCGTCAAGGGGTACAGTCGCTCATCGCCAAGCAGCAAGCCGTGCTAAGCGCGCTGACGCTGAGACAATAAATGCGCTCTACTGGGCACTGGACACTGCCCACTGGCAACTGCTTTACGCCACCCACACGGTCTTCGCGTTGACGAACTCGCGTATCCCGACCACGCCCAGTTCCCTTCCGTGGCCGGACGCCTTCACTCCGCCGAAAGGAATGCGCGGATCGGAGGCGACCATCTTGTTGATGAAGACCATCCCCGCTTCCAGTTCGTTGATGAAGCGCTCGCGCTCTTTGTCGTCGTTGGTCCAGGCGCTCGCTCCCAGGCCGAAGCGTACGTCGTTGGCAATACCGATCGCCTCATCCTGATCCTTGACCCGGAAGATCGACGCCACCGGACCGAAGAATTCCTCGCCATACGCGGGCGAGTTTTTGGGAATGTTGGTTAACACTGTCGGCGCATAATAATTTCCCTTCCCCTTCATCGGATGCCCGCCAGTCAGCAACTTCGCTCCCGCCTTCACCGTTTTCTGCACGTCGGCATCGAGTGTCGTCACCGCATCGGCCGTGGCCAGTGGCCCAAGCTCAGTCTTTTCGTCAAAGGGATCGCCAATGCGCAATCCCTCCATGCGCGCGACAAACTTCTTTTCAAACTCAGCAGCGATCGATTCGGCAACGATAAAGCGCTTGGCCGCGATGCAGGACTGCCCATTGTTCAGGATGCGCGCTTCCACCGCCGTCTTCACCGCCGCGTCGACATCGGCGCTGGACATCACGATGAACGGATCGCTGCCACCCAACTCCAACACAACTTTCTTGATCCGCTTGGCCGCCCCAATGCCCACCTGGATGCCGGCCTGCTCACTCCCTGTTAGCGTCGCCGCTACCACCCGCGGATCGTTGAGCAGCGCGTCCACTTGGCCCGAGCCGATCAGCAGCGTTTGGAAGACACCGTCGGGGAACCCCGCCTCCAGAAAAATGCTCTCGATCGCCAGTGCGCACTGCGGCACATTCGAAGCATGCTTCAGCAACCCAACGTTGCCCGCCATCAGCGCCGGGGCCGCGAAACGGATCACCTGCCAGAAAGGAAAATTCCACGGCATCACCGCCAGAATCGGCCCAATCGGAAGATACCGGATGAAGCTCTTCTTCGCTCCCGTCTCAACCACTTCGTCGGCTAGAAAGCGCTCTGTGTTCTCGGCATAGTAGCGGCAGGCAGTGGTGCACTTCACCGCTTCGGCCACAGCCGCCTTGTAGGGCTTGCCCATCTCAAGCGTCATTAGATGCGCGAACTTGTCTTTGTCGCGCTCCAGGATTTCCGCCGCTTTCACCATGCGCTGGGCGCGCACGGCGAACGGCGTCTTGCGCTCGGCCTTGAAGGCGGTGATGGCAAGCTGCAGCTTCTTCTCGATCTCGGCTTCGGAAAGTGGCTGGAAGATCTTTATGACTTCTCCGGTGGCGGGATTAATGGTTGCAATGGCCATGATGGCAGGTACTTTCCGAGTTCGACGCGATCGTCGCGTCAAACTCCCGACTTCGTCCCTTAGATTGGATATTAGTTTTCGGCCTCCAACGCAAGTTGGGACGTGTCGGGGCCGACCGGTCATACCACTATACCACCTCGATTCCTCGCTCGGTTCTGGAGACGTTGCCAGTAAACCTCTGCTTACCGCACGAGTCAAAAGGCGAGATGATCGGCAACAACAACCTCTGGATCGAAGCTCACGCTTGGCGACAGGATTGATTCTTGTAACACGCAATGAGAAAGAGTTTCGGCGAGTGCGTAGGCTGAAGATTCAGAACTGGTCCGCGTCGCATGCAACTCCTGCGGAGTCGGTACTATCACTCGAGTTTGTCGCATTGGTCAACGAACTGGCAGTCGGACTAAGATGGCTTCTTGAAGCGCGGGAGGATTGTCCTGGCGCTCGGCAGACTATTTTTGATTCCGGCCGTAGTCCTTGCGGTAACACCGTTACTGTCGGCGCAAACCACACCGCCGGCTCCTCCGAAGAAGCCGCCCGAGCTCAACCTGGAAATCGTTCCGGCGAAGAAGATCTATTTAGTAGGCGAGGTTGTCGTTGTGAAGTATAAGCTTACAAACCCGACCGACAAGACTGTCTGCTTTCCACGTCCTGACACCAAGACTGAAGAAAGAAACGGAAGGCTATATTCGCACTATTGCAACCAACCACAAAGGTGAGAGCGATAATTTCATCGAGGGCTTCTATCCCCGAGTCAAATCTGATCAAGAGCTACTCGATGATGCAAACGTGAACTGGATTAAGCTCGCG